>Ga0209976_10001487_pt1 | contig 13794 bp, 11 predicted proteins | sample SumtaG_FD_182806 | JGI IMG/M metagenome (GOLD analysis project Ga0209976, IMG submission 182806) | Deep subsurface microbial communities from Indian Ocean to uncover new lineages of life (NeLLi) - Sumatra_00157 metaG (SPAdes) (version 2) | ecosystem: Environmental > Aquatic > Marine > Oceanic >...
AAGGAGGCCAGGATATCGTCTGGATAATCAAGGTTTCCATCCGGAAGGATGTCGGACTCTATACCTTTCAGGATGACAAAATCGTCGATTTTTTCGTTGAGTCTGTCGATGAAGTCGGCCTCTTGTGCTACCCGCTCCGGTTCCAGACCTCGGGCGTACCGGGCCGATGCCGAGTGTTCCGTAATGCCGATGTAGGAAAAACCGAGACCCCTGGCAGCCTGGACCATCTCCTCTAAAGTGGCGGACCCGTCGCTGGCGATGGTGTGCACGTGAAGGGCACCTTTGATATCCCCAGGCTCAACTAACTGTGGGAGATCCCCCTTTTCCGCAGCCTCCAGTTCCCCCCTGTCCTCACGAAGCTCAGGCGGAATGTAGACCAGCCCAATCTTTTCATAAATGTCCGCCTCGTCTTTGCACGGGATGTTCCTGTCACCCTTGAAAAGTCCGTATTCGTTGGATTTCATCCCCCTGGCCTGGGCTCTGGCTCTTAAAGCGATGTTGTGCTCCTTACTCCCGGAAAAATGTTGCAGTGTGTAGGGAAAGGACGCGTCGGGAACAACTCTGAGGTCAAGGTTGAGGCCGGATTTGAGGTGTGCCGTGAGTTTGGTATCCCCTCGGGCGGTGACCTCCTCAACCAGGGGGTGGACAGCCACCGCATCCATCAGGGGACCGGGCTTCCCGGACGCCACGAGGTCCATGTCCTTGACCACCTCTTTGCGGCGGCGCAGGGACCCGGCAACCTCCACCCTGACTATTCCCTTGACGGCCCTCAACGAACCCACAATCTGGTCGGCCTCGGCCCTGACGGTGTCGGCCAGGTACCTTCCAGCATAGGCGGTCAAGCTTGCGATCCCTTTGAGGATGTTTTTCTGGGTCTTGGCTCCAAACCCTGCAAGGTCCAGGAGTCTGTTCTCCCTGCAGGCGTACTCCAGTTCCCCTACCGAGGTGATGTCAAGTTCCTCCATTAGAACCCGTATCTTCTTTGGACCCAGACCCGGAATACGGAGCATGTCCAGGACCCCTTCGGGGAACCTTGATCTCAGTTCCAGCAGAAAAGGCGGGTCGTCTGATTCCAGCAGCTCATTGATGTGGGTCGCGATATTAGGACCGATTCCCTTGATGGACCGGATGGACCCATCGGCAACCGCTTCTGCCAGGTCGCCGGCGAACGCCCGCACGATCCGCGAAGCGTTGCTGTAGGCCCGCACCCGGAAGGGGTTGTCCCCCGCCAGCTCCATGAGGACGGAGGCTTCGTCGAAAGCGTCGGAGATGGCTTTCTTGTCCATCCGCAAAATATACCATATTTCGCGGGTCTGTCTCCTGGGGGACGGTCCTCAAATATTAAATATCCTCAAAATATTTAATATTTGAGGACCGTCCCCCAGGACAAAAGAAACAGCTCACAGCTAAAAGCATTACCCTCCCACACCCCATCTTGTGTTATGATAAGCCTATGAAAAACAAGGTGATAAAGGTCAGGAAATCCTGCCTTGAAGATCAAGGGAAAGAGAAGGATCTGGACGGTACCACTCCCGCCGAGAGGTTCGCGATGGTCCATGTATTGACCAGAAACGCCTGGGCTTTCAGGGGAATTGATATTGATAAGCAGCGACTACAAAGACATATTGTCCGCCTTCGACAGCTTGGCAGTTGAATATCTCGTCGTCGGCGCTCATGCCATGGCCTTCCATGGTGTTGCCAGATCAACCGGGGATATTGATCTGTGGATTAAATGTGATGATGCCAATTCAGACAAGGTCTACAGAGCCCTGGCAGATTTTGGGGCTCCCTTGAACGATCTGGACAAGAACGACCTTGAAAAACCGGGCAACGTTTTCCAGATCGGTGTAGCTCCCAATCGCATCGATATACTAACGGCAATTGACGGCGTTGTATTTGATGAAGCTTACGAAGCAAGGGGGACCGTCGAGATCGAGGGGATCAGCATCCCGGTGATCAGCAAACACCACCTTATAGCAAACAAAAGCACTGTTGGCCGCCCCCAGGACCTGGTCGACATTCAACTTCTGAAAGAAAACAGTAAAGATGAGTAAGGGTTCGCAAGAGTGCGTCAGTCGTTCGGCAGGATCACGATCCCGAGTTTTGTCGAGGGACTACGAGGCTCCGGTTCGACAAGCTCACCGTCCCGAGCTTTGCCGAGGGAGACTGAGGACACCGCCTCAAGTGGAAGGTTATTATCGGTGCGGGAGAATGGAATTAATGAGTTCAAAGTGCTGAAGGGATAAGCGATAAGGGTTTTCTTACCTCCTATCTCTTATCTCTTAGAACTTTTTCAGCAGATGAACCCTTATTGGGAACCGTTTATTATGACTCTTTCAAGGTTCGCAAAAGTGCATCAGATACGAAGCTCGTCTGACGAGCCGACCGGAGACGTACGTTGCCGGGTACTTCGAGGATCACGCGCGATCCCGCGATCCGCGGGATTATCGCGTACCGCACTAAACTAAATTATGACAGCTAATTTGCCGATTCAGTATTTACAAGCGGAGGAAGAATTCCGCTCCGCCACCACTCCCGATGGCAAGCTCGAGGCGCTCGACAAGATGCTCCGCCTCATCCCCAAGCACAAGGGGACCGAGAAAATGCAGTCGGACATCAAAAAACGCATCGCCAAGTGGAAGGGGCAGGCCGAGCAGGCGAAGAAGAAGGGAGGCGGGCGGGCTGACCCTTCTCACATACCGAAGGAAGGCGCCGCGCAGGTTGCCGTCATCGGGCCGGTGAATACCGGAAAATCCTCCCTCATCTCGGTAATGACCAACCTGGAACCGAACATCGCCGAGTACCCCTTCACCACGAGATTACCTCAACCGGGGATGATGTTTCACCACGGCATCCCCATCCAGCTGGTGGACACCCCGGCCCTGGATCCCAATGTGACCGAGCGATGGATCTCCGGGCTAATTCGGAACGCCGACATGGCCGTCCTCGTCCTGGACCTTGCCAGAGACGACCTCATCGAGCAGTGGGAGGCCATTCACGTCGTCCTCGAGGATCTGAAGATTAAGCTCATAGCATCTGATGGTCAAAAGACCCTCGAGGATAACGGCTGGGCCACGCTACCGTCAATCTACCTCGGGAACAAGTGTGCCATGGACGAAGCCGGGGAACGCCTTGCCATCCTCGCGGAACTTTTCGAGGATCTGCCCCCGATCCACCCCGTGTCAGCCCGCACAGGTTCCGGTCTGGAGGATTTCAAGGAGCGTGTGATCGATTCCATGCGACTCATCCGGGTCTTCTCCAAGCCTCCCGGCAAGGAACCGGTTATGGACCAACCCTTCGTCCTGAAAAAAGGCGCCACTGTTTCGGAACTGGCCAAGACGGTGCACAAGGAGCTCGCGATGAAGATGAAATTTGCAAGGGTGTGGGGGGAAGAGGTCTACGACGGCCAGAGGGTGGCGATGGAATACGAGTTGATCGATGGGGATATCGTTGAATTAAATGACTAGAACGCAGAATGCAGAATGCAGAATGCAGAATGCAGCAAACATCCGCATATGAATACGTCAAGGGATTTTGAAATAACTGTGAACCGAAAACAGTGAACTGTAAACTTCGACCACGGTCAATCGATCGGACAATATATGAACCGATTTTTTCCTATAGCCATTACCGTCATCGTGAGTCTCACAGTCTTGTTCCCATCGAGGATAATGGCCGATCGATTGACTGTGGTCGCTTCCGTCTTCCCCCTCTTTGATTTCGCGCGGGAGGTGGCGGGTCCGCAAGCTGATGTGCGGCTTCTTCTGCCGCCGGGCGTAGATCCCCATTCGTGGGAGCCGAGGCCCTCGGACATCGTTGACCTTTCCCAGGCCGATCTTTTTCTGTACACCAGTGAGAGGATGGAGCCGTGGGCCAGCAGCATCGCCAGGGCCGTCAGAGGACGGGGCGTTGCGCTCGTCCAGGTCATGGACAGCCTCGGTTTTCCCAATAATGAAGAGCGGTATGGTTCAGTGAATATCGTTGACGGCGGCCAGGACCATGGGGAAGACCCCCACTTCTGGTTAGACCTCAACCTCTCGGCGCGCACAGTTAAAAGGATCGGACACCTGCTGGCCGGCCAGGACCCTGAAAACAAGGACCAGTATATAACCAACGCCCTTGTTTACTCCCGCAGGCTCGACCAGCTTGACGAGGTTTTCATGGCCGACCTGAAAGAGTGCGGCTCACGGCGCCTGGTGACGGGAGGTCACGCTGCTTTCGGACACCTGACCCGGCGATACAGCCTTGAGCAGATATCCGTTTACGGTCTCAGCCCGGACGCCGAGCCTACTCCCCGGCACCTGGCCGGGATCGTTACCTTGGTGAAAGAAAATAACATCCAGACCATTTTCTCCGAGGAACTGATGAACCCCAGGATGGCTCAGGTCCTTTCACTCGAGACTGGTGCCAGGGTCATGGTTCTAATCCCGGGAGGGAACCTGACCGCAGCCCAGTGGCGGGAGGGAATGACCTTCCTCGATATCATGGGCCGCAATCTGAACACCCTCATGGAGGGACTTGGCTGTGAGTGAACCCGACATCCTGTTTGACCTGGATGAGGTAAGTTTCAGGTACGGTAGCGAGAAGATACTTGATTCAGTGAGTCTGAAAATCCACCGGGGAGACTTTCTCGCCCTGCTGGGCCCCAACGGATCAGGAAAATCCACCCTTATCCGCATCATGCTCGGCCTGCAGAAACCTGACACCGGGCTGGTCCGGATCATGGGCAGGAGCCTGAAGGATTTCAACGCATGGGACCAAGTGGGGTATGTTCCCCAGAAGATCACCGACCTGGACCCTCTTTTCCCGGCCTCGGTGAGGGAGGTGGTGGCCATGGGCATTCTGCCCCACAAAACATGGCCTCGTTTTCTGAAACCGGGTGATGAAGCGATTATCGACGAGGCTCTGGATCTCATGGAAATGCGCCGCTACAAGGACCGCCGTATCTGGGCCCTCTCCGGCGGGCAGCAGCAGCGTGTGTTCATCGCCAGGGCCCTCGCGTCCCAGCCAGAGGTCCTCGTCCTGGACGAACCGACCACAGGAGTCGACGGGGCAACTCAGGAGCGATTTTACGACATGCTCGAGCACGTCAACCGGGAGAAGGGTATCACCATGATCCTGGTCACCCACGACATCGGAGTGGTTACCAAACACGTCAACAAGGTGGCCTGCCTGAACCAGAAGCTCGTATTCCACGGTAGTCACGACGACTTCTGCGAGTCCGAGCAGGCGATCACGCTGTTTGGCCCTGAGAGCCATTTGATCTGCCATAGACACTGATCAGGAGGGGGAGAGGGGGAGAAAAATCCACGGCGCGGTGACCCGAAGGTGGTAACGGCGAAACGAAGAGAAACCGCCTGACACGGGGACACGATGACGCGGGGACACGGGGGAAAGGCAAACCACAACCGCTTGCTCCCGTCATTCCGGAAATCGCGCCGCAGGCGTGATTATCCGGAATCCAGGGTTAAAGAGCAGTTGCTGTAACGGCGTCGTTTTTCACCACGGGGCACAGAGGGCACCGAGAAAAGCTGGATCTGGGGGAAAGAGCAGTTCCAATAATTGCGTTATGGGTTTACCGCAGAGGACGCGGAGGGACGCAGAGGGAGTCTAAATACTGGGGGAAAGAGCGGATCTATTTAGTGCAGCTTTTTTAAAACGCTATTGTAGAAAACGCTTTACCCCTCCTCTTTGTTTTTAGATTTCCTGTTTTTGTTTTCCTCTGCGTCCTTCGCGTCCTCTGCGTTTCAAAATTTAGACTTTAGTCTAGATTGTAAGGATTGAGAGTGGAAATACTTCAGTTCGCATTCATGCAAAGAGCCATTGCGGCGGGACTTTTCATCGCCGTGGCGTGCAGCGTCCTGGGCGTTTTCCTGGTTCTGCGCAGGGACGCCATGCTGGGGCATGGCCTGGCCCACGTAACCTTTGGAGGCGTGGCCCTTGGACTCCTGCTGAATGTCTCCCCCATCTGGACGGCTCTGGTGGTAGCCATCCTTGCTGCGGTCCTACTGCTCAAACTCCGGGAGGCGGTGGGACTGCACGGTGACACCGCCATAGGGATCGTCTCATCCGTGGGTTTCGCCCTTGGGATCGTCATCGCCAGTGTTTCCGGACGCTTCAGCGTCGAGCTGTTCTCCTACCTGTTCGGGAATATCCTCGCCATCGGACCGGCTGAAGTGTGGACTTCGGCGATCCTTGCGATAGCTGTCGTGCTCACCGTGGTCCTCAACTATCACGACCTGGTGGCCATAACATTCGACCGGGAACTGGCTAAAGTCTCCGGGACCCCAGTCAAACGGCTGGACTTCATTCTGGCAGTACTGAGCGCTGTCACGGTGGTCCTTGCCATGAAGGTGGTGGGACTTCTTCTGGTGGCGGCCCTCATTGTCATTCCGGCGGCCACGGCTCTTCAGGTGGCAGGAAATTTTCGCTTGGCTATCGTCTGGTCTTGCGCCGCGGGGATGTTTTCCGTACTGGGCGGCCTCGCAGTCAGTTATTACATGGACATCCCATCGTCGGGTTCCATCGTTCTCCTGGGAGCGTCTCTCTTCGGAGCTGTATGGGCCGCAGTTCGTTTCCTGCGTAGGAGCGGATAGTTAACCGCAGTGGACACTGAGGAGAAATATACTCTGGGGGAAGAACAATTTCTGTTAAAGCGTCACGATCCAACGCAGAGGACGCGAAGGACGCTGAGGAAGGCTATAAATCAGGTAGAGAGAGTGTTTGTTGTAGTAGCGTCAAGAGCCGCTTTTAAGGGAACAGCTTTTTCCCAAAAATTTTAGATTTTCTCTGCGTCCTTCGCGTCATCTGCGTTTAATAATTCTTTGGATCTTGGATCAAAAAAGCGAAAGGCACCTACCCATGAAAGAATACACACTGGAAGTAATCGAGGTGATACATCGCACACCAAAAGCCATCAGCGTCCGAATGGAAAAGCCCAGCGGCTTTCACTATGACCCTGGACAGTGGGCTCTCATCTCCATGCAGATCGACGGGAACCTGGAATCCAGACCCCTTTCCCTCTCATCTTCCCCTACCGAGGATTTCCTCGAGTTCACCAAGGGGATCACACTGTCCTCCTTTTCCATGGCAGTCCAGGAAAGCAGGCCAGGGGATACAGTGACCCTCAAAGGACCGGCGGGCATCCTTGTTTACAAGGGAGACGCCCCCAAGGTGACCTTCATGGCAGGGGGTATTGGAATCACCCCCATCCGAAGCATGATGAAATACCTGGCCGATACGGACGGTCCTCCGGGGCAAAAGAACCTCCTTTACGCCTGCCACAGCCTGGAGGAATGCGCCTTTCTTGATGAAATAAAGCTGTGGGAATCCGACGACCCAGGACTCACCGTTACTCACACCTTGATACAACCACATGAAGGGTGGGACGGACCGACAGGCTTCATCACTTATGAGATGATCCGGAAGTACATCCCGGATCTGGATGAACAGCTCTTTTTCGTCTCCGGCCCTCCCCACATGGTGGGGTGCGTCGTGGACTGCTTCGCCGATCTTAATGTCCCCAGGGAGAGGGTAACCCTGGAGGAACTGACGGGGTATGAAGGGATGGTATAGTTGGAATAATAGTTTGTAGGGAATGGGGAATAGGGAATAGCTAAACCCTAAAACCTATCCCCTATCCCCTAACCCCTGTTTTTACCTGGAGATCACAGATGAGAAATCTGCTTTTCACAATCCTTGCCTTGAGCTTCATCCTCACCTTAACTTCAGCACCAGGCGCCATTGCCGGGGACCTGCCAAAGGTCATGGGTGTGACCCTGGGCGGAGCCTACGATGGGATGAGAGACATGTATATCAGTAACGGCCGCACTATCGCCCAGTACAACGACATTCCCAACAGGGGCGTCCCGGCAACTCTCGGGCCAAAGAAGGTTCCCCTGGAGAATCAGCATCCATACAGGGAATGCGGCGAGTTCAACCTGGGCTGTTTCTACCGTTACGGGGCGACGCTTGTGGATATCAGGGGCTCCGGCAGGACCCTTTACCGGGTGTACGATGGGAGGATCTACGAAATTGATATAGCCTTTGATGTGAACATGCTGGACGAACATCTCAAGAGCCTTAAAGCCAGGTACTCAGAACCGACAGCAAAAAAGAGAGGCAACGGCAAGTCGGAGGACACAACACACTACACATGGCGCTCAGGAGAAATGGATATTGAGATACGCAGGGCGGACCAAGGACCCCTGTCAGACAGTTTCTACCTCACCTACACCTACCGTCCTGTTCAGGTTGAACTCGAGGATGCGTTGGAAAAGACGAAAGGAGATAGGCGTAAGAAGGAAGAGGGGCATTTCTAAGAGGTGCTGAGTTAACTATAACCCCGAGCCTGAGTCTGAGTCCGGGGTTTGGAGTGTTGGATGGATGGAAGGTATGGAATAATGGGGGAATGAAATTGCGCCGTCCCAACACTCCAATACTCCAATACTCCACTCTTCCTAACCCAAAATCCGGGTTCGTTAACGGGTTCGACTTTACCGATTACCGATCACTGGTCACTGGTCACTGGTTCTCCACTACTTCACTTCCACAGGAGCTAAAATTCGAAACTCCAATAGCGTCCCCCGGCTTACGGCGATCTGATTACCCGGAGTCAATACCGCAATTACGGCACCGACACCTGCACCTGTCTGGGCACCCTTCTTGTTGTCAGCGAGGGCACCGATGCCGGCCCCGACAGCTACCTTCCCGAGAGTTCCCTGGCCGCTCCCTTCAAAATGGAGGCTCTCGGTATTAATGGAAACGGTTCCACTGCCAGTATCAACCTCTATAACCTGAATAATCAACTTCGCCCTACCTGCCACTCTTTTTGCCGCTACGGATTCCACAACCTTACCGTAGGCCTTGGCTCCTTTGGGGAAAACCGTCCTTTGGCCAATAATGACGGCTTTTTCAACAGTCGCGATGAAAGGATCCCCTTTTTTTGATTTGCCGGTCTCAATATGAGTATCCATCTTTACCAGTAGACCTGTACCTCCAGGCACAGTGACCGGACCCATACCCTGAGATGCCTGGGGGGACTGGGCAGCAGGTGCAGCGGGAGCCTGATCTCCAATCTGGATGGACCGTACCTGGTTCACTTCGAATTCCATGGTATTCCCGAAAGCCTCGAAACTGTACTTGCTCCCTTCCATCCCCTTGAAGGTCCCCTTTATAACCTGTCCGTCGTTCAGGGTCAGGGTATCGGCAGGGGAAAAAGACGGCATCGTCACCGTCACCACAATAACCAATGCGAACAACAGGACACTGCGATAAGAGATCTTTGTCATGGCGCACCTCACTATTGTAAGTATTCAGGGGCTGGTGGTTAGGGTATTCCTCGCCCACCTCCGAGCCCCTATTTTCATATACTGGTGTCGAGTACCGGGAAAAGCGGATGCCAGGTGTCAGGGGCTGGGTGTCAGCAAAGCCTTTCCTGATCCCCGATCCATGACCCCCGAAACCGGGTTTTTACAGATCACTGATCACCTACACTTCCCATCCTGTTGATCCTGTCGAAGAACTACCTACTTACGTTTGACATCGAGACGTCTAGAATTTAAACGATACTCCAGCCCCAACCTCGAACTGCCAAATGACGTCGCTGGCCACGAGAACAATACATCCGCCTGATGAGTCACAGAGGACGGCGCCATCACTATTGAAGAATGTGGCAAAACCCCGCCCTTCCAGACGGATCGCGACACGCTCACTAGCCACCAGCTCTAACCCTCCACCGAAGCCGATGGAAAAGCGGGTTTCTGATCCAAGGCTTGACGAATGGGGAGCGAAGTGGGTAGCTCCTACGCTCCCTACTACGAAGGGTTTGGTCGATCCCAGTTCCCAGTACTGCCGTCCACCGATGTGGAAATACTCCACATCCACATCAGCCAGGACACCAGGGGTAAAGATCCCTCCGGCGGTCAGGCGGGAGGGTTGAAAGCTGTAGAAAAACTCTGCCTGTTGGCCGGGAGCGGTGTCCCTGCCGATAATAATTCCGTAAGTCTCCTCCTCGGAAAGACTTAATTCCGCACCTGTTACACCGTCCTCAAAATCACCGCCAACCCGGTAACCCAGGAATGGGGTGATCTGAAACCCCTCGGCCAAAGTTGGAGCAGGCGTCTGAATAAGCAATAGACAGATGAACAGGAACAAGGCGGTTGTCAGGAAAAATCTGGAATATCGTATCGTCATCTCTTTCCAATCACGAGTCACAAATCACAAATCACTGATTTCTTCCCCTACTTCACCAGTTAAAGTCACATGACCGCCAGGTTGTATCGCACAACATGCCGGTCAGACAGCGATACAATCAGTATAGCAAAATACCAGTGCGCTGCAGGAAATAGCAGGGAAATTCAACCTGAGTCAATGGGGAGAAGAAAGCCAGACGCGGAGACCAACCTTCGCCAAGGCTTCGGCTGACAAGCACGGGGACCAGCCTTCGCTGAAGCTATGGCTGGCAGGCGCGGCGACACGGGGGAAGGCAGTGCGGCGTGCGTGGTGCACAGTGCGTTGAAGGCAGGGGGAGGAGCTGGTGATCGGTTAAAGGCAGGTAATCAGTGATCGGTTATCGGTAAAGACAACCCCGTGAACGCTTGTCCCGCCAACTTGTCCGCCTTAGCTCAAAGAGCGAAGTTGGACTTGTCACGCCATAGCCGAAGGCGACGGCGGAAGCTTCATGCGAAGGCGGATGAACGAGCCCGGGAACAAGCCCGGATTTCAGACTCTTTTTTTGACAGGATTTACATGATGTATTAGGGGCTAGGTTTTAGGGGTTAGGTGTTAGCTAATCCCTAATCCCTATTCCCTGCATTTCCCCCTATCCCCTATCCCCTATCCCATATTCCCTATTCCCCCGGCGTATACCAGATCGGGATCGTGTTAGCTCTTGCCTGTGTCTACAAGGCCGCGCCGATAGTGTTAGTAAAGCTGGCCGTCTTTGCATCTCTATACTAAAATTCAAACTTCACGCCCAAAATCGGGCCGTGGGTCACCGTATCATAGGCAAAATAACCAGGCGTTCCCCTGGTGCCATCCTCGAAGTCAACCCACAGTGCCCTGTATTTGACATCCAGGGATATCGTCTCATTAAAACTGTAAAGGATCCCGCCGGCAGCTGAAGCGGTGAAGTCAGAACCTGCTCCAAAACCTCCCACATCACCACGCAGGACCAGCTTCCATTTTTCTTTCATTCGTCTGGTAAACCGTATACCGATAAGCGGATCCACCCAGTTTTCATCAATTGATACGGTGGCGGTGCCTGGTAACACAGCCGTGTCCACTTCAACATCGACGTCGTTGTCCCACCAGCGGACACCGCCAATAATTTCATAGTAACCATATGCAAGATCAAAGCGCTTTGCTGCGAGTAGTTCCAGTATTCCCTGGCGAAGGTTTGTATCAATAATTCCTCCCAAGGGACCGGATATATCCGCGCCCAGATCCATGAAACCGTAATCAAGGATGATGCCCCAGCCGCTGGCGTGATGGGCTTCCAGGACAACCATGAAAGCGGCCTCCAGATTTTCCAAGATGTCATCAAAGTCAACAGCAACCTCTGCCCCTGTCACACGACCGACACCGGCATCGCCGTCAATACTGGTTATCATCAGGTAGGGCTCTATGGAAAAATTCCAGGCATTATCTGTTGACGCATTTACCGTCTTGGTACAAACAAATATGGACAAAATGCTTAACACCAAAAAGACTCCAACGAATTTTAAGATTTTCATCATGTATCCCCCTGCTCCTGTCTTTATAGTTGATCCTGTCTAAACTTCTTTAGTGATGTTCGCCTTTCCCATGAACGTGAACGTAAACGTGCCCGGCATTTGATATTCGTCCACGGGTACGTGCACGGGGACGTGTACGGGTTTACCGATTACCGATCACCCGCCCCTGCCCCCTGAAACCCTTTGTTGACAGGATTTACAGGCTAATGCACATGCTCCCAGATCCCTTTATTATCCTGTCAGAATATTTGAAAGATATTCGTCCTTCCCGCGCCCGTGCCCGAGCCCGAGACTGAGCCCAGGTTTTAGATCAAGATCCGGGTTCGGTCTCGGGTTCGGGTTCGGACTCGGGTTCGGTTTTCCCTATCCCCTATTCCCTATTCCCTATTCCCCCGGCGTATACCAGATCGGACTTGTATAGGCCCGCTCCTGGTGGATCAATTTAGCCTCCTTCGGAATCTTGGCGCCCAGGCGAACCTTGTCGTAGACAACCCAGCGCGGCGTCGGGATCTCGAGCACGCGCACGTAGTAGAAGGCTTTTTCTTTCGGATCGAAATCCGGATCGGTCCAGACCGCGGCGAGCTCGGAGGCGCCGATGGTATTCAACCAACTTGCTGCTTGAAGGTCCACAGTGTTGCCCACCGGCGTCTTGCATCGGCCGTCGGCTCCGATTGTGCGACCGTCCGAGACGGCGACGTCATAGATCTTTTCATGGAGTTTCCCGGCTGCGTCCAACCACCCCTTGATGATCTGGAGGCGGTCGAGATTGGCGCCGATGGGATCGCGCAGAACATAGGCCATGAATGTCGGCGCCTTGCCCTTGGGGGCCTCGGTCAGATCGCCGCCCATGGGCACGCCCTTCTCATAGCCGATAAAAGCCGGCGCGCGGCTGCGCAGATCGTTATCGTCAAACTCCCAGCCGCCGAAGAATCGCACCGCCATGCGCGGGCCGGTGGTCGCGTAGGTTTCCTTGCGCTCCATGGCGTCGAAGATCGCCTCGCGCGTATTCTCGGACGCCCACACACCCTGATAGCCGGAGGCAGACAACTCATAGCCTTCAATGGCGCCGAGTTCCGATTTGACAAAGGGGTGCGCAACCCGTGTCGCCGAAGGTTCGACGCTGGTTGATTTCCCGAAAAAGTTCTCCTCCTCAGCCGTGGCCAGACCAGTATGGCTGTCTGTCGCACCGACCATTCCGAACTTGTAGGGGTTGGTGCCGAGCTTTTTCTCGAGGGCGAGACCGTTCTTCAGCGCTTCGCGAGCGTATTCGCGCTGCAGCATTTCCGGCTTCTTGAGTTCCGTGATGTCAAGGTTCCCCTTGTCAAGGGTCTCGTAGTCAGCAAACTCGTCGGTGGGCGACAGAACCGGGTGCGTCTCGCCGTCACCTTTTATCTGGGTCACCTCATAGAGTGGTTCCCACTTGGCGCGCAGCTGAACATAGTTCTTGTCGACCTTGCCGCCGGCATAAGTCTTAGCCATGGGGAACATCCAGCCGTTGGAGAGGTTGCCGTTATGGGAAATCGCAAGGGCCTGGCCACCGGTTTTGGCCTCATAATCCTCCAGCCACTGATAGAGATCCAGCGGGTCCTGAGTGCCCACGGGCGGCTGAGTGGTCAGAGGAGCCACCTGACGCCCCCGGCTCCCGCCGTCACGCAGGATCACGTTGCGATGCAGATTGAAGCCTTTGGGAACCGAGGTCCATTCGAAGCCGAGCAGGGCGGTGAAGCGGCCCGGCTCGTTGAAGTCATCTCCGGCCTTGATGATCCTGTCCCAGACCTTGTCGTAGATCGGTGAGCCGGGAGAGTAGTCGTTGAGGAGTTTTTCGGGGACCTTCATCTGGGCGAAATGAGTGATCAGGTCGAAGGCCGCCTTGCCCGCAGCCTCGCCGCCCTTCTTAAAACCTTCATGCCACTCCTTGCCTTTGGGTACTGCCAGAACATTGGGCGCCCCATTCTGGATATCAGTTGCGATGCCCATCATGTCGGAATGGTCCGTGACTACCAGCCAGTCGAGGGGCCGGCTCAGCTTGACGCGCTGCCCTGTCGACGACTATATTTCT
>Ga0209976_10001488_pt1 | contig 13793 bp, 6 predicted proteins | sample SumtaG_FD_182806 | JGI IMG/M metagenome (GOLD analysis project Ga0209976, IMG submission 182806) | Deep subsurface microbial communities from Indian Ocean to uncover new lineages of life (NeLLi) - Sumatra_00157 metaG (SPAdes) (version 2) | ecosystem: Environmental > Aquatic > Marine > Oceanic >...
CCCATGCCGCCACTGCCGTGGTGGATGCGCTGGAATTATTCATCCCCCTTGAAGGCCTCATCGACCTTGAGGTAGAGCGGGAGCGGTTACTGAAGCGCCTCCAGGAGATGGAAGGGCGGCTGGCGGCGGTCCAGAAGAAGCTCGACAACCAGAATTTCCTCCAGCGGGCACCGGCGGAAGTAGTGGCACACGAACAGGAGAAGCAGTCCGCCTACCAGGGCCGGCTGAACAAGCTGCGGGAGAACTACCAGGCGTTGGTTTGATTTCTAATATTTAGTAACTCGTCCTTTAATTCTTTTGTAATCGTTAATTATTACTGCATTCGCGCGACTCGCTCCTTAAATTAGACCAACCGTCAATAAGCAGCTAAGGAGTGTACCCCATGACCTTCGGCGACCTGTTGGCCCTCTATCGCGGTAAGACCGGCCTTACCCAGAAAGAGCTGGCCGACCGGCTGGGCATCCAGTACCAGCAGGTGAGTGCCTACGAGCGCGACCTCACCTTTCCCCGCAAGGGCCGCCTCATCCAGATCTGCGAGATCCTGAACGCTCCCTATGCCGAGCTGGCCGAGGCCAAGTTCCGCACCCAGAACCCCGGCCTGCCCGAAGAGGCCTTTCCTTATGAAAGCCGGCGCCGGCTGCCACCCATACCACTGATCGGCCTGGCCGCGGCCGGGCAGGGACTGTTCCCCAACCTGGAAGGCACCGCCGTCGCTGCCGACGACTACCTGGACCGCCCCGACGACCTCAGGGATGAACAGGTCTACGGAGTAAGGGTATTCGGCGATTCCATGACACCGGTGGTCAAGCCGGGGGCTATCGTTATTGCGTCACTTGAGGCCAGCTGCCAGAACGGCGACCTGGCCGTGGTGGTTACCCAGGACGGAGAGGCCATGATCAAGCTGGTCTACTACAAGGGCGAGGAGCTCCTGCTGCGCTCCACCAACCCGGCCTTCCCCGAGCGGCGTATCGCCCGCCGGGACATCTTGCACCTGCATCCGGTGGTACATATCCGCATGGGCCGGGTTTAAGGGCTAGAAGCTGTACTTCATCCCTACATAGACATGGCTGAAGACATCGCCGATGGTTTGCAGGCGACTTCCTTCCTCGCCACCTAAGTAGGTTAGGCCCAGCTCAAGGTCGAAGGCCTCCTCTAGGGCTACAGTCAACTTCCCCCCTACCATATAACCGTCATGATCGAACTCGTACAGGGCCTGTCCCTGAAGGCTATAGCGGCCATCGGCGAAGTCATAGGAGGCTGTCGCCAGCACGGCGTTCTGGGCGATGGCGCCGAAGGGCATGCCCATTTTGGGGGGGATGTTGTCCCGCTCATTCTCTGCCTCCCTAATCCATTGCATAGTGCGGAAATCCAAAACGCTGTCCCCATCTACCTTGGTAATCGCTGTACCCAGATACTGCACCATCAGATTGATATTCTCGCCAGTTCGATCAAGCTGGAGCACATATTGGAGGTAGGGATTGCGGATAAGCGGGTCGTTCCCCTCCTTATCTTCCGTCAGGAAATAAGCTCCCTCGGCCCGGACAGCCCAGTCCTTCAGGAAAGTGACAATATCGCCACCTAATACCTGGATAGGGTTGTATTCCAGTCCCAAGATATTTCCCGTGGCAAAATCTATTACCGGCGTGAACATCCGTTCAAATCCCCGGAAATAGCTCAGAGAGATATCCATCCGGCTCAGAGGCAGACGCGCCCTCAGGCCGAATTCCGTGTTTTCCAGCTCCCGGTCCGGCCTGACATCTGGGATTGTGTCCAGATCGAAAGGCAGTTCCTCGAAGATCGGAAAATCGTCTTCGCCAAAGGGCAAACGGTTGGGCTGAAATACCGGCGTTACTACCGCCTCCAGGTTCACCGGGCCCAGGTAGAGATTGGCCGAGGTGTTTAATGTACCGACTTTGCGGTCGGAACCGGGCATGAAGAGGTAGTAAAAATCGTACGGGCTTACATTGTCCGTGGGATTGTTGCCGTCGGTGGCACCCCAGGCGATCACCTGCTGGCCAAACCGGAACTCCCCCAGCCTGGTAGAGAACTCGGCGTAGGCTTCCTGGAGCTCTACATCGGCTGAGTTTGTCGCCAGGCGGTATTCCAGGGTCGTATTGAAGAACAGGCTCACGCTCCGGCCCCGGTGCTGGCCTTCGAGGGAGACAATGCGATGGGGCAGATTGAGATACCGATTCTCAAAAGTGAGCCGCGCCAGGGGATAGACGTGGCCGTGGAATTCCAGCTGTGCGAACAGGGGAACCGCAGCAATCAGCCCCATTACCAGGCAGATGGCCATCCCTTTCACGGCGCCCTTCGCCCGGCCCCTTGTTCCTGCTAGGCTCGCCGTGGCGGCTACGCCGAGGCCTGCTACTGCCACTGCTACTTTCCTCATGGCAGCCTTCGCAGGTTGCGCTCGTGGAAGAGGTCATCTTTCACACCGGTGTCCAGCTCTATATTCTCAAAGATGAGCTCCGTGGTGTGCTCCTTCTGCACGTTCTGTACGAACATGCGCACCGGAATGGTATATCCCTTCTGCTCCGTCAGCTCCATGGTGCGCACCTTCAGCAGGTTGTCGGCCCGGTCGTAGTATTCTTCCTTGAGGGGCGTAATGTCGCTTTGTCGCACCCGGGATACAATCCTGCTGTAGGATGAACGCAGCTCCGGCTTAGGGGTGCTCTCCAGGATCCAGACCGGCCAGCTGTCCAGGGTGTCTTCTCCCATCAATTTGTAAATATACTCATCCAGGACCCGCACGGTCATGTCCTCGTAGCTCAGGTCGGAGCCCATGAAGCTCTCCCCCTTTTTACTGGAGGAAATGCGCCGCATTCTTTTGAAGCCGGGCAGCCACATACGCATCTCGTCATCCCGGTCCTCGTATTCGATTTTCAGGAAGGCCACGCCCCGGTCATCGGCGGGGGCAAGGAACCAGATAATCTGCTTATCCTCCCCTTTACGCACCGAATGCACCGTGAGGGTTCGGCCGCTGCCGGTGCGGGAGGTAAGGATCATGGTCATGTCGGAGACCATATCATCCGGCTGCTCTCGTTCATCCATCATTTTGGCGATCTCATAGCCCGTCTGGGCAGTAAGGGGGAAGGACAACATCAGTAGTGGCAGCAGCAGTAATCGTCGTTGGGCGGGAGTTTTCATGTATGTTTCCCTTTCAGCAAATAGCGGCTTAGTGTATTAGGCCATCACCTTATTACGCATTAGGTGGACAATAGTGGCCAACAAAGTAAGGGTCCCCACGGCGCAAGAGACCATGGAGATGATCACCAGGCCGCCCATATAGCTCATGGGAACAAATTCGGAGAACAGGAGGGCGGTAAAGCCCACGGAGACAGCGGCCACGTTAAGCAGGATTGGGTAGCCCACGTCATCGATTGTCATCTGGCTCACCTCATCCCGGCTGATACCGCTTCGCAGGAAGTTTTTATACTGAGCAATAAAGTGGACGGCGAAGTCCACCCCCACACCGATGATTATGGCAGTAAAGAGGGCGGTTACGTGGCTCAGCTCGATGCCCACCCACCCCATGAGTCCGAAGTTCAGGGCAATGGCCGACGCCAGCGGGATCACCGCCAGCAACCCCCACCGCAGGGACTTGAAGAAAATCCCGGCCAGAATGATCACCAGGATCAGTGACAGGCCAATGGAGCGCAGGGAACTGACTATCAATACGTGCATGAAGTCCCGCATGAATACGGGGAACCCCGAGAGCTGGATATCGAAATTCGGGATCTTATTGCTGACCACGAATTCTTCCGCCCGGTCCACCATGGCAACGAGCTCCTCAGTAGCGCTCATTTTCACCGTGGCGGTGATGAGCCCGGTCCGGTAGTCGTAATCTACCAGGGAGGAGAAATCGTCGGGGTCTCCGGTCATACCGTAAATAGTAAGGAGGTTGGCTACTTTCTCCCGGCTGTCAGGAATCACTTCATACTTCGCGCTGTCATCCATGACCACCCGGTGAAGCTTGGCGATGATGTTGGCCAGCGAGATGGTGTTGCCGATATTGGGCTCTTGCTCCAGCTGGCCTTGAATCCGCTGCATACCCTGCAGAACATCCGGTTCTTTCATGTCGCCCTCTACCTTGAAGGCGAAGTTGAGCGTGCCATAGAAGTGGTTGTCCATGAATTCCATACTCTGGCGAATAGGAGCCGTGGGTTTGAAAAAGTTGATGACGTTGACTTCCACGCGTACCATGAAAATGCCGATGCAGGCGACCAGGACGATGAGTCCCCCCGTTGCAAGCACGGTCCGGGGCTTGCGCAGCACGTACTGGCCGATGCGGTGGATGATCCGCTCGAAGGTTCCCGCTGACCGTAGTGCCCGGCCTTCAAGGTTCCACTTGCTGATGGACATGAGGCTAGGCAGGAAAGTAACCGACAGATACCAGGCCCATGCAATACCGAAAGAAACCGTAATTCCGTAACCGATCATAGCCCTCAAGGGAGCGGAAACCAGGGAGATAAAGCCGGCCATAGTGGTCACGGAGGTGAGGAAGATGGGGAGCATAAGCACATCCATGGTAGCCGCCACCGAAGCCTTCACGTCTCTTCGCTGCCGTATTTCCCGGAAGAAACGGGTCATGATGTGAACGCTGTCGGCGGTGGCGATGGTGAGCAGGATCACCGGCATGCTGCCGTTGATCAGGGTGAAATTGAACAGGTCGCTCCCGGTCAGCTTGGACATCCAACCGAAGAATCCCACCATAGTACCGACGGACAGACCGATTACCGGCAGCACCATGCGCAGCCCCCGGGGGCTCCTCAGGTTGATGAGCAGAATGAGAGCCAGAACTGGCAAGGCGATGCACATCAAGGTGATGATTTCCCATATTACCAGCCTGACCAGCGTGCCCCGAACAAAGGGTAGTCCGCCGATGTGACCATCTCCACCTTGCGGGCTATTACTCCTCACTTCAGCGACGACCTGGACTAGTTCTTTATCGGAGGCATCGATGGCGGGCACTACGGCCAGCATGGCGAAGAACTCGTCCTGCGAGACCAGCATACCGGCGATGTCGGCGTTGCGATGTAAATAATCCCTGATCTCGGCTATTTCTGCCTGAGAAAGGTCACGACCGGGCATGAGGTCGCTCACCTCCAGGAAGCCCTCGTCGCTGTCGATCCGGTTCATGGAAGACAAACTGCGGACCTCATCCACGGCCGGGTGATCCTCCAGGGTGCGGGTAAGGTCCCATACGGCCGCCAATCCCTCGGCGGTGAAAATGGAGTGGCCCTCCCGGCCGATACTCACCAGTAACGGTTCGGTGGAACCGAACTGCTCCTCGATCTCGTTCCAGACAACTCGTGAAGGGATGTCTTCGGGAAGCATTTTCATGATATCGTCTTCGATGTGGAGGAAGCAAACGCCGGAGACCAGGATCAGGCTAAGAACCACGGCCAGTCCGATGGACTGCCGCGGCCGTTCAAGCGTCCAACGTATGAATTGCTGCTTCATAGTGGTGTTGTCTTTCCAGTTAATCGTTGAGTGCTCATGCGGGTTGGGCCAACCGGTCTCGCAGTCCACCCGGAATGAAGTGCACCACGTGGTCTTTCACCTCATCGTCGTGGAGGGAACGGTCGTGCATCGCCATGATCGAAGAGAACACGGAGTACATGCTGAAATTGGCGACGATACTGATCATGTTGCTGTAAATGGCCGGATGAAGTTAATGTAAGAATTATTGACTGTACGGTCAATTTATTGCCTGGATTGCCGAAGGGAAAGCAAACCGAATATCCCGGCCTGCGACCCCCGTCTGCCCCGGCCTTAACAGAAATCGACCGGGGCCGCCTTATCCATCCTTAACCGTCGCCAACCCCCTGCATCTCTAATTACATTCCGACCGACCCCGATGTCCTGCTGGCATCCCTTGATAAACGAGTAGAAGGAGAAGTAACCAATGCCATTAGATGCGGTCGCCGATTGGTTTTCAGCCCACCCAACCATTTTCCAATATTTGTCTGTACTCGGCGTAATTATCTTCAGCTATCTGACATTCGTCCTTACCAGAAGATTCATCTTACGACCCCTGAGAGCCATCATCAAGCGAAGTACTACCCGGCTCGACGACATCCTGCTGCAGGAAGGTGTCTTCCGGCGGCTGTTATATATCGTGCCAGCCCTGATCCTCTACAATTTTTCTTACCTGGTACCTCAGGCTGAGACTTTCCTCCAGCGCCTGTTTGCCGCCGTAATAGCCCTGATTCTCCTCCTGAGCCTGGGTGCGTTTCTCAGCGCCGTCAGTGAAATATACAAAAGCACCGTCTTTGCCAGACGGCTGGACATCAAGAGCTATATCCAGGTGGCGAAACTGCTGGTCTATATTTTCGGGACCATCGTTATCATATCCATTCTCAGCGGCCGCTCGCCTTGGCTGATGCTCAGCGGCATCGGCGCCATGACCGCCGTCCTGCTGCTGATCTTCAAGGATACCATTCTCTCCTTTGTGGCCAGCATCCAGATCAGCTCAACCGACCTGGTGCGGGTGGGCGACTGGATTGAAGTGCCTGCCTTCGGCGCTGACGGCGACGTCATGGATATTGCCCTGCATACCGTCAGAGTGCAGAACTGGGACAAGACCATCACCGTGATTCCCACCTACAAGCTGCTGGACTCGTCCTTCAAGAACTGGCGGGGCATGTCCCGAAGCGGCGGCCGCCGGATCAAAAGGGCCATTTACATCGACGTGTCCACCATACGGTTGTGTGATGAGGAGCTGCTACGACGGTTTGAGAATTTTCAGCTGCTCACCGAATATATCCGAGAAAAACGGGAAGAGGTCACCCGTTACAACCAGGAACACCAGGTGGATACCAGCCAGCTAATCAACGGCCGGCGGCTTACCAACGTGGGCACCTTCCGGGCTTATGTGGAAGCCTACCTTCGGGACCATCCCCAGATCCACCAGGGCATGACCCTGATTATCCGCCAGCTGGACCCGGGTCCCAACGGACTGCCAATTGAAATTTACGCCTTCACCAACGATATTCGTTGGGAGAGCTACGAGGCCATCCAGGCCGACATCTTCGACCACATCCTGGCGGTAGTGCCCGAGTTCGACCTGCGGATCTTCCAGGAACCGACGGGGAAGGATTTCGAGAAACTATCTCATTTGAAGTCCTGAAGTTGTGGACTACCCATCTGTTTTGATTCAGCTTAGCCCACGGTTTTAACCGTGGGATCGAGGAGGCAGGACAAAATATATAACCCCTTCAGGGGTTTTTTCTGAAGTTGGGTTTCCCTAGAAAGCGAACCCGTCCGTCAGGATGCCGGACAGTTAAATGAACTCACTTAATCGAAAAACGACGGTTATAATCCCGCGGAATACGGGGCTAAAGCCGCCTGTCAAGAAATCACAGCCCCACCAACGACGGGGGTTTCTTTGATTCAGCGAGGTGGTTCACCGCCTCGCACCAATTAGCCAAACAGATCCTGCAGCGGCTGGACGTTTAAGTTTCCAGTCCGCATTTTCACTGGATCTCGGCGTGATATTGCTGCAGGGACTTTACGTGTTCTTTTCCGCTCCTGCGGGCGGCGATGCCTTTGGTGGCTGCGAGCGCGGCGGTGGTTGTCGTGATATATAATATCTTATGCTTGATGGCCTCTTTACGGATATACGAATCGTCAAATTCACTGAATTTTCCCCTGGGAGTATTGATGACCAGGTCTATTTCCCCGTTCTTTATGCCATCAACGATATCGGGACGACCATCCTTCGCTTTCATTATATATGTTGAGTCGATACCCTGACCGGCCAGGAATTGTTTCGTCCCTTCGGTAGCCAGTATTTTGAAATCCAATTCGGCGAAACGTCTGGCAGCCTCCAGTACGCCTTGCTTATCGCGGTCTGCGACCGTAATCAAAACCGTTCCTTTGATCGGCAGCGACACCTGGATTGCTTTCTGAGATTTGTAGAACGCCAGGCCGAACGAATCCGCCAGCCCCAACACTTCACCGGTGGATCGCATCTCGGGACCGAGAATCGGATCAACCTCGGGAAACATGTTAAAGGGCAAAACTGCTTCCTTTACCCCAAAATGACTGAACTCCCGTTTCCTGAGATTGAAATCCGACAGTTTTTTTCCCAGCATGATCTGAGTGGCGATCTTGGCCATTTGGACATTGCATACTTTCGACACCAGCGGAACCGTCCTCGAAGCCCTAGGATTGGCTTCCAGAATGTAGACCGTATCGTTGACAATGGCATATTGGATGTTCATCAAGCCGATGACGTTCAGCTCAATCGCAATCTTCCTGGTATACTCGTAGATCGTATCCTTATGTTTTTCTGATATGTCAACCGGGGGGATGACACAAGCCGAGTCACCGGAATGCACTCCGGCATACTCGATATGCTCCATTATGGCCGGGACAAAAGCATCCTTGCCGTCGGAGATGGCATCGGCCTCGACCTCAACGGCATTCTCCAGAAATTTGTCGATCAGTATCGGCCGCTCGGGCGACACATCCATCGCGGCGGCGATATAATGGGCGAGCATCTCCTCATCGAGTATGATCTCCATCCCCCGGCCCCCGAGTACGTATGACGGGCGGACCATCAGCGGATATCCGATACTACCGGCGATCCCCAGCGCCTCCGGAAGCGTACTGGCCATACCGGAGTCCGACTGCGGAATACCCAGCTTGCGCATGATCTGGCGGAATCGATCCCGGTCCTCAGCCAGATCAATCGTGTCGGGGTGCGTGCCCAGGATCTTTACTCCGGCTTCGGCCAGTTCGGTCGCAATATTCAAGGGAGTCTGGCCACCGAATTGAACGATCACCCCCTCCGGCTTCTCCTTGTGGTAGATGCTCAGGACATCCTCGACCGTGAGTGGCTCAAAGTAGAGCTTGTCGGAAGTATCATAATCGGTAGAGACCGTCTCCGGATTGCAGTTGACCATGATGGACTCGTAGCCGGCCTCGCGGAGCGCGTAAGCGGCATGAACGCAGCAGTAATCGAATTCGATTCCCTGCCCGATCCGGTTGGGTCCGCCGCCAAGGACCATGATCTTTTTCCGGTCACTCACCTCTACCTTGTCTGGCGCGTTATAGGTCGAATAATAGTAGGCGGTATTTTCGACTCCGCTGACCGGAACCGGTTCCCAGGCTTCCGTCACACCCAGGGCTATTCGTCGCTTACTGATCTCGCGCTCAGGCACGTTCAGTAGCTGGGACAGGTATTTGTCAGCGAAACCGTCCCTTTTCGCCCGGACGAGCAATTCATCGGGCAGCTGTTTGCCTCTGTATTCCAGGATCTGGTTTTCAAGGTCAACCAATTCTTTCATCTGCTCAATGAACCAAGGCTTGATGTGGGTTCTTCCATATAGATCCTGAACCTCAGCCCCTTTCCTTAAAGCCTCATACATGATGAATTGCCTCTCGCTCGAGGGCGGACTCAGCATGGTCAGCAATTCTTCCAATGATTTGTCATTGAAGTCCCTAGCAAAACCCAGGCCGTATCGCCTTATCTCTAATGATCGAATAGCCTTCAGAAAGGCCTCTTTATAGGTCCTGCCGATACTCATCACCTCGCCGACGGCCCGCATCTGGGTCCCCAGCTTATCCTCAACACCTCTGAATTTCTCAAAGGCCCAGCGGGCAAACTTGACCACAACATAATCTCCCGAAGGGGTATACTTCTCAAGCGTCCCCTCCCGCCAGTAGGGGATCTCATCCATCGTAAGCCCGCCCGCGAGTAGCGAGGATACGAAGGCGATGGGAAAACCCGTCGCCTTCGAGGCCAGCGCGGATGATCGGGACGTCCTGGGATTGATCTCGATAACGACCACCCGCCCTGTCTTCGGATCGTGGGCGAATTGAATATTAGTGCCGCCTATAACTTCGATCGCCTCCACGATGGCGTAGGAATACTCCTGCAACTTTTGCTGGAGCTCCCGATCAATGGTCAGCATTGGCGCTGTACAGTACGAATCGCCGGTATGAATACCCATCGCATCGACATTCTCTATAAAGCAGACCGTAATCATCTGGTTCTTGGCATCGCGCACAACCTCCAGCTCCAGCTCCTCCCAACCGAGGACCGATTCCTCAACCAACACCTGATTGATCATGCTAGCTGAGAGTCCCCGAGCGGCTACGACACGCAATTCCTCAACGTTATAGACCAATCCGCCACCGGTTCCGCCCATGGTATATGCGGGACGAATAACAACCGGATAACCTAGGCGATCAGCAACCTTCTCCGCTCCCTCAAGAGAATTGACGGCTTCACTTTGAGGCATTTCAATGCCAAGACGATCCATTGTATCCTTAAAAGCGGTTCGGTCCTCTCCCCGTTCTATGGCGTCAATATTTACACCTATTACTTTCACTCCGTACTTATCCAGTATCCCGGACTTGTATAATTGGGAAGATAAATTCAGGGCGGTCTGGCCGCCCAGATTGGGCAACAGAGCATCCGGACGCTCTTTTTCGATTATCTCGGTAAGCTCTTCGACGGTCAGAGGTTCAATATAGGTTACATCAGCCATGCCGGGATCGGTCATAATCGTAGCGGGATTGGAATTGACCAGGATTATTTCGTAGCCCAACGACCGGAGTGCTTTACAGGCTTGAGTGCCGGAATAATCAAATTCGCACGCCTGGCCAATAACGATCGGGCCCGACCCGATAATTAATACTTTGCTAATATCGCTTCTCCTCGGCATATTATTTCCTCTTAATACGGTAGTTAATGATACACTGATTTCTACTCAGCAAAGCCTCTATCTTGCACAAAACCCTCTGTCCCGGTAAAATTATTACGGATTAGCCGAACAGCTCCTGCAGCGACTGGACCTTGAAATTCCCAGTCTGTATGCGCCGGATGGCCCGCACCATGGCCCGGGCCCCGCTGAGTGTGGTGATCACCGGGACCATGTGATGCACCGCGCTTTGACCCATAGCGTATTCGTCTTCCCGGGCCCGGGCACCCAGGGGGGTGTTGATGACCAGCTGCACCTCCCCGTTACTGATGGCATCGCCTACGTTGGGCCGGCCCATCCCTATCTTGTAGACCTGCTCGGCGGCAATACCGCTCTGGCGCAGGAAGCGGCAGGTCCCCTCGGTGGCCAGGATCTGGAAGCCCAGCTCGGTATAGTCCCTGGCGATGGAGACCACGTTCATTTTATCGTGGTCGTTAACGGAGATGAACACTGTTCCTTTGGTGGGCAGGTTGGCACCGGCGCCCATTTCCGCCTTGGCATAAGCGCCCCCCAGTCCCACGTCCAGGCCCATCACCTCCCCGGTGGATTTCATTTCGGGTGATAAGAAGACCCCATCGGTGGGGAATTTGTCGAATGGAAATACCGGCTTCTTCACCGCCAGTGCCGAGGGGATCGCGCCATCGGCCAGAGCGTCAAGGTTCGCCCCGCCGGTCAGTTCGGCCACGGTCTTACCCACGGCGATCTGCGCCGCCCACCTGGCCAGCGGGATGTTCCGCGCCTTGCTCACAAAGGGTACCGTCCGGCTGGCCCGGGGGTTGACCTCCAGCACGTACACGACCCCCTCCTTCATGGCATATTGCACATTCACCAGCCCCTTGACATTCAGCTCCAGCGCGAGGGTCCGGGTAAAAGTGCGGATTTTTTCCAGGGCGTCGGTGGGCATGAAATAGGGCGGCAGCACGCAAGCCGAATCGCCGCTGTGGATACCCGCCTCCTCAATATGCTGCATGATCCCTCCCAGCAGCACTTCCTGCCCGTCGCACAGGGCGTCCACGTCAAACTCGTAGGCATCCTCCAGGAAGGCGTCGATAAGTACCGGATGCTCCCAGGAGACGTCGGCGTTGCGGCGGATATATTCTTCCAGCCCCTGTCGGTGATAGACAATCTCCATGGCCCGGCCACCGAGAACGTAGGACGGCCGTACCAGCACCGGGTAGCCCACCTGGTCGGCCTCCTGAGCAGCTTCTTTGAGCGTAAGGGCAATGCCGTATTCCGGCCTGGGTATTTTCAGGCGGTCCAGCAGGTCGCCGAACTTTTCGCGGTCTTCCGCCAGGTCGATAGACTCGGGAGAAGTGCCCAGGATGGGAACGCCGGCTGCAGCCAGCTGATTGGCGATATTCAGGGGCGTCTGGCCGCCGAACTGGATAAGTAGCCCGTCAGGCTGTTCCAGATCAACTACGTTCATTACATCCTCAAAAGTGAGGGGCTCGAAGTACAGGCGGTCGGCCACGTCGAAGTCGGTGGAGACGGTCTCGGGATTGCAGTTCTGCATAATGGCCTTGATCCCCAGCTCCTGGAGGGCGAAAACCGCCTGCACGCAGCAGTAGTCAAACTCGATCCCCTGGCCGATGCGGTTGGGACCACTGCCCAGGATCAACACCTTGCGGCCCGGCAGCGGCTCGACTTCCTGCTCGGTCTCGTAGGTGCCGTAGCAGTACGGCGTCCCGGCGTCAAATTCCCCGGCGCAGGTATCAACCGCCTTGAAAGTAGTCGTTATTCCGAGTGACTTGCGCAACTGGCGTATAGCGCCCTCATCATGCCCGGTCATACCGGCGATCTGGTGGTCGGAATAGCCCCGGGATTTGAACTCTCGTAAGGCAGCGGCCAATTCCTTATCTGCCGTGCTATTCCCATCCTGAGTGTACCGCGCCACACTGGTGGATAAACGTTCACCGGCCTGCAGCATATCATCAATCTGGTGGAGAAACCAGGGATCGATACCTGTGAGCTGTTGGATCTCTTCCAGGGACTGCCCCTGAATAAACGCCTCGCGTACTTTCAGCAGGCGGAACGCAGTGGGAAAGCGCATTCGCTCCAGGTCAAGCGGGCGACTGGCCTCGGCGGGCTTGGGCTCCAGACCAACCAGCCCTACTTCAAGGGAACGGAAAGCCTTCTGCAGGCTCTCCTGGAAGGTGCGCCCTATGGCCATGACCTCCCCTACCGCCTGCATCTGCACGCCCAGCACGCCCGCCGCCCGGGGAAACTTCTCGAAGTCAAACCGGGGTACCTTGGTCACTACATAATCAATAGTAGGCTCATAGGCCGCCAGGGTTTGCCGGGTAATGTCGTTCTGGATCTCGTCGAGATGGTATCCCACTGCCAGCTTGGCTGCCACCTTGGCGATGGGGAAGCCTGTTGCCTTGGATGCCAGGGCCGAGCTCCGGCTGACCCGGGGATTCATCTCTACGATGACCATCCGGCCGTCATGCGGATTGACGGCGAATTGAACGTTGGATCCGCCCGTCTCCACACCTACAGCCCTGATACAGTCGAGGGCCCAGTCACGCATCTGCTGGTACTCCCGATCCGTAAGGGTCTGCGCCGGTGCTACCGTAACCGAATCACCGGTGTGGACTCCCATGGGATCCAGGTTCTCGATGGAACATACTACCAGAGCGTTGTCGGCCCCATCCCGCATGACCTCCAGCTCGAATTCTTTCCAGCCCAGGAGAGCCTCTTCAATAAGAACCTCTCCAACTGGACTGATTCCCAGTGCCCGGGCCACCTGCTCGGTGAATTCCTCCCGGTTATATACCATGCTCCCGCCGGTACCGCCCAGGGTGAAGGAAGGACGAATGATGGCCGGCAGGTTGAGATCCGATAGTAGGATTTCGGCCTCCTCGGGAGAAGTGGCTCGCCCGCCTCGCGCCGTAGGAATACCGGCAGCAGTCATGATTTCTTTGTATCGCTCACGATCCTCGGCCCGCCGGATCACTTCCACATCGGCCCCCAGGAGCCGGACACCATACCGGTCCAGCACCCCTTCTTCAGCCAGGGTAACGGCACAATTCAGTCCGGTCTGCCCCCCTACCGTAGGGAGGATGGCGTCCGGGG
>Ga0209976_10001490_pt1 | contig 13785 bp, 11 predicted proteins | sample SumtaG_FD_182806 | JGI IMG/M metagenome (GOLD analysis project Ga0209976, IMG submission 182806) | Deep subsurface microbial communities from Indian Ocean to uncover new lineages of life (NeLLi) - Sumatra_00157 metaG (SPAdes) (version 2) | ecosystem: Environmental > Aquatic > Marine > Oceanic >...
CACAGCGATGTCTTCAAATTTTTCTACAAGTTCTTCAACCCTTTGAACGGGTAAAATTCTCTCTTCAGGGACATCTAATGACATATCTACAACGATTTCAATTTCCTCACCGGTGGCTTTATTATCGGTATAAGGAATGGTTCTGTCAACGGGGAGTCTCTTCTTTACCCATTCTGCCACTGCATCGTAATGTTCCTTTAATCTACCCTTCCCTTCTGAAGTTAAATTATAAAATAATTGTGCTAATTCCCTGTTTTTCTTGTTGTCTTCTAATTCTCCCATAAACGTGTATTCAAAAATACCTACGTCAATGAAGGGCATTATTCTGAATACCATTAAACCATGTCTATTTGGTTGGTTAAATATTAATCCTTTTTTCGCTAATTTCTTCACGTTTTGTAGGATTACTTCTTCAGATAGTCCACTTGTTTCCTTTAGCTGTTCCATGGTTTGTGATTTCTTCTCCTTAAAATATTTAACAAAGTCGAGATCTTTTTTATCAGGTACAATATGCCTTAAAATAGCAATAAGGGCCTTTCCAACCCTTAAGGGTGTACCTCCAGCACTATTTATTATCCGAGCAGTTCTTTCATATTTCTTATATGTTTCTTGATCTAATGCTTCTGTCATTTTCTTTATTCCAATTTTTAATAATTACCTTAGTATGGTATATACAATTACTTTATTCAATAAAGATTTTTTTCTTACGTTTAAGAAGTCTTCTACAAATATCATTGAAAAAAAAATTATTTAGGTTTAAAAATTATTGATGGTTTCAGTTTTTCAGAATAGTTAAATCCTGATGTCTCTTGAATTTCTCCGTATTTTGCCTTCAATTCCTCTATTGATCCTGAGTCAAGGGCACGAGCATAGCAAGATTCAATGCATACAGGTTGTTTTCCTTTTTCATGTCTATCAAGGCAGAAATTACATTTTTGCATTTTAGCCTTTTCTCCGTCAGCAAATTGAGGTGCTGAATAAGGACAAACATCCTTGCATAAGTGTCCCGCACAATTCAGGCATCGTTCAGCTTCAGCTATAGCTGCTTCTTCACTATATCCCATTGATACCTCTTTGAAGTTAGATATTCTTTCTGCTGCCGGTAAGCTTGGCATTATTTGACGTTCAGTTTTAACTATATCTGACGGAATTTCAACCTCTATTTCAGTCGCTTTGCTCATTGGTATTGGTCTTTTTCTGAGTACATCTCCTTGTAAATATCGGTGCATGTGTGATGCTGCATTCTGTCCACTGGAAATAGCATCTATAATACTTGCTACTCCACTAAAACAATCTCCAGCAACAAATACACCTTCTTTACTGATTAATTGGGTTTCATTATCAGCTTCAATGGTACCTTTAGAGCCTATTTTAATCTTACTCAAATTCGTCATATCTGGTACTTGCCCAATTGCGAATATTACGGTATCTGCTTCTAGAAAATGTTCTTCATCATTCACCACATCAAACTGTGGTTGACCTTTTTCATTAAAAGTACATGCTGTGATGTCTAGGCATCCTACTCCAGAAATTCTTCCATTATCACCTTTGATTTGAGTAAATGTATGAGAATCATGAATTTCAATTCCTTCTTCTCGAGCTTCTTCGACTTCAGACACTGAAGCAGGCATATCATCACAACATTCAAGACAGGATATTGCTACATCAGTAGCACCCAATCGTCGAGCAGTACGAGCACAATCCATTGCGACATTACCCCCTCCGATCACCAAGACTTTTTTGCCAATTTTTACATCTTTTCCAAGATTAACATCCCGCATGAAGGAAGTACCTACTAGAGTTCCTTCTAACTCAATACCAGGAATTTTGAGTTTTGTTCCCTTGTGAGCACCGATTGCTATTAAAACAGCTCCATATCCTTGTTGAAGAAGTTCATCGATACCATTTTCCAAATCAACAGGAGTGTTAGTTTTAATTTCTACCCCCAATGCTTTTATGTAATCAATATCTTTTTGAAGGATTTCCTGTGGTAATCGATGATCAGGGATTCCAACGGTAAGCATCCCCCCAGCTAAAGGTAAAGCTTCAAAGATGGTTACTTCATAACCCAACCTAATTAAATCATATGCAGCGGATAAACCCGCAGGACCAGAGCCTATTATAGCTACTTTGGTTGATTGTGTTTGGGGAATTTTCGTAGGAGTTTCTAAAGGAACATTATCAGCCACGAAACCCTTTAGGGATTCAATCGCAATTGCCTGATCTACATCTTGTCGTTTACAAACATCTTCACAGGGATGAAGACATACTCGACCACAAACTGATGGTAAAGGCATCCTTCGTCTGATTAAATCTAACGATTCTTTAAATTTACCCTTAGCGATCAGAGCTGTATACGCAGGTATTTGAAGATGAACAGGGCATGCAATTTGGCAAGGTGCTAATGCTTCACCATAAAGGTGACTTGGCTCCATAGAATCTTTTGTAATGATACCGCAATGGTGTTCCTCACGACATTTATCTTGATCAGTTACTACAATTCCATCATTTTCTCGTTTTGTTATGGCTTCATTTGGACAAACAAAAGAGCATACGGGTTCTTCGCAATGATAACAAGGTGAAATTAAATAGCTAGCAAATATGTCTGGAAAAGGTCCTTCCTCATGATAATTGATCGTCATCCATGAAGCGGGACCCGCGGGTATATCATGCCAGTCTTTACATGCTATTCTACATGCATGGCACCCAGCACATCGTGATTGATCAAAATAAAATCCAACCTGCAATTTAACCACCCTCCTTCTCTATTTTCACTTGAACTAAACATGTCTTCAATGCCGCAGCACCTCCTTCACTCATGGCGTCTTTAGTCAATGTATTTGCACATCCACCTCTATCAATTCCTTCTTCATCTGGATTATACCACGCTCCTTCTGGCATTGCGACCACTCCAGGAATAATTCGTCTTGTCACCCATGCATTAACTGAAAGCGTTCCGCGTTCATTGAAGACTAAAACGATATCTCCATCTCGGATCCCTCTTTCTTCAGCATCAACAGGATTTATCCATAGTCTATGTAATCCAATTTCCTGTAACCATTCGACTTTTTGTAATTCAGAGTGAACTGAATGTCGAGGATGAAAACTAAGAAATTGTAGTGGATATTTCTCTGCTAGAGGATCATCCCGGTTTTCCCATGTAGGGACATATTTTGGAATTGGAGGACACATTGGGTTATTCCAACTCGCGATTTGATCTGAGAAAATTTCGATCTTTCCTGATGGCGTTGCGAATGGTTTGTTCTCAAAATCATCGATATTTTCTTTAAATGCGACATATGGCTCTTTGAGTGGAATTCTATATACACCGTCTTCCTTATATTTCTTATAATCCTTTATATATTGCTTTAAATCTCCACCAACAACAGTAAATAATCGTAACATTTTATCTTCATCCGATAAATCAGCAATTTCTTCTTTCACACTTTTTCGCGCGGCTTTCATGAATTCATTAACAACCTTATCTAACTCGAAATTCTCGATACCTAACCTTTTAGCTAGTTCCTCAGCAATCCTAATATCATCCTTGCATTCTCCAATGGGTTCAATTGCTTTATTCATATGACCAAAATAAGGACCTGAAGGCCATGGTCTAGTAAGATCACTTCTTGCTGCAAAACTCGTGACTGGAAGAACTATATCAGCATATTGAGCTGTAGGAGTCATCCAAATTTCAGGAACTACGGTAAATAAATCCTCTCTTTGCATGGCTTTTCTTGACAGATTTGCATTTCCTATTTGATTTACAAAATTACATTGAAAAAACATGGCAAATTTAGCATCAAATGGATATCCACCAGCTTTTCCTTTAAGAATCGCATCAAAGACTTTATTGACATGCACCTTTTTGTTTAAACGATCCCTTGGATTAATATTACCTCGTAAAGAAGGTCCCTTTGGGTAAGCTTTATTTACTCCAGGAGGAATCGCAATTGATCTAAACATGTGTGCATATGGAATTCCATGAAGTCCACCACAAGCACTTCCTCCAGGTTTACCAATGTTTCCTGTCATTGCTGTTAAAGCGATTGCTGCACGGGTATATTGACCACCCATGTACGATCTTGCTGGACCCTGAGCGTCTTCTAACGCAGCAGGTTTTGTCGTGGCATATTCTCTGGTTAACTCTATAATAGTGGAAGCCTTTACTCCACAAATTTTTTCAGCCCATTCTGGAGTTTTTGGGATGCCATCTTCATCACCCATTACATAAGCTTTATATTTATCAAAGCCATGAGTGAATTTATCAAGAAATTCTTGATCATGAAGATTTTCTTTTATCATGATATGTGCCATTGCGGCCATCATAGCAGTATCTGTTCCAGGAATTATCGGAATCCATTGATCTGCTACTGTTAAGGCAGTATCTGTATATCTAGGATCAATAGCAACTACCTTCGCTCCATTCTCCTTTGCTTTAATAAGGTGCCATAGAGTATTTGTCCCCCCAATCATACGTGCAGGATCATAACCCCAGAGGATTATTAATTTTGAATTTAACCAATCTTCTTTGCTATGTCCAACAAATATTTGCCCGAAACCATAAGAAGCTTGGGTACCAAAAACCGCACCCTGTGAGGAAATATTCCCATATGAAGTTGAAAATCCCCCTAATAGATTAAATAGCCTAAAATAAGCAGCTGCTGGGAGGTGTAATGACCCAAAGTATCCTCCGTTACTAATTAGCAAAAGACTCTGATTTCCGTATTTTTCTATAACTTCCTTAATTTTATCAGCAACTGTATCAAGAGCTTCATTCCAAGATATGCGTTCAAATTTACCAGAACCTTTGGGTCCTGCTCTTTTTAAAGGGTATTTTAACCTTTCTGGATGGTAAATATAACCTCTTATTGATCGACAACGTAAGCAAGCTCTTAGTTGATTATCGGCATCTGCTGTATCATCACCTTCTACCCTTATGATTTTCCCATCCTTTACATGGAACCTTAAAGGACAGCGACCACCACAATCAAAAGCAGAGGTAGTATGGATAATTTTAATATCATTTTCTACTAATTCTTCTTGATTTTCCATTTTATTAACACCATATTTCAATATTGTTTTTATGATATTTTAATAAATAAATCTTAAGTTTTCTTTTCTTAGTATAGATAATGCTAAAAATTCGGTATATGAAATATCTTGAAATTTTAGCTATATATAATTGTAAATCGTATATTTTATTAAATCTTTCAGATCTCAGATAGTACGACCGTAATTATGTAGAATTGTAATTATTAATAAACTATTAGAAATTTTACTTATTAAAAATTTTTGAAAAATATTTGTGTTCAAAATGACTAGTTTAGACTTAGATATTATAGGGAAAGAAACTGAAGAGAGGACTTTTAAATATAATTGGAAAGATGTAATTCTATATAATGTAGGAATTGGTGCTCAACCTAATGAGTTAAAATTTTGTGTATGAAGGAGCAAAAGGGGGATTAAAAGTTTTTCCTAGTTATACGTGCATTATTGCAGGAATAGGATTCCCAAGGCTCAGTAAGAAGGGAATTGACGGTGCTCGGTTTATTCATGGAGAACAAATGATTAAGCTTTATCAGCCATTTCCCAAAGAAGGTGAAATGAAGGTAAAAGGAGTTTGTGAGAAGATCTATGATAAGGGAAAAGCTGCTGTTATTCACACCAAAATGACAGGTAAAACTGCGGCTGGTGAACAGATATTTGATGCTAAATACGTTCATTTCTACATTGGTGAAGGTGGTTTTGGTGGTGACCCTGGTCCAAAAACCGAACCGTTAAATCCTCCTGAAGGAGTTAAACCTGATTTCAGCATTTCGTATAAAACTAATGAAAACCAAGCTGCCGTGTATAGGTTAGTACAAGATTTAAATCCACTGCACATTGATCCTGAATTTGCAAAACGGAGCGGAAGATTTAATAGACCAATCCTTCATGGGCTCTGTACATATGGCTATGCCACAAGAGCAATTGTTTATGGCCTTTGTGATGGAGATGTCGCTCGTTTTAAAGAATTCAAAGCAAGATTTACGAGTGAAGTTTACCCGGGAGAAACATTAACAACAGAAGGTTGGAAAGACAACGGTCGTTATATTATTCAAGTAAAAACGGATAGGGCTACTGTGTTAGGCAACGCCTACGCTATTGTTGAATAAATTTTTTTACAGAAAAACTTTTTTTTTATTATTGAATTCAGAAAGGATTAGAAAACTTGTTGATCCAAGAAGTCCTCTACTTCCTTTCTTTCAGGAACGTTCATAGCCTCCCTTTCTTGTAATTTTTAAAGCTGAAACTGCGTTTGCAAAATAAACAATTTTCTCCAGAGGCAAATTAGTTAATAATCCTGTAATTAAGCCCGCAGCAAATGCATCACCTGCTCCAGTCGTATCAACAACTTCAACTTTATATGAGGGTGCGGAGAAAGTTCCATCCTTCGTTAGAATAGTTGCTCCTTCTGCACCGCGCGTTATCCCTATAATTGAGGGTCCTAATTCCAGAATAGCTTCGAATGCTCTTTCACCTTTTTCTCCTGTGATAAATTCTGCTTCTGAGATTGATGGTAAAAAAATATCCGTGTCTTTTAGAACCCTAAAAATGTGTTCTCTTGGGTCCTTAAAATGCCACAATTCGTCGCGAAGATTAGGATCACATGCTATTTGTAGACCATGCTTTTTGGCGTATTCAATTGCTTTAAAAATAGCACTCCTCGCGGGTTCATCAGTCATTGATACAGTCCCACACATTAACAATTTGGCTGATTTAATATAGTTTTCATCAATTTCTTGTTCATTTAGCATAATATCTGCACAAGGAGAACGATAAAATGAAAAATTTGGGTTCATATTTTTGTCTAATCCTACAAACGCTAGAGCTGTTCTATACTCATCAGTTAATTTTATTTGAGTTATATCTACTCGAACCTCTTTAAGCTTCTTTATTAAAAAATGTCCAAAGAAGTCGTTACCTACTTTAGTTATCATACCCGATGATAAACCCAAACGTCTAACACCAGCTGCAAAATTAGCAGGAGCACCTCCAGCAAATCGTTTATAAGTAGCTTGTTCTTCTAAAGGTAGACCAGGCATATCAGCAACCATATCAATTAACAATTCTCCAATTGATATAACATCCACCATAAAATAGATTCAACTCTTTATATTTGTTTAATTTTGAAAAAATCTGTTATAATATATCATTAGTAGTAAATTAGTGATCCTAAAATTAAAAAAAATCATTAATCATAATCGATAATTTTTTTCTTTTCGTTATAGGTTTTTTTTCAATTCCAATTAATTCCATCTTTTCAGTGTCATATCGTTTGGGATCTTTAAAAATCTTACCTACTGTAGCTTTTCTTGATGAGTTCGAAAAAATTTTCATATTTTCCAACTCTTGGATGAACCATATAATCAGAAAGTTCAAGTGTATGGTCTGTAATCGCTTTAAAATCACTTTCAGCAACATTCTTATCTTTTAAAGAGATCCATAATCCAATTTCTTTGAGGAACTTATTCATCTCATCACAAGCGCTCTCTGCAGCTCTTTCATCAGATTCTTTTTCTAATTCAGGATTAAACATTCGTCCTACTTTAGCATATAGGGGGATTGCATATTTCCAAGTCCATCGATTGATTTCAGGATACATAATAGCCAAAGTTTCTCCATGCGCGATATGAGGTTGGTTCCCTCCGATTGCCATTCCGATTCCATGGGGAAGTGTTGTTCCCGCGTTAGTTATGGAATATCCTCCGAGTGTGTTTGCCCAAGAAACAGCTTCTCTCGCTTCTCTATTTGACCCGTCCTTAAATGCTATTGGTAGATAATTTATCAAGAGCCTAATACCCTCTAAAGCATGCATATCAGTATAGGGCGACGCATTTTTATTTAAGAGGCTTTCAAAGTTGTGACAAAATGCATCGAATCCTGTTGAAGCAGTAACATGTGGAGGAACAGTAACCGTGAGCTCTGGGTCAACAATGCTGACTTTAGGATAAAGAAGCCTATCAGCAAGTGCATACTTTAATTTTTCTGCACTGTTCGTTATGACAGAAACTAGGGTTGTTTCTGTACCCGTACCTGCTGTGGTGGTGAGTGTAATTACAGGTAATAACTTGTCTTCAATTGGTTTTGATTTATTCTTTCCAAAGGGATCCACTCTGTAGTCCCATGCTTCACCTTCATGAGTCGCACCAACAGCAACTGCTTTTGCCGTATCGATTGGAGATCCTCCTCCAACCCCCAGAACAACATCCACTTTATTATCAATTGCCATTTTCGTGCCAACATTTACCATATCTGTTGTAGGGTTGGCTTTCACGCCATTGTAACGGACAATATCGACTCCTGCTTCTTGACATAACATTGTTACTTTTTCTCTAAGTGATTCTAAACTAGATCCCGATCCTGTAACCATTAGGCATTTCTTTCCATATTTCGCTAATACTTTTCCTACTTCGCTAACACGCCCCCATCCATGGAGAAGTATTGTTGGATTAAAATAATTTATATTTCTCAATTTTTCCACCTATTCATTATTTACATCAATAAAAACTTTCATTACTTTATCTTTCTTATCATCAATATACTGATAAGCTTTATTATACTCTTCAAAGGGAAAGTGAACTGTCATTAGCGGTTCAAGTTTAATTTTTCCCGAGTTTACAAACTCAATCGCTTTTAGATAATCATCAGATTGATACATAAGAGTGCCAATCAACTTAAGTTCACGATCCTGAACAAATCCAAGATCAATTGTTGGTTTATCACCAAAAACTCCAACAACAATTATATCTGTACCTTTTCTTGCATTATTAATTGCAGTGTCTATTGTTTCATTAGAACCAACGCATTCTATTATTAAATCTGCTTTATTTGGGCCAAAAGCTTTTCCAATTTCTTCAGAAAGATCTTGTTTGGTTGGATTGGCAGTAAAATCAATACCTACTTTTTTTGCGATATCTAATCTAAAATCACTCAAATCAGTAATCATTACTGCCCTTGCGCCTAAAGCTTTAGTAGCTTGCCCTATAAGATTACCAATTGGGCCCGCACCTAATACAAGTACATTAAAACCGGAAATATTTCCACCTCTTGTCACGGCGTGGACAGCTACCGCGCAAGGTTCTATCATAGCACCTTTTTCATAAGTCATATTATCAGGAAGCTTTATTATTTTCTCTGAATCTACCTTAAAGAACTCCGAAGCCGCTCCTGTCGTTTGGAATCCCATCACTTTAAGATCATCGCATATATGATACTTTCCATGAGTGCATGGATAACATTGATTGCAAACCACTTGAGGGAGAATAGTCACTTTATCACCTATTTTAAGATTTTTTACATTTGAGCCAATTTTTTCAATTTTCCCAGAAACCTCATGACCTTGAGTAACAGGATAATCAGTATATGGATGTTTTCCATAATAAACATGAATATCGCTTCCACAAACACCAATTCTTATCATTTTTACTAGGACATCATTTTCCTTTAATTCAGGAATCGGTATATCTTGAAACTCTATTTTACCTGGAGCTGTCATTACTTCTTGCTTCATAATTTTCACTCTATTTTTTCTTATCATTATTCTATAAAAAGACGAAATATTCTTAATATTTTTAATATTAGCATTCTAACAAGGCTTATTAATCTAGAATTCCACGAGTTGAACTCAATTTGGAAATAAATTATTCAATGAAATTTAAATCTCAATCCTCTTGAAATCTTAATTTGATCTTTATTATTCGAGACTATATCCAAAACACAATTTGTCTCAATTATTTCATCAAAGTTCCAATATGCTAGTAAGCCATTCTGAGACGTTATCAATTAACTCTTCTTTCAAATTTATTTTCTTAAAGCATTTAATTTATAATTAATTATCTAAAAATAAGAAAAAATTAAATTTAAAACTAATTAGATTAAACATGACCTCTGAAGAAAAATATAAACCAACTTGGAATTCTTTAAAAAGACATAGATCTCCAGAATGGCTCGATGATGCTAAATTTGGTATCTACTACCATTGGGGTATTTATTCCGTCCCTGAATTCGGGCCAAAAACGGCCAAAAATGGGTCTTGGTACGGTCATGAAATGTATCTCGAGGGAACGCCCCAATATAAACATCATACAAAAACTTACGGTCATCCCTCGGAGTTTGGATACAAGGATTTAATACCCTTATTTACAGCAGAAAAATTCGACCCCGAAGAATGGGCAAAACTCTTTAAACAAGTAGGAGCCAAATTTGCGGGACCAGTGTGCATTCACCACGACGGTTTTGCAATGTGGGATAGTAAGGTGACGAAATGGAATGCTGCTCAAATGGGACCCAAAAGAGATACAGTAGGTGAAATGGAAAAAGCGATAAGAAAACAGGGATTGAAATTCATGGTAGCGTTTCATCATGCCGAGAACCACTGGTTTTTCCCTCATTGGAACAAGGAATATGACGCATCTAATCCGGAGTATTCGGGATTATATGGACCAATCCACGATGAAGATTCAAAAATTAACTTATATTGGAGATGGACACGTCAAGCCAAGCCAAGTAATGAATACCTTGATAATTGGAAAGCAAAGATAATAGAAGTATTAGATAATTATAAGCCTGATCTCATATGGTTTGACTTTGGCTTGGGGAAGCTTCCTGATAAATACAAGAGAGAAATGCTTGCATATTACTTCAATAAGGCTGAAGAGTGGGGAAAGGAAGTTGCTGTAACTTACAAAATGCATAATCTACCTCCAAGTGTTGGAATTCTTGACTATGAGTTGGGTAGGGCTGATAAATTAACATATTATAAATGGATAACAGATACATCAGTTGACGATCAACATGCATGGTCCTATGTAAAAGAGGCGGGATACAAATCAGGAGACACGCTTGTCCATAATTTAGTAGATAGGGTATCCAAGAATGGGTACCTTCTAATGAATTTTGGACCGAAAGCAAATGGTGAAATACCTGAACCCGCGAAAAATTGCCTTCTTCAAATAGGAAAATGGCTTGAAGTTAATGGGGAGGCAATTTATAATACTACTCCATGGTTTACTGCTGATGAGGGAAAAACAAAACTAGCTAGAGGAGGAATGTTCAGCGAATCCACAGAAGTAAAGTATACTGCCAAGGATATCAGGTTTACCGTAAAGGATAATGTAATTTATGCCATAACTCTCGGATGGCCCGGTGAAGAATTTAGAATTAAGACCTTGAGAAAATCCTATAGAAAATTAATACGACCTTTTGCAGATTGGAAATTTTATTACTTGATGGATGAATCGGACATTAGTTCCATTAAGATGTTAGGCGTGGATAAAGAATTGGAATGGGAATTAACGGATACAGGTCTTAAAATAAAAACTCCAAATAAAAAACCTTGCAAACACGCGTTTGTCTTTAAGATTACACGAACTTGAGCCTATTTAGAACAGGTAAATTTTCATTTTTTGTTTTTAAAAAAAAGCAACATTCTTTTGATGACTAATTTTATTAAAAAAAATAAAAAAATAATAAGATTTTATTGACTAAAAATTTCTTCGGGCGTAGTGGCACCTTCTCTTTTATCAGGAAGACCTTGCATTAATTCTGATTCAACTCTTTCAGCTAATTGTTCAGGTGTGAATGGTTTCCAGTTGTTTGATATTTTCCTCACAGCTCTCCAACCAGAATAGACCCAAACTTTATCGCCAATTGCGCGAAATACTTCACCATTAATGTTGCTAGCAGCATCAGAAGCAAGATATACTATTAAGGGCGCGAAATGTGCGGGATCAAAAATGTCAAATCCATCCTCAGTTTTCGTATTCATCCAATCAATCATTTTTGGTGCTAAATCGGTTGTCATGCGGGTTCTTGCACTTGGAACAACACAATTAACGGTTGCATATTTGGCTAATTCTCGCGCTACTATTACTGTGAAACCTGCAATCCCTGATTTAGCTGCACCATAATTAGATTGCCCCACGTTACCATATAAACCAGAATCGGATGAAGTATTAATAATTCTACCAAAATTTTTTAGGCTAGGATCTTCCTTTCCTTTTATTCTAAAATATTCAGCAGCGTGTCTTGTCAAGTTAAACGTGCCCTTTAAATGTACAGCAATAACAGTATCAAATTCTGCTTCTGTCATGTTGAATATCATCCTATCCCGTAATACACCAGCATTATTCACGATAATATCTAATTTCCCAAATTCTGAAATTGCTTGATCTAACATACCTTTGGTTTTCTTAAAATCAACAACAGAATCATAATTAGCTACCGCTTTAATTCCTAATTTATTACACTCATCTACTACGGCATCTGCAAATCTTGTTTCTTGATTTAAATCACTCCCACCAGCACCAATATCATTTATCACCAAATTACAACCTTCTTTAGCCATTGCTAAGGCTTCTTCTCGCCCTACACCACGTCCGGCTCCAGTTATTATTGCAACTTTTCCATCTAACATTCCCATATCTTTTCACTTTATGTTAAAAATTATTTATTTTTTTTTATTTTTTTTTTTATTATTTTACTAAGAATTTTATTCTAGTATTCGGTTAATCCTGCCATCTAGTTAGGATTTTTTAATAAGTGCTCTATTTTTCTCAAAACATACTTTCGATATTCTAAACTAGAAAAATCTGAATGCTTGTATTGGATATATTCACTGGCAGCATCTCCGTTATAATTATCATTTTGTTCGAGAATCCTCATATTTCTTTCTACTATAGCAGCTCCTAGAATTAAACTATAGATATAGAAAGACAAGGCTGTTGCATTATCATCCTTAATTTCTCCTTTATCAATCCCCACTTGTACAATTCTTATTGTTCCATCTAAGAAATTAAAAGCTCTATATTCTTTTTCAAAAGGTCCAATTTTATTTGAGGGGGGAGATTGGATGAGATGCATCATACTAAATGCTCCAACATCTTTAGTGGCAAATTCTAAAAAGTTTTTAATGATTTTTAACAAAAGATCTATTGTTGAACCTTTATGATTTTTAATAATTTTTCTATTTTCATCTCTTTGTTGTTTAAAAAACTTATTTCGGATTGCGATCCATAATTCTCTCTTGCTATCCACATAATTATATAGGTTGTTTTGATTCATATCAAGAATTTTAGCTAAACCCCGTAAACTAAACCCATCCCTTCCTTTTTTTGAAAATAAATCCTTTCCTGCTTCTATAATTCGTTCAAATTGAGCTGCTTTCTTTTCAGGCGATCGACTACGGGATTGTTTCTTATTAGAATTACCCTTCATTTTTATATTACACAGTTTTCGTAATGTATAATCTAAAATAAAATTTATAACTTAAATATAATATGTATATTGGGATAGTAAAGGTATTAATTTAAACCTATTCAAATTGTTCGTAAATAATTCCATCCCACGCAGATCGCTCCTTTTCGAGAAAAAGTGGAATAATTTCACATCTTTTATTAATAAACATTGTATTTCTTGTTTTTACTTCATAATTAGGCCATTCTATGATATCATTAGAATTTGGTACTCCATTTCTAGCAAATGATATCCACATATCCATTATTTTTTGACTAATTTCTTTCTCTTTGGGACCATGTCCTCTATAAAAATCAAGTCCTGAAATAGTTGGTACTGTTTTGTCTAGAGTTCCAAAAACAAAGGGGATTTCAATGGCATGTGGAGCTCCCAATTTACCTTCAACTTCAGAGGATCCCCAACTAAAGATATAATTATAGGTATTTGGATTAAATTTACTCTTTTCCTCAGCGATACGAAGGGCTGGAATTCTATAAGTAAAATCTG
>Ga0209976_10001491_pt1 | contig 13774 bp, 8 predicted proteins | sample SumtaG_FD_182806 | JGI IMG/M metagenome (GOLD analysis project Ga0209976, IMG submission 182806) | Deep subsurface microbial communities from Indian Ocean to uncover new lineages of life (NeLLi) - Sumatra_00157 metaG (SPAdes) (version 2) | ecosystem: Environmental > Aquatic > Marine > Oceanic >...
ACAACAGATAGAATGCCAAGTAGGAAGAAGATATTATATCCTGGAATCCCGGGCGCTTTTGGAATTTGTTTTATTACCTCAACTTCTTCAAAGCTTATATGACCGGCAGAATCCCTAACATAGAATCCAATTGTTACATTTCCCTCAGAAATGGAATCCCAAATTGTCTGATTAATAGTACCAGTTAATCCTGTAAACGTAGTATTGGTTAAACCACCATCTAACGTATACCACATCGAATGTAAATTTAACTCAATAACAGTTAAATTATACTCAGGTGCATTATTTCCAAAAATTACATCGGTAGATGGTGAATTAATAATGATTATTGGGGCTTCAGTGTCTTTTTCTATATTCACCCCCGCAGAAGCTAGATAACCTAATGAGTCATTCACGTAGAATGTAACAGTGACAGTTCCATCAGAAAGAGAATCCCAGATTACCTGATCAATAGTATTAATTAATCCAGTAAACGATTTATTCACTATCCCAGAATCTAATGTATACCACGTTAAGTTTACAACTCCTTCATCTATAGAGATTTCAAAATTTGGGGGATTTATAGAAAAATAAGCATTAGGAGTGGGTGAATTAACTGAAAAAACGGGGGCGTCCCACCAAATTGGATAGTTATCTTGAGAACTTGCATTTCCTGGAATAGTATATAGAGTATCTCCTATACCATCATCATCAGCATCTTTTCCTGAATAATCCTCCCAATAATGCCCTATCGTTCCATTATCCCATTGATTATTTGTTCCATCATCATAACCATTATAAACTATATTCCCTGTAATATCGTTGAGAAATAGAGTACAATTATCGGAGTTTACGTCTAATGTAATTCCATTTTCTCCATTATATTTTGCTATGTTTTCTGAAATATTGTTAAAATCCCCATTTATCATTATTCCGAATTGATCGTTATGATTTGCCATGTTTTCAGAAACCGTGTAATAATCTCCAGCTAAGCTCAATCCATGTTCGGTGTTGTAATTTGCAGTGTTTTCTGTAAAAACGCTATTATTCCCCCCATTTACGCTTATCCCTGAATAGTTGTTGTAACTTACAGTATTTCCGGATATGGTATTATTATTTCCCTCTAAACTTAATCCCGCATCCCCATTATGATTTGCAGTATTTCCCAAAACGGTATTATTATTACTTCCACCTTCTAAACCAATCCCACCTTCATTATAGCTTGCGTTATTTCCTGAAACAACGTTTGAATCACTACTTTGCAGAACTATACCAGCGTTGTTGTAGCTTATGTTGTTTCCCGAAATAACGCTATTATTACTCCAAGCTAAATTAATTCCTGCTCCTGTATTGAAATTTATTTTGTTTTTCGAGATCTCGTTATCTTTACTTTCATCTATCCAAATTGCAGAGTCACCATAATTTTCATTAACATCATTTTCGGATATAGTAAAATTGTTTATTGATATTGCATATATCCCAAATGCATTTTTATTGATAGTATTTCCCGATATTAAATGGAGAGTGCAATTCATTATTGAAATTCCCTCACTAGTATTGTTAGATATTGTGTTTCCCGAAACGATGTTACCATCAGTTTCCCATAAATAGATCCCTAATCCGATATTGTTATTTGCTGTGTTTCCTGAAATTGTATTATTACTGCCATAGTATAAAATTATCCCATTATTATTGTTATTACTTACGTTATTTCCCGAAATAGTGCTATTCTTACAATCTGATATATCTATCCCATCGTTGTTATTTGTCAGGTTATTCCCAATAATTGTTCCATTGTGAGCAAAATTAAGGTTGATACCATTTTCCGAATTATAAATCGTACAATTTTCAACAGTAAAATACTCGATTGAAAATTGGATATAGATACCAATTCCAGAACCCCCACCATCTATCACCAAGTCTTCTATGACATAAGGATCGGAATAGGTGCCATTACCCGTGCACTTTCCCGCGGCTTTAGTAGCAGTCCAATTATCATAGATATGAATCTTTCCCGATACTACCGAGAGACTTAAATTTTCATTATCTTTGTTATTATCATCGCGATACTCCATACTAGTTCCTGAGATGAAATTAAGATCAGTTGCAATTACAGCTGAAAATGCTATTACGAATCCATCGTTAGAGAAATTATTAAATTTAGTTTTACATTTGATTTCATTTGATTTCACCTTAAGTTTTTGTAAATTTATGTTATAAGATTATCTTCAGGATATTTAAAGTTTTTATTGAATATTACTGGTAATAGTTGAGAAATTAGTAGTATTACCAAATATTTTGGTGGTAAAAATTGAATAAAAAGATGAATTCAAATTTTAGAAATAGAAATATAAAAAAAAAAGTGGTTGAAAAATAAGTTTACAAATCGCGTGCTTTTACAGTTTTTCGATTATTTCCTTTAGCTCGTGCAATTGCTTTATCAAGTATACTCATGATGATTTTATTGAAATCCTCACCATCTAATACTGCACTGCTTGTATTACATTCGTTTCCTTTAATATATTCACGTACTTTTGACTTTACGAAAAGTGGCTCAACTTTTCCAGCCTTTTTTGCCATTTTACATCTTCCTCTTTTTAGTAATTTTTAGTAATATTTTGAATTATTTAAATTACGGTTTAAAATTGATTTAATTTATATGTTTGTTAAGTATTTATTTTTCATCTGTATTATTAAATCTTTCTAGTTTTAACAAAATATTTGCAATTTCTCTTCGTTCAATTGGATTTTGGGAATTATTTTTAAAATATAGTTGGGGGAAAATGGCTCTCAAAACAGAGATAGATTCTAAATTTGTATCCCAAAAATTATACTACTCCTTGATTAACCATCTTTATAATCGAAACTTAAAGGTTAAGGTTTAAATATAATAAAAAAAAAAGGATGTTTGTTATGTAAGGTTAATTCATAGAGAAAAGGTAATTCATCTTACTTTGGTGGTGCGAGTACAATTTCAATGCTTGAAACATTGTTACTTTGTCCATTTTCTCCTTCTAATACTTCTGTGCTAAGTTGAATGTCCTTATATTCTGTACCGGTTAAGAATCTATTTTTTAGAATTTCACATACATCGACAGCATGAGAAATAGCTCTACCTCGGGCTTTTACGGTACAATCCACGCCCTTGTTAAGGACCATCATAGTGGCCATCACATAATTCATCGTAGGACGGCGACCAACGAATACAGCATTATCATCTTTTGACATTTTAATTTCCTCTTTTATTTTTAATTTTCTATGATATATCTTATTTTTTTGCTTTATTGCGTTTACGTATTACGTATTAAAGTTTTCTCGTAATTTGAATTTAAATTACATTAAATACATTCTTCTGAAATTATAGACATTTTTTAAATTTTATTATCTGATTAATATAGATGTTTGATTATTTGTGCGAATTTCATATAGTTTCTAATATAATTTGAATTTCAACAGAAATAGGAAAGACTTATATCATACTAATTTAATTACACAGATTCTCTAAAAAACATAGAATAATATCAAAGAAGAAAAGAAAAAAAAAGGCTGAATTATAATTTTATATCCCTTTCAATTTTACCCCAATGAAGAAGAGAAACCAAGTGAGGAACATTAGTACCACCGCAATAATAAGTCAAGCATTATAGGGTCCCAAAGAAAATACAGGAAGCATACTGACCCAAAATAACGCAGTAAAATCAAGAAGGATAAAAATTCCAAATACCATTGTTATGAATGACAAAATTACTATAAGTTTACTCGGAGGAGTCCATCCCATTTTTATCACTGATTAATTATTTATCTTAATTTTTTTTGATATCAGATTCGAGTTTTATAAAAAATTAGCGTTTCTCAGATTTAGTGAAATCAATTTCGATTTCCTCTTTTACTTTCTTCTCATCATAAATTACCTTTTTATCGTCTCCATTTTCTTTATTTTCATCTTTCTTAACTATGTCCCATATAACGCTGATAACAAGTAAAACTGAAACAATAACTAGCAAGGGGATTAATAGATTAGATTCAGTTAGAAAGATTTTTACCCAACCGACGTAAGGAATTCTACCCACAACGACACCTAAAACTCTCGTTTCTGGAACCCACGCCGCATCATGAAATTGATTTGCATCCCCTTTAGTAAAAAAAAACCAACCATTGTCATATTTTGTACTAACGACCCTGTGAACTATAGGATCTGCAGGTGCACCTGACCACAAATCTCGAGCATCAAACACAATTATATCACCTTCTTTTCCTTCAATTGTGCCATTTTTTATTGTTGCCGGATCCACTCCTCTTAGAAATAATAAATCACCTTTTAGTAGATTAGGTTCCATTGATCCAGAAACGACTACAACCATTGGGGTATTCGTGTTTAGCGTCACTTGCATTATGTAATATATTAAAAAAGCTCCAGAAAAAGCGGTTCCAAGTAAAATCACGGTTACAATGATTTTTCTTTTGACCGAGGGTTGTCTATCTTGTTTTTTTGGAACCTTAATCTTTCTTCTTTCCATAATTTTATGCATAATGTCTTATGAACTATTAAATAAAATGAGTAATTTAAATTTTCTACTTAAAACTGATAACTGTTCAAAAAAAATGGAATATCCGTGAAAATTAGGATTTTATTATATTTTCCTCTTGGTACCTAAAAGATTTTTTTAAGCAAAACTATACTTTTTGAGAAAAATTTGCATTAAGATTTTAAAGAATAGATTCTTGATTTAAATCATTCAATACATCTTTGAATAAAACTGAGACAGGGTTAAGATCTTTTAGATGTTTGAGAGAACTCAATCATTTGACATGAATGGAATGGATTATAGAGGAATCCAATTAAAAATTGAGAAGATCTTACAAAAAGATTTGAATCTTTCAACCAATTCTATCAAACTTGGAGAATCATTAATTCGGATAACTTATTTTGATGAAAATTTGGATAAAGAGAAACAAAAAAGTAACAGGATTACTATATTACAGGAACCAATGAAAAGAGTTTATATTCAAGTTCAAGGGCAGTTAAAAGATGACCAAGTTGAGACAATCTGGCGTGAATTTGATAACAATTTAAAAATTCCTAAGAAATATGAAGAAAAAGAGAAGATACAACCCACGAAGGATGAAATTATAAAAACTATCATTGAATCAGTTAATCTCAAAGGTTATTCAATAAATAATAATGATGCTTCTAGCTTTCTTGAAAACTTTCAAAAAAAATATAACAGACTTCCAATAAGTCAAGAAATTTATTCTATTGTAAAAGGTTATATAATAATGAGAAATGAGGATTATCTCTTAGAGAAGACTAAAACATCAGTTGGGCAAGAAAACTTCTCAGAAAATGATAAACCTTTTTTAGGGAGAAGTGAAATAGAAACGCCTTCAGATTCTTCTAGTAGTTCTGTATTAGTAATTGAAAACTCTACAGGCCGCAGAAAATGTCCTAGTTGTGGGGATCAAGGGTCAATTCATGAAGTTACTGATAAAAGTCAATTAATACTTGACTATCCACGCATTTATGGAAAGAAGAAGTACTGTGGTAATTGCGGATTTGAATGGAAAAAGTGATATTTCCTGTTTACATTATAAATCTATTAACTGATTTTTATCTGTTTTTAAAAATAGTTTTAAATATTTCTTGATTCAAAGTGATATTAAACAAAGTTGAAGATTCTAAACAAAATATTCAAAATCTAAATTGATGAAAATGGAAGATATTGCTATTATTTATAATCCTATTGCTGGAGGGGAAAAAAAAGGTAAAATCGGCATAGATTATGTTACCGAGTGTTTAAATAATTTAAAGGTTTCTCATAAAATCTTTAAAACTGAGTACGCTGGACATGCAATAGAATTAGCAAGTCAGTTAGCTAAAGATGGATACCGAGTTATTGGGGCAGGTGGTGATGGTACTTGCAATGAAGTTCTTCATGGGGTCATTAGCTCAAATTCAGGAGCATTATGTGGTTTTATTCCTATGGGTTCTGGTAATGATGTCCCTGCAGTGCTTGGAATTTTACCAGATATTAAGAGAGCTTGTGAAATTATTGCTGAGGGTCATACTGGTAAATCTGATGTGGGGTTGGCGACTAAAGATGATGAAGTTAAGAGATACTTTCTTGGTATAGGAAGCCAAGGATTTGATGCCGAAGTTGCGAGAAGAGTCAATGAGACCAAAGTGAAAAATTATAACGCCATGGTTCTTAAAGCATTATTTGCCTGGAAAAGCAAGAAAATTAAAGTAACCATGGATAACGATACGTATGAAGGTAATGCAACTCTGGTTGCAGTAGGAAATGGGGGTTCTTATGGGGGTGGAATGTATATTTGCCAAAAGGCTAAGGTCGACGATGGTTTATTTGATATTAGCATTGCAAATCTTAAAAAACTTAAATTACTACTTCAATTTAAAAGAATGTATAGTGCTTCTTTATCACCCCATCCAGACGTTTATGAATATCAAAGTAGGAAAGTCAGGATTGAAATGCTAAATCCTGAAGATGATGCTTATATATGTCAAGTTGACGGTGAAATGTTAGGCAGTTTACCTGTTACTTATGAAACCTTGAAAGATGGATATGAATTCATTCGACCTCAACAAAATGAGTTCGCAGAGGCGTTCAAAGAGAAATATGGTCATTATTACTGGGAATGCGATCATTAATTATATACATCCATATTTATACATGTAAAGGAAAAAACTTATTCATCAATTTTTCTTTTCGGTTGAACCTTGTTGCTATGGGATTTTAGCTTAATAATATTCAATGCTAATATAATTATCCCACCAATAGCAACAATAATTACTATAAACATAAAGATTTCTAACAAAGCTCTATCTATATCTTCAAACCAAGGATAATTACCTTTATAAACCTTTGTTGTCGTATTTAAGTAATTATTATAAATAAATTGCTCTACAGTTTTCCCCGTAATTTCAAGGCTATTATTTGCAATATTACTTAAGGTATCTTGAGTTGTATGATGAAAAGGCCAATTTGGATTACTCCAGAAATTAATAATAAGATCTGCAGCGGGAATACCGATATTTATAAAAGCCCTATGGTCATCGACAATTGAGTTTGATATAGGGTTTGAAGGAAACTGCGCAGTGAATCCTAGGCTTCTGCCAGTTGCAAATATCTCATCTAATAAAGAAGAAGTAGAATATTGTTCGTCTATAAACTGTAAATTTGTTCCCCCTACCATATCAAACAGAATCATGCTTTCAAGATTTTCTATTGCTGAATTATAATAATTATTAATTTCACTCACGAATGCTGTAGAACCTTCACACCAACTCCAACCATCAATACCATAATCATTATCTCTACCTTGATCTTCAGCATCAAAAAATAAAAACCAAATTTGACAGGATAAATTATCTCTCACTTTATAGAAAGCCTTAGCAAGTTCAATTAAAACAGCAGATCCACTAGCGCCATCATTTGCTCCTGGTACGGGTTCATCTCTTTTTGAAGGATCAGGATCTCGTGTTGCTTGTGCGCGTGAGTCATAATGAGCACCTAAAATGATGATTTTATTAAGATTTTCATTCATCTTAAATAAAACATTCTGGCAATCCGTTGAATGAGTTGTAAAATCATGTAAGAAGTAGGTGAAATTTGACTCAATTTCCATAAATTTAGAAATAAAGTAATTGGCACAATCTACTCTTTCCTGTGTTCCTGGGATTCGAAAACCTATATCTAATTGATCTTCAACGTACGTATAGGCATCATCTCCATTAAAGGTTAAAGCTGCGTTAATATTTTGAACCTCAAGGTTACTAACGGAAAAAAAAGGCATATAGTAGGATGAGAACCCTAAGGAGATTAAAATTAAGGGGATAATTAGTCTGAATTTTTTTTTAATTAATATTCACCACATAGATACGAAGGTTTCTAACTTTTTTCAAAAATTTTTAGTTTTATTGATAATTATTATTTTTGTAATAATCTTTTATTAATAAAAAAGGAGATGTTTGAAATGAAGGAAGAAAAATCAAAGATTAAGTTATCGTCTTTGCCCTATATGAATAGCAGTCTTGAACTGGAAAAACGGGTAGAAGATTTATTAGAACGTTTAACCTTACATGAGAAATTCAATCTAACCGCGGGGAAAAAATGGTGGTATACTAAACCAATAAGACGATTAGGGATTAAATCGTTTGCGATGCATGATGGACCGCATGGTGTTAGAGCAGATAGGGAAGGAAAAATAAATTCAACTTATTTTCCTTCATCTATCTGTAGAGCTGCGACTTGGAATGTTGAGCTTTCAATAGACTTTGGGATTGCGATCGCACAGGAAATACGAGATGTGGGAGCACATATGTTGCTTGCACCCGGTCTCAATATTCAGAGATCTCCAATGTGTGGTCGAACATTTGAATATCAATCTGAAGATCCTTATTTGAATAAAAAACTTGCTGTGGCTGTTGTAAAAGGTATCCAAAGTCAAAATATAGCCGCATGTATAAAACATTTCATCTGTAATAATCAAGAAACTAATCGTTTCACTTCTAGTTCTGAAGTCAGTGAACGAGCTTTGCAAGAAATATATTATCCAGCATTTAAAGCAGCAGTTCAAGAAGCAGACGCTTGGTCAATCATGAGTTGCTATAATAAAGTAAATGGAATATATGGTTCTGAAGATGAGCATCTCCTAAAAGGAGTATTGATGAGTGAATGGGGTTTTAGGGGTTTTGTAGTTACTGACTGGGGTGCTGGAAGTAGAACTACTAGTGCTGAAAGTTGCATCAATGCAGGATTGACTCTTGAAATGCCCGCAGCTAGCATATATAGCATTCCTAGATTAACTCAAGCTTATAAAGAAGGGAAATTCACCGAAGAAACTCTGAATGATAACATACGACGGTTATTGCGAGTTATGTTTTTAGTAGGGCTTTTTGATGATGGAAATGCATTGCTAAAAGGGAGTAGGAACACCCCTGAACATCAAGCCTTAACTCGTGAAATCGCTGAAGAAGGTATAGTACTTCTGAAGAATGAAATGAACATTCTTCCTCTAGATATGGAAAAAGTCAAGAAAATTGCAGTAATAGGACCAAATGCTAATAAAAAGACCCATTTAGGAGGGGGTAGTTCTGATAACTTTCCTCCTTATGAGATTAAACCAATAGTAGGGATAATGAATAAATGTACTGAAAAAGTGGAAGTTATAAATTCTCCCTCAGATGCAGATATCACTATAATTTTTGTGGGACTAACACATCAAGTTGGAATGGATAGAGAAGGGGAAGATAAAGTGTCTTTTAACTTGCCAGAAGATCAAATTTCATTAATCATCAAAACTGTAAAAGAAAACCCAAATACAATAGTTGTTTTAACTGGTGGTAGCCCTGTGTCTATGAAAACTTGGATCGATGAGGTTCCTGCCGTAGTACAAGCATGGTATGGAGGAATGGAAGCCGGAAATGCTATTGCTAATATCATATTTGGTGATGTCAATCCCTCAGGAAAGCTTCCAATAACCTTTCCAAAAGTCTTATCAGATTCACCTGCACATGTTTCTGACCGAACCTTCCCTGGTGATGAAAAAGTTTTTTATGATGAAGGCATCTTTGTAGGATATCGTCATTTTGATTCAAAAAAAGTTACACCACTTTTTCCTTTTGGTCATGGTTTATCATACACTAAATTCACCTATGATAACCTTAAGATAAGTCATGAAAAAGTGTCAGGTGATGACACATTCTCTATAACATTAGATATTACGAATTCAGGTGAACAGTTTGGAGCAGAAGTTATCCAATTATATATCCAAGATATTGAGTGTAGTGTAGAAAGACCATCCAAAGAACTTAAAGGATTCATAAAGGTTAGATTAAAACCTAAGGAGAAGATAACTATTAAGTTTGAATTAACAAAAGAAGATCTCTCCTTTTTTGATGAAATTAATAATTGCTGGAAAGTTGAGGAAGGTATATTCAATATACTAATTGGAAGCTCATCAAGAGATATTAGACTACAGCATAAAATTGAATATATCTAATATATAATTTTTTTTAAGATTAGGTCTAATGTCTAATTATCATATGGTAATATGAAATAATTATAAAATTTTAAGGAGTGACGATTTTTCTTTAACATGTGATTGACAATTATCATCCTCTGAATTCTATTAAATTTATTGCTATCTTTCAAGTTTCCAAATCAGAGGTTTATCTATTTTGCTTTCACCACTCCAAAATATCTTATTTTCTTCAATTGAAAATTTTGCTATCTTACCATTTATCAAAATAATTTTAAATTGATCAATCTCTTCTTTACTTAATTCTAAAGACAATGTCCAATTTCCCCCCTTTTTAGGATTATACCATCCTGAATAACCCTTCCTAGTTTTTTCTAGGCTAAGAAGTGTTTAATATTAAGATCCAAATTTAGATATTCGATTACTGAGACATATTGCACCATATAAAATGATTTTCCTCAATTTTAACTTTGTGAGGAGTTTGAAATTCACATTCTTTTGTTCGGGCATCAGATGAACAACGTGGATTGAATGGGCATCCCAATGGAGGATTTATCGGACTTGGAACTTCACCCTCGATTACAACATTAATTTCTTGATTGAAAGGATCAATTTTAGATATTGAAGAGAGAAGTGCTTTGGTATAAGGATGTGTGGGATTTGAAAAAATTTGCTCAACAGTACCAATCTCAACAAAACGACCGAGGTACATAACTGCGACTTGGTCAGCAATATGATTTATAACGGATAGATTATGTGTGATAAATAGAAAGCCGTACCCATATGATTTTTGTAATCCTTTGAGTAAATTGAGGATTTGGGCTTGTACAGATACATCAAGGGCAGATGTAGGTTCATCCAAAATTATAAGCTCTGGATTACATGCTAACGCTCTTGCTATAATAATTCTTTGCTTTTGTCCTCCTGAAAATTCATGAGGATATCTATCCAAATGTTCCCGTTTTAGTGAAACCTCTTCCATTAATCTTAATACATGTTTTCTTATTTCTGTTTTATTAGTAATACCTAGCAAATTTCTAAGTGGTTCAGCAATAATATCAACCACTTTCATGCGGGGATTTAATGATGCATCAGGATCCTGGAATACAATTTGTATTTTTTGTCTTAAGTAAGATGAATAAACCTCGGGAATAGGTTTGTTATGAAAAAAAATCACCCCATCTTCTTTATCTAGTAATCCTAAAATTGCTTTAGCCACTGTTGTTTTACCACACCCACTTTCTCCAACTAATCCCACTGTTTCACCTGTTTTTATATTAAAAGAGATTCCATTAACTGCTTTAACTGCACCGATTTGTCTTTTAAGAACACCCCCGATAAGAGGGTAATACACTTTAAGACCCTCAACTTTCAATATGTTTTTTCCCTTTTCAAGGATAGCTATCTCTCTGATTTTCTGAAATGAAATAGTCGAATAAGATATTCTCTTTATAATAAAGCCACTTATAATTGAATAGGTTAAACCTATAAGCATGTAGGAGATAAAACCACTTTCAAACAGATCAAGTTGAGTAAAAAAAGTGTTTGTTATATAAATCACACCTGGTAATAGGGTGATTAATGTAATTAGCATTTCATGTCCGACTAATTGTATCTTATCACCCCAATAAGCAAAAATAATACTAGCACTAATAAGGGTAATAATAGATAAATAAAATGTTAAAACGGAACCTTCTAAATCTTCAAAACTTTCGAGAAAGGGAAAAAAAACTATAAATATGCTTATCAACAATAGTATACCAAAGATTCTTAATTGGAGAGAGCTCAAAAGACCCAGTGATTCCTTAGATCCCTTGAAAAACATGGTCTTAAAAATAATCACCCCTATTAAAATGTTAATCAAAGAAATTATAACAAAATTGAAAATTAGATTCTTACTTTGGAGATAAAGTAAAAAGATTGTTAACGGTATATCAATTATTAGCCATAATAAATTTATTTTAAGTGTGGCTGCTATAGCATCTTTCCACATTCTTTTTCTTAAGCTATTTCTCAAAATCAAGATCCCTATGATAAATCCAATTGATGGAAAAAGGATTATCAAAATAATACCTCTCCAAAATGGTGGAAAAAAATTATCCATAAAAAAGCCGATATTGGCACCAATACCAAATAAAAGTCCTAGATTTAATGAAACAATAGAGAGTAGAACTTGGTTAATGGTAATAAATACTAAAGATTCTTCAAATTTCCTACCTAATACTCTTACTATAATAATAGATCCTATTAGGATATTCATAACTATTATAACCAGATCAAATAAGATATTAATCCCAAAAAGAATAAGGAAAAACAATTTGAGAATTATCTCAAATACAAGCCAGAATAAGTTAATACGAATTATATATTTAAGGGGTATTTCCCATTCTTTATTGTTTGCGTACCATTCCATAAAAAATATTCCAATTAGGAATAAAATTAAAAAAATAATGAGTGACATTAACAACAAATTCGAAATTTCTACTCTAACCAAATTTTCTGGAAAAAACATATGAAATCTCTTTTACTTTGGGTATTTTTGATTTAAAATAATTTTATCTTAGAACTAAATTTCTATCTTTTTTATTGATATTTCTGCAAGATCTTTATATTGAGGATCATAAAGATGGCATTCTACAAAATAATTGGGTTTAACTTCAATATTTTCTGGCATATTTGATTCACAGGGCTCAAAACAATATTCGCAGCGAGGATGGAATCTACATCCCGAAGGAGGGTAAATAAGATTTGGTACCATTCCCGAAATTATTTCAAGTATTTCTTTCTTCTTTCCTACAACAGGCACTGATGCTATAAGTCCTCTTGTGTAAGGGTGATATGGTTTTATAAATAACTCCGTATTTTTTCCGTACTCAACTATGGATCCGGCATACATTACTGCTACCCTATCACACATTTTGGATATAATTCCCAAATCATGAGTAATAAAAAGGATTGAAGTATTATATTTAATCTTTAGTTCTTTCATTAATTTGAGGATTTGATTCTGAACTGTTACATCTAAAGCAGTAGTAGGTTCATCTGCTATAAGAAGTTTGGGACTACACACTAGAGCCATTGCTATCTGGATTCTTTGCCTCATTCCACCACTCAACTCATGAGGATATCTATCATAAACTTGTTCTGGAGCGGGAATATTTAATTCTCTCAAAAGTTGTTGACTAAATTCTCGGGCAACACTATATATACTTTTATCGCGACTTTTTGAGGTTTCACCTAATAATTCGTTTCTCTTATGCAAAATAAATACTTCTGATATTTGATTACCTACTTTAAACACCGGATTAAGAGAATTTAGCGGATCCTGAAAAATCATGGTGATATCCTTACCCCTATATTGTAAAAGTTCAACCTTATCTTTATTAAGCATATTCTCACCCATGAATTTAACTGTTCCCTTCACAATTTCACCAGGAGGACGAATCAATTGCAGGATAGATAGGGCAGTTACTGATTTACCACAACCGGTCTCTCCCACGAGTCCAAGAACTTCACCTTCTTGTATTTTGAAAGAAACACCCTCTACAGCTCGTACAATTCCTTCTTCTGTATAAAAATAGGTCGTAAGATTCTTTACATCTAAAATTGTTTTTCCTACTTGATACTCTTGATTTTGTTTACTTACATCTATCTGTCTTGCTAATTGAACCTCATTTAAACTTCTTTTTACCGCGTCAGGTCCAAATTTTAACTTTAAAGAAATCAGAAAGGAAATGAAATATATAAATGTGACCACAATTATTAATATCCGAATATCTTGTGTATATAAATTCAT
>Ga0209976_10001492_pt1 | contig 13774 bp, 9 predicted proteins | sample SumtaG_FD_182806 | JGI IMG/M metagenome (GOLD analysis project Ga0209976, IMG submission 182806) | Deep subsurface microbial communities from Indian Ocean to uncover new lineages of life (NeLLi) - Sumatra_00157 metaG (SPAdes) (version 2) | ecosystem: Environmental > Aquatic > Marine > Oceanic >...
ATCAGCTGCCATCGTGTCGGCATCATAACCATAAGGTTCAGCTTTTACAATTGTCCGACCATGTGCTCTCATATCCATGGAAATAACACGATATTTTTCAGCTAATTTTGCAGTAACTCCTGACTCGCTCCAATATATTGTATTTTCAGATAAACCATGATTTACTATTATTGGTTCCCCTTTTCCTACATCCTCATAATACAATTTAACATTTTCTTTTTCAAAATAGGGCATAAAATTCTTCTTTTTTTTAATTCAGTATCTAAGTATTTATTTTTTTTTATTTATTTCTTATGGTCGGCACACCGACATTATTCTTACTTTAGCAGATCACCCCGAGTGATTTTTTCTCCAATGACAACGCTAATTGTGCTAACAAATCATTGTTTCGATTTAAGGTCCAGTCTTTAGTGCTCGATGGTTTTTTTCCTAAGTTTTTAAGCAATTTTTTGTTAATTTTCCACGAGTTGTAAAGGAGCATCCTAACCAACATATCCAAATATCTCACATTATCGTGGTTTGATTTCCATCGACGATTTATTCGATTTAAGTCGGAAAATCCCGTCTCAATATTCCATCTTTTACGATATAATCGAGAAGTGCGAGATGCCCAAGAGCTTTGTTTTCCTTTAGGCTTCTGCGTGGTCATAATAACGAAGATTTTTTTCCGAGCATCTTCAATGGTAAGTTCACCTTTCTTGACGGCCCTTTTGAGTCCCAATAAAGAATATCCTCTTTTTGCGTTAAATATTAGGTAGACCTCCTGTACACATTTATGTCTCCCTCCCGGAGTAGTGGAAAATTTATAAGCGCGGGTTCTACCACCTCTACCGCTTAAATATTCTTCGACCATCTTTTTTATTTTTCTGTACATCTTAGCCGGGATTAAACTATCACCCCCCATCGATTTTATCTCTTCTATAAGCCCGGCACGATAAAACTCACGATCCATCATGACGAAGTCGAACTCGAAACCAATATCAAACAAATGAAACAAGAAATCATTGATGAGGGGTATTTTAGACTGCCCATTTGCGACATGTTCTAATCCTGCAAAGAGTTGGGTGTTTCGAGAAAAAACCGAAAATCCAAGATAATGACGCATTTTCTTCGTGCCCTTCTGCCGATTTGTACCTTTTATCATACCATCATCCCTTTTCCCGTAATATGGATGCTCTGTAAAGTCAATTAAAACGTTTACTTTCTGGGAGATGATATTTTTATCAATGGCTTCGTTTAATTGAAAGTCCAGGCACTTACGTAAGATTGTATGTGCTTTAGTCAGTCCAATTCTGCGTATGTATTTGTTTACTTCGGTTTGATGCGGTATCATGCGTTTTCTCCTCCCATCCGCAAAAATTTTTCGCCTACCTCTTTTACGGCTTAATTGATACTCGTTAAGCATTTCACTGGTGTCGTGAATTGATCTACCAATGATTTCTGAGAAGAAGAACACCTTTAAAAAGTCCAAATCCTCATATCTCGAGTTCTTAGCCTTTTTGGTTCGCCACATGCGAGATGTAATTTCATCAGAAAACTTTTTAAAAAATGCGAGAATATTATCATTAGAAAGAAGTGATTTAATTCCTAATCCTCGAAGTGGGGGAGGAAATATTTCTTGTATTGGCATACATAAATATTATCGCTTCTTTCTAATAAATTTTGCGGTTTATAACCGAAATTATTAAAAATAGTATTTGAATATTTAATAATAAAAAATTGGATACAGAATTGAATGGAACAAACTATAGTTCAAAAGGTTTTAGAGTTTAAAATCCTTTGCTACTGTTATTTTTAAATCCTACGAGACGCGTTCCTTACCAATATGATCTTCAAAAATTTTTACTTCTTGATGCTTAAAATAAGTGTTGTAAAGAGTGGCATATTCACCACCTTGTGCTAACAAACTATTGTGATTTCCTTCTTCAATTATTTTACCATGGTCTAAAACAATAATTCTGTCAGCATTTTTCACAGTGCTGAGACGGTGGGCGATAACAATAGAAGTTCTTCCTTTCATGAGTTCTTCTAAAGATTCTTGGATAACTGATTCGGTATAGGCGTCCACGGCGGAAGTTGCCTCATCTAAGATTAATATTCTCGGATCAGCAAGAAGGGCCCGAGCAAAACTAACTAATTGTCTTTGACCCGTACTTAAAAGTTCTCCTTTTTCTCCTACTTGTGTCTGTAACCCTTCTTTTAAATACTCAAGAATTTCATTAACTCTAGAAATTTCCAAAGTACGCTTAAAGTCTGCTTCAGTTGCATCTCTACGCCCGTAAGCGATGTTTTCTTCTATTGTTCCATAAAATAGTAGAGGAGTCTGCAAGACTATTCCTAAATGTTTTCTGTACGATTTTAAATGTAAATTTCGAATATCTTCTCCATCAATCAAGATTTTACCCCTTTGAAATTCATAAAAACGAGCTATTAATGAAATAATCGAGGTTTTTCCAGCCCCAGTATGACCAACTATAGCAAGCCTTTCCCCAGGCTTGATATTCAAAGAAAAATCCGTTAGAACAGGACTAGCTGCTGTGTAGCTGAAATCAACATTTTGGAACTGAATTTCCCCCTCTATTTTCTGAAAGTTAACATTACCAATATCTTGTATTTCAGGTTTATTATCAAGTACTTCAAGAATCCTCTCAAAAGATGAGAATCCGGCTTGAATTTGAGCATATATAGCTACAAACTGAGTTATAGGCATGAAGAAAAATTCAAGCAAAGATATGAAAATATATAGTTCTCCTGTCGAGATGAATCCAAGATTTTGTATTACTCCCCGACCCCCAAAGATTAATATCACGATAGTTGCAGTCGCACTTAACATACTTATTATTGGAAAAAACATACTTATTGAAGTAGTTCGTCGAAAACCTGCCTTAGAATGCTTTTGGTTTAGTTTTTTAAATTCTTCAAGGCTTTCTGTTTCAATCCCTAGTGATTTGCAAACATGAATCCCGTCAATTAATTCAGCAACCGTAGCATTGACTGCGCCTTGGATTCTAGTGAATGTATTACTGGTTTTACGAGCAATCTTCCTAAATAAATAAATTGCTATTAGTAAAATTGGAATGACCGTAATGCAAATTAGCGTAAGTGGCAAATTAATAGTGCCCAAGACAACAAATACAAAACCAATCATGAAAATATTCGCTAATAATGTCAATGAAGAGATAACGGCACCATTATATGCCCCAGGATCACTTGAAACTCTCGTATTAAGTCCCCCACTTCGATGTTTATCAAAGAATTTCAAATCTTGCTTTTGCAAGGCATCAAAAATTTCAGTTCGTAATGCAACCAGGAAATTAGGGAAGATTTTAGCCATTCGCATATTAATTAAATAATCACCAAACCACCCAAAAATTTTAGTTATTGGATAGCTAACACCAGCTAAAATTATTATCCAAAGGATGATTCCACTTAAATCGGATATTATATCAATCATAAAACCAAAGATTATGTTAGATAATATCTGTGTAAAAGTAACTGAGATTATGAGAAGTGTTATAACAATTATTTGCTTTCTGAAGGGTTTTAACCGTTTAAAGGTGCGGCCGAATAATTCCCTATCAGAATATTTTCTTTTCTTATCACCAATATCCAATCCCGCAAAAACCCAACCCATTTAGGACGTCCCTCCTGATTTTATTTCTCTCAGCGGAGGTAGATCAGCGTTTTTGCCATAAATTCGCCGATAATCTGGTGAGGTATATATAAGTTCTGAATGATGTCCCTTTGCTACGATATTTGCTCCTTTTAGTACTATAATACTATCTGCATTTCTTATAGTTGAAAGCCTATGAGTAATTATGAACATAGTCCTCCCTTGACTTACGTTGTTTATTGCTTTTACAATTTCTTCTTCTGTCTTTGAATCAACTGATGAGGTTGAATCATCTAATATTAATATATGAGGATTAGTTAAGAAAGTTCTAGCTAAAGCAATCCTCTGTTTCTGTCCACCAGATAGTTGGCTCCCTCCTTCTCCTACATATGTTTCATAGCCTTTTGGTAAGTCATTTAGTATAAAGTCCTCTGCTTGGGCTAATTTGGCAGCATTTTCGATTTCTTTTTGGGTCGCATTTCTCAACCCAAATGCAATATTTTCTCGAATTGTTCGTGGAAACAGATAAATATCTTGTTCGATGCGACCAATAGATTTCCTAAGAGATTCAAGAGAAAAATCTCTGATATCAATTCCATCAATTTTGATTGTTCCCTCATATTCATAAAGTCTAAGTAATAATTGAGTGAGTGAAGATTTTCCCGATCCTGTTGGCCCAACAATTGCGATAGTCTGACCAGGAGTGACGGTAAAAGAAATATTTTTTAGAATTGGTTTAATACTAGTTGGATACTTAAATGTTACACTATCAAAAATAATGTGTCCTTTAATTTTCTCAATTTCTATCTTTCTTTTTCTTATATCTTCTCTTACATCTTTGTTTTCCATCGAATAGATTCTCCTAGCTCCCGCGAGAGCTCCATTATATAGGGTGACACCATAAGGAAGATCATATGTATTGTAAAGCAAAAAGAGTAAAAATCCATTAAATGAGATTAACGTGCCAACTGTTAAAGCTCCGATTCCGAAAATTATTAAGAAAACGCTTAATACTGAGAGGAAACTAGTAGCACAAAGAAGAATAAGTGAAGGAAAATATCGTGCTTGAATTGTTAATCGTTTATACCATGTTGTTTTCAAATCTAAAATATATTTATGAAATTTTTCTTGTTCGTATGATTCTTCAGCAAAAGCCCGTACTACCTTTGCCGCATTAATGTTTTCTTGGGTAGCTGTTGACATTACTCCATATTTCCTCATAATACTTTCACTTACAGGGGCCATATTTCGATTGAATCGAATAAATGTCAGCACATAAGCAATTAAAAATGGAATTAAACAGATAAATAATAAGGGAGCATTAAGAACACTTATAAAAAAGAAAACGGAGAATAGGAGAGCACTAGTAATATTTATTATGATTATTAATCCCGGATTAATAAATTCGACTATTTGTCCAATATCAAAGGTAGCGAGTGAAATTATTTCACCAGTGCGCACTGAATCATGAAATTTCATGGGTTTATTTTGTATTTGCTCAATAAATTCGTTTTTTATTCTTTTACTAGCACTCCATCCTAGCCAAGATCCTGAAGTTTGTCGGACTGAGAGAATGACAAATCTTATGAGATGTAAAATTATCATTCTAAGGATGTAGGCATTTAATAAAGATAGGCCTTTACTGGTGTCTCCGATCCATAACAGTACAAAGTTAACTATCGTTCCTACTAAAGCAATGATCATCATATTGATAACAGTTAAAATACAAGTTATCAGCAATATAGCTAAGAATATAATTGGATTTGCGAATAGATGCCGAAGATACCAATGCTTAAAAGATTCCTTCGTTTCGACTGATAATTGTTGAATTGAGGAGCTTTTCATTTGTTTACTTTTTATTTCACTGGGACACATAGATCCTAATTTAAACTCGAATTTTATGTTTTTAACCACTAAAAATATAAATAATTATACTAATAATTCAATTTAAACTGTCATACCACTAAAATTTATCGGTATAGAATTAGTCTAAAAGTAAACCGTTCCGTTGGATAAAAATGATAAACCTTCAGGAATGGAAATCTCAAATAATTTATAGGTCAAAATATTTAATAAATTATATTAACCCATTTTACTCTTTCTCAATCTTCTCCCTTGATATATTTTATATAAAATTAGAAAAAGACAGATATAGAATTTAGAGGTATTTATTTGGTACATTAAAGGTTGAATAAAAAAAAATGGGAATAGACTTATTTTTCCAGATTCAAATCTTTGCTTATATTTAGCTTATTTGCCCACTTCCAAACAAATTTTCTTCGTTTTTCTCTTGTAAATTCAAATAGTAGAACCGCAGGTATGGACCAAAGACTCAGTAGGAGAGGAAGTAAAAGTAGTAACAATGGTTGAGCATAATGAAATTGATCTTGAGGGATCTGATTAAGTATTTCTACTACAAAAGAATAAAAAGCAAATATGACACTAATTCCCGCATAACCTTTCATTAATCCCATATACCACCCTCCAACACTTCTCATTTCAATTGGGTTTGTTGTATCCCTCACTTTCTCCTTATTTGAATATACTATTCCAGCATCAAGTAAAAACCAGGCTGGTGCAAATAATGTTATAGCGAGTCCAAAAGTAACTACTAAAATCATGAAAAGGCTTATAATAGCCCAAGCAATACCCGGATCAGCAGTAATTCTAAGAAAGGCTATTATTGCATCGTTAAATACATACATTAAAGCAAAATTTAAAGCCATTAATGCGGGGAAAAAAGCTTTGAAAGTACCCTTAAATTTCTCTGGTTCTGGTCTTTCTTGAATTCCATAAATCATATTTCTCCCAATAATTTTCTTATGAATTATAAGGAATAAAGGTGTTAAAATAAAACCTAAAAGAACTCCAACAATCGCACCTACTACATAGCTCCAGAAGAGGATTGACAATTGAAATCCCATAGAATTTACTGGAATTAAAGTAGTAAATGGATCGTCACTAGCTAAACCGGGTATTATTGAATTCATAAAAATAATGATAATAGTTGAAATTATTTGAACTCTATATTTCTTTATTTTGCTGATTGACATTTTTTTTAGTCTAAAATTTATAGAAATTGATATGTAATTGGTTTTTAAATTTTAAAAAACTTTACTTTTTTGTAAATATCTCAAAACCTGAAAATGCTTTTAAAAAAATCTGTCCTTATAGTTGGAGTAATAATTGAAAAATTCAATTTAATACAATAAATAATTTAGATAGAAAATGAGTAATTGGTTAAATTAAAACCTCTAAAAAGGGAAACCCCAAGGTATTTATGGGTTTAATTATATTATTAAATTAATGAACATGAAAGAAAAAGACGACCTTGAGTCGTGCCAATCCACTATTAATCCCAGCGAGTGGAAGGGAAGAACAATAGAAATTGATGACGCTGGGACTGGAGATCTCGTTGGAGATGCCTTTATTGGCTTTCGAGACGCAGATACCAGAAAGATAACTTTTCAATCAGTTCCCGTAGGGATCTATAACGAAGGTAATAAAGACGATGATCCCCCAAAGAAATATATAGTAAATGTAGTAAAGAAAGGTCTTAGATTACTTAATCACAGCAAGGCAGATAGGATACTTCTATGCAGAGGTGATTGTTTCAATCTTGTTAGAGAATATTTTGAAGAGAATGAGATTTACTACGAACCTGCTATCATTGAAGGGGTGCTCCAAGATGCTGTGGAAGGTAGATATATTCAACACCTTAGAAAACTAGGCATTACATCTCATAAACTTACAACAGAGGCTGGAGCGAAAAGGTATTTCATCTCTTTTGATTGGGTCTGCCGTGATTTTCCAAATCGTGAACGTTTTGTAAAGACAGGCTCCCCATCTTGGGATAAGAAATGGAGGAAGATTGCTTTAGGAAGATATCACAAATATCAACAAAACAATATTCGTGAAACTATCCTGAAAAGGGCAAACGAAATCTATGAACTCAAGTTCGAGAAACCTATTTCTGTTAGAAAAACTATCTCTAAGAGTCGTTAACTATTCATAATTTATAGATTTTTATTTTAAAGTATTGTAATAGTTAAAATTATTACTTCAAATATCTTTTTTTTATATTATTTTTAATATTTATATAATTAATTTCCTTTTACAAGAGCAAAAGGTGTATTGAATTGGAAAGAATTATAATTTTCATAGATAATAGCAACATCTTTCAGGGCTTTAGAAAGTATAACATTAAGGCTGATTACGAAAAGCTTAAGAATATCATAACTGGAGATAGGAAATTACATGGTATCTTTTTATATGAAGGAGTTGTGTATCCCATAAGCTCGGGGAAGAAAAGATGGTATGAAGAATTAAATAAGAGAAGTGGATATGTGATTAAAGCGAGTTTTGATAAGATTATTTCAAGTGGAGCCATTGAAAAGAAGGTTGACATCAAAATTGCAATTGATATTGTCTCTCTTGCGTATGAAAATGCCTATGATACAGCAGTGTTGGTGTCTGGTGATGGTGATTTTGTTCCTGCAGTAGAGAAAGTAAAAGAATTGAATAAAAGTATGGAAGTATGGTCGTTCAGATATTCACTAGCAAATGCATTAAAAGAGGAACTAGGTAAAGAAAATATCCATTACTTTGATGATATCTTGGGGAAAATAGAAATACAATAGCAATAATCTTTATTTAAAAATATTTGAGCTCTTACTTGACAAGCTACTTAATCGACTTAATGATATGATTAAAGTGTTTTTTGAAAAGTACAAAAAATAACAACACGAATAAATAGTCTATAAATGCAAGTCTTAATAAATCTATCAGACAAATTATTTTAGTGAGATAAAAATATTTTTTACTTCTTCTAGAGAGAGTGAAATGTGATGAAAGATCAAGATTTAGTGAGAGTGAAGGTTTCAGAGGATCCTGAGGAGTGTTTTGATTTAGCAGTAAAACTTGGAGAAAAAGGGGATTTTGCTGGGGCAATTGAAGCTTTTACTAAAGGGTTAAAACTAAATCCAGAAGAAGTGGTAGCATGGATTAATTTAGGATTAGTTTATGGTCGGAATGGAGATTATCAAGCAGAAATTGGGGCTTACAAAAAAGCACTTATGCTCGATCCTACAAATATGGAAGTATGGGTCAACCTTGGAGTGGTCCTTGAAGAGAAGAACGATTTCAAGGGTGCAATTGATGCTTACAAGAAAGCTCTAGAGCTGGATTCAGAAGATTCCGATATATGGTTTGATCTGGGAGTAGCATTTAGTAGAATGGAAAATTTCGAGAATGCGATTATAGCCTACAGAACAGTTCTTGAAATTAATCCACTAGATTCTCAAGCTTGGCTCAACCTTGGGGTGGTTCAAATACAGACTGAAAACTTTGATGAAGCACAGCAGGCGTTTGAAAAAACAATAGAGATTTCTCCTGATGATGAGAAAGCGTGGTACAACCTTGGATTAATACTCGGACAAACTGGAGATATTGAAGGTGAGATTAAGTCGTATACTAAAGCACTTGAACTTGATTCAAATATTGAACTCGCATGGTATAACCTCGCGGTAGCTCTTGAGGAAAAGGAAGACTTTAAAGGTGCTATAGAAGCATATAAAAAAGTCTTAGATCTTAACCCAGAGGATGATGAAACTTGGGAAGATCTCAGCTTGGCACTCAAAAAGGTGGGTAATCTTAAGGGTGCTTTAGAAGCAAAAAATAAAGTGAGTGTAATAAGAAATAAACAGTGATCACTTATTCTTTTTATTTAATATTAGGCTCTCCTAATTGATAGAAAAGTATAAGAGGTAGTAATCCATCTATATACTATTCTTAGTAGGAGAGTGAAACCTTTGAGAGATACAATTCCAGAAAAACCTATTGCAGGATTATGGTATCTCCTTAAGGGATATAAACTGTTATTTTTTGGTTCCATTATATGCCAAATTATAATAGTTACCGTAGATACATCACGACTTTTTGTACTTAGATTCATTATCGATGATGTAATTGGCTCTGTAGCTTGGGAAGCACCCCTTTTTATTGCTACCTTATTTTATATAGGATTTATTCTTTTAATAGGGGTATTATCATTTTTGACATCGAGAGGATTCTCAGCATCTGCGGAAGGTTTAATAAGAGATCTGCGAAATAGGTTTTATGATCATGTCCAAAGGCTTTCTTTTTCGTATCATGACGAGACAGAATCAGGAGATCTTATGCAACGTTCCAGTTCTGATATTGGAATTATCCTCGGATTTTACAAAATCTTGTTTAGGGATTTATCTGCTTTTGTTTTTATCTTTTCAATAAATTTTGTTGCTATTCTCATTTTAAATTGGAAGCTCCTTCTTATTTCAATTATAATATCACCCTTTTTTCTAATTAATGCTTTATACTTCTTTAAAAAAATAGGAAAAGCTCAGGAGAATCTTCAAGATCAGGAATCAAAGGTTTCATCATTAGTTAAGGAAAATTTCTCAGGTTCTCGAGTTGTTCGAGCTTTTTCTAGGCAAAAATTCGAGATAAAGAAATTCAAAACTGAAAATAAGAAAAATTTAAGATACGGGCTTAAAGTAGCTAGGTACCATACAATTTTCTGGCCATTTTCCGATGGTATTGCTGGAATCCAGTATATTTGTGGATATCTTTTTGCCGGTTTTATGGTGTTCAATGGAGAAATTTCAATTGGAACCTTTATTGCATTTGCAGGAATGATGGGTGCCATGATGTGGCCGTTAAGAGAAGTCGGGAGGATTTTTACAGAATTATCTAAAGTATCTATATCATATAAACGATTACATGAAATTATTAGAGAGGAACAAGAAGACTATACAAAAGGATTAGATACCCAAAAAATTAAGGGAGATATCGATTTTCAAGAAGTATTCTTTGAATATAGAGATTATAAACCTATTCTTGAAGATATTTCATTTTCTGTAAAACAAGGCAATATCATAGTTCTTATTGGAAAGGCGGGTTCAGGAAAAACTACATTAATTAATTTATTACCAAGGTTTTATGATTATGTAGGAGGGGAAGTTTTACTTGATGGGAAACCACTAAACCAATTTTCTCGTCGCTTTTTGAGGAGAAATATAGGGATAGTCGAACAAGAACCCTTTCTTTTTTCTAGCAGTATTAGGGATAATATTACCTATGGTGTTAAAAGGAAGGTCAACCAAGAGGAAATTGAACAAGCGGCTATAATAGCAGCTATTCATGAAAATATTTTATCATTTCCATATGGCTATGATACACGTGTTGGAGAAAAAGGAATAACTCTTTCTGGTGGAGAGAAACAAAGAATCGCTATCGCCAGAGCTCTCTTAAAGGATCCAGCTATTCTGATATTAGATGATTTCACATCATCAGTGGATATAGAAACAGAACAGAAAATAAATAAAGCAATCGAAACATTGATGACAGGAAGAACTACATTCATTATCACTCATCGAGTCAAGAATCTTATAAAGGCAGACCTTATTCTCGTATTTCAAGATGGGAAAATTATCCAGCGAGGGACACATAATGATCTCATAAAAATAACAGGTTTTTATAAGCAAATTTTTGACTTACAATCTCAAATCGATATAGACCTTGAGGAGGAGTTAAAAAATGTCTGAATACTGGTTTGAAGAGGAAACTCTTGTTACGAAATTTTTATGGAAAACTATCTTAAGAGTCATAAAAATCGTGATGAATCAAAAAACTCTTCTAATATTGTTCCTAGCCTCAACAATTTTAATGGGTGTTAATATTGGAATAGAAATTATAATTGTAAAGCAACTTGTTGATCTGGGGATAATACCAGGAAACATTGAGATGGTGGGATTATATATAATCCTCTTCGGGATTAATTGGGTTGGGTGGATAATACTGGCTTATTTAATGATCTATTGCGGAGCAAGATTGGGGAATCATCTCCTTTACAATCTTCGAAAACAAATATTTGAACACATTCAAGATCTTTCTTTTTCATATTTTGATAAAACACCGGTAGGGTGGATTATGGCCCGTATTATCTCTGATGCTAATACCGTATCATCTACTATGATGTGGTCTTTTCGACGGGTGCTACAAGAAGGATTTGTAATCATTTCATCTTTATTCATTATAATAATTATCGATTGGAGACTTACGCTTATAGTAATTGCAATATTAATTGTACTTTTATACGTAGGGCTAAAATTTCAAAGACGGATACTACGAGAAAATCGAAAAATGAGAACAATTAATGCCAATATTTTAAGGAATTTAAACGAAAATATTACCGGTGTAAGAATAGTTAAAAGTTTTCTGAGAGAAGAAGAGAGTTTGGCAGATTTTGCTGGTTTAACTGAAGAAATGTATAGAGTATCGAATAAAGCTGTTTGGTATTCTGCGATTTTGACACCGATGGTTCGAATATTATATTCAATAATGTTTGGATTAATATTATGGTTAGGAACATTTCAGATTACACTAGGATCATTTACTATCGGTAGTTTACAAGCTTTTATTACGGTAATTATTGTAACGGGAAATTCAATGAATGCTCTTACCATTCAGTATGTAGAAATGCAACAATCAATTGCAAGCGCAGAAAAAATATTTTCTTTATTAGACACTCAGCCCGATATTACAGATCAACCAGGATCTATTGAAAATGAAAAGATTAAGGGAGATATTATATTTGAGAATGTTTCGTTTTACTATACGAAAAAGAATCCTGTTCTTAAAGATTTTTCCTTAAAAATAAATCCGGGGGAAACAATTGCTTTAGTTGGACCAACAGGTGGCGGAAAAACAACTATAGTTAACCTTATATGTAGATTTTACGAGCCTAAAGAGGGAAGGATTATATTGGATGGAAGGGATTATAAAGAATACACATTAAATTTCATCCAATCCCGTCTTGGGGTAGTCTTACAAACACCTCATTTATTCGCAGGTAGTATAATGGAAAATATTCGTTATGGGAGACTTAATGCCACCGATGAGGAAGTATATGAAGCTGCTCGATTGGCTTATGCAGATGAATTTATTATTAGATTAGATCAAAAATATAATGCAGCCGTTGGTGAAGGGGGTGTATTACTTAGCCAGGGTCAAAAACAACTAATTTCTCTAGCAAGGGCTCTGCTTGTGAAACCTGATTTAGTAATTATGGATGAGGCTACTAGCTCTGTTGATAGTGTTACCGAGAAATTAATTCAAAAAGGTATACAATCACTTTTAAAAGACAGCACAAGTTTTGTAATCGCTCATAGGCTTTCTACTATTAAAAACGCTGATAGGATTCTTTTCATCAAGGATGGTGAAGTTAGGGAAGCCGGAACTCATAAAGAACTTATAAATGCTAAAGGTTTTTATTATAATTTGTTTACTCGTCAATTTCGAGAAGATAGAGAAAAGGAATTGCATATTATAGATTAAGAACAAATAATATTCACCTTGCAAAAGATATTAAATTAAAAAAGAGGAGATAATATTGGTAGATTTAACAGTTAAAGAAATTGGTACCAAGCTAGCTCAAGCGGGAATGTTAAAAACAAGTGTATTATGTGTCTATGGTTCAAAAACAATTCCCGCGAATGCGACTCCAATAAAAAAGATTAATCGCTGCCTTGCTAACGCTATTTTTACGCTATCAGCTCAGAAAATTAATGGTCCGGTATATATTGGAGAAGATGATTTAGGGGGTTATTGTCCGGGAGGACAAGCTTGGTTTGGATATAAGAGTTTTATGCCAATGTTAAAGTATTTTTTGTCAACCGGTTCAGAGGATTTTAGAGGTGGGGCCGCAGAATTTTTGATAGCAACCCCAGATCTTGCTGAAAAGCAGTTAAAATCAATAGGAAAAATCATACCTCTTGGAATTTATACCATAATTCAAAAATGTGATGAAATGGATGATCAAAATCCTGAAGTAAAAGCGTTTATCTGTTTTGGGGTTTCTGAGCAAATAAGAAATTTAAGTTCTTTAGCGCATTTTCGACCTGAGAATCCCGTCAATATTCAAAACCTCTGGGGCGCTTCATGTGCTTCTTTTGTCACATATCCAGCAGGAATGGCTGAAAACAGTCCAAAAAATAATATTATTATTGGTCCCTCTGATCCAACTGGAAATTCTTGGTTTCCTCAAAACTATTTATCAATCGGTATTCCCTTTGAGATCGCTAAACGTATGGCTTTCGATCTTGATCGATCATTTATTACCAA
>Ga0209976_10001494_pt1 | contig 13767 bp, 11 predicted proteins | sample SumtaG_FD_182806 | JGI IMG/M metagenome (GOLD analysis project Ga0209976, IMG submission 182806) | Deep subsurface microbial communities from Indian Ocean to uncover new lineages of life (NeLLi) - Sumatra_00157 metaG (SPAdes) (version 2) | ecosystem: Environmental > Aquatic > Marine > Oceanic >...
TTTAAACTTTCCCGTTTTTAAAGGATCTTCAAACCCAAAAGGACATCTGGCATCATAATAGCTAACAGATAGCTCACACGGTTGCCCAGAGGCCGTGCCAGTATCACAATCGCACACAGAGAGACAATCTCCATTATTTCCTGAGTAATCATAGTAATCAAATCCTATACATTCATCAGAAGGACAGGGACAATCTGGACTATCTACTCCAGGACTACATTCTCCCTCACCCGTGCAAGAAGACCCCCAATTACAATCTGATTGACAGGTTTGGGTACCGCAACGATCACAGATCTGAGTCTCAGGTGGCGGTCCCGCAGAACACTCTCCCTCACCCGTGCAAGCACCTCGAGAACAAGTTCCACAATTCCCACAGGGATTACCATTGGTTGGACAAGCGCTCCAAGTAGAAGGCCAAGTGTAGTTAGCTTTACAGATTTTTGTTTGAGTGCCAAAACAAGGTGTTCCTGCTGAACCACAATCTTGAAAATCAGGAGTTCCAGGAGAACATTCGCCTATTACATTAATTGTAATGGTATCTGCTGCTTCTCTGGGAGGGGTTTCATTATTATAACAGTTGATACCAAACGTTGTATTAGAGGTAAGAGAACCTGTTGATCCTGAACCAGAAACGGGTTGCGGCCCTCCACCGTTCCTCCAAACACTGGTGCCCATAGTATGATAACAAACAGTGGCGTATGTCGAGTCCCAACTGAGCGTTGTTGACTCTCCATAGTTAACGGTGTATGAACTGGCCCAAAAGTTTACAGTAGGGTCGGACGGAGGGGAAACAGTAACTGTTACACTGTCGCTTCCTGAAGTACGACCATTGTAACAGGTAAGTGTAAAGGTTGTATCAGAGTCAATATTTATTGATTTTGAACCTGAAGGAAGGGACTTATAGCCAGACCAACCACCAGAAGCTACGCAAACATCAATGGCATTTGTCCACCAAGTTAGATTTGTTGAGCCGCCCGAAGGAACAGAGACTGGGTCCGCTGATAAGCTGACGCTAGGGGAAATTTGAGCTTCCGAAATATTCGGTATCAAAAAAGCTAATAACAAAAAAGAAGTTCCGATTAAAAGGAATGTAAGGGTTTTTTTTCTCACGTTTTAGCTTAAAAAGAATTTTAGGGTTTTTCAAAAATTAAACCGAAATGATAGACTCCGGCTTCAAATTCTTTTTCTAATTTTAAGTTAAGATCTTTGGCAATTTTTTTTACTTCCTCTGCTGAAATCTTTTCTTTTGGACCAAAAGGAGCTTCTTTTTTCCAATCAACTATCAATATCTTCCCTCCCCTTTTTAAAACCCTTTTTCCTTCTTCCATTACTCTCTTTTTATCTTCTACTTCAAATAAAAGATTGGTCATTAAGACCAAGTCACAGGATTCATTAAAGAGTTTGGAGGTTTTTTCTACATCTGATCTAACAATTTCTATGTTTAAAATCTTTTCTAATTTAGCTCTCCCCCTCAAAGCTGAAAGGGGCTCCTCTAGTATGTCTATGGCATAAACCTTGCCTTCCTCTAATCTTTTTGCCAAAGGTATTACCCAGCCACCAGAACCTGAACCAAAATCACTAGCAACAAATCTTTTTTTCAACTCAATCATATCTAATACTTTTGAGGGATTTAAAAATGCCATAATTTAGTTATTTAATGCTATACATCTCTATTCTACCCTTTTTAAAAACTTTTTCAAAATCTGGAGAAGAACTTAAAAATCCACTAAACTTTTCGTTGGGATTGTCCAAAAGAAGGTAATCTCCCCTTAAGGTTTCTTTTAGAAAGCGAGATATCTCTATATTTTTTTGTTCAGTTAATTCTTGATTTTTTTTATCACATTCTTCTTTATCACAAGATATTCCCCTACCTGTCAGATTCTGCCAAATCCAATATATTTTGGGGTTTTTTACATACATAAAGGTAGGATCCATACCATTGCAATAAAAATTCTGATGGTTGTAGAAAAACAAGAAAGGAAAAGTATCCCAAGCAGAATTCAAAACTATTGAGTTTTTAGGAGTATTTTCTTTTAGCCAAAGGGATGCTTCTTTAAAAGCCCTGAGAGTTAAGGGTTCGGTGCCAAAGGGTACAGATAAATTTATGACTTGGTGCCACAAAAAAGCAATAACTAAAAAAGAACTTAATCCCAAAATAATAAATTTGAAAAGTTTTTTTTCAGATTTTAAAGCAATAATTCTTAAAAAGTTATAAATTGATTGATATATATTTTTTATTTTCTCAGAAGAAAAAACAAGATGGTAACCTTCAAACTCTTTAATGCTTTTAATTATTTTTGAAACTGCAGGCAACAAAGAAAAATTACTCCAGACAGCAAAAAAGAGAACAGAAAAAGGCACCCAGTATTCAATGAAACGACCATTTATAAAACTTAAAATGGCAAAACCAAAAGAAAAAGAAAAGAGAGAAAGATGCAAAAAGGATATATTGCGATACTTTTTCTGAATAAATTTTAAAAGCGTCCAAAGCAAAGGCAAAATAAAAGTTAAAAAAAGCAAAATATTATCTTTAACCAACCCATAAAAAGGATGGAGTTCAGCTCCAAAGCTCAATTTAACTCCGGTAAATTTTAAAGACAAAACGCTAAAGATTTGGTGATATAGCAAATAAAAATTATTAGGAAAATCGGGTTGTAAAATCAGGCCCAATAAAAAACCAGCCAGAGTTATGGCTAACGGTTTTAGATCAAGCTTTTTTGTTTTCAATCTTTCCAACAAAGCCAGACAAAAAGCCATAACTAATATTAAGAGTGATTCGGTGGTAACAAAACTGTAAATGAAAGATAGAAAAAATATTTCCCAGTGCTTTTTTCGAAAAAGAAAATAAAACCCCGTCACAGAAAATAGAATTGACAAAACATGGGGTCTTGGCAATAACAACCTAAAATTAAAATGGTTGGTTACTAAAAACAAAAAGATTGTCCAAAAGAATGGGTATTTTATTTTAAATTTTTTAAATACCCAAAAAAAACCTAACAGCAAAATGCTAGCAAAAAAAGCAGAGCTTAGCTTAGCTCCAAAAATTAAATCAAAAAAAGTAAAAGGGTAAAGCAAAAGATGGAAGCCAAACCAAATATCTCCAGGATATTCTTTAAAAATGCTGCATTGTAAAAAAGAAAACTCTCTGACTGCTTTCTTAATACCCTCTGTTCTGATTAACCAAGCTTGTTTTATGTGGTAGTATCCATCTCCTCCCACAATATTGGGAAAAGAAAATTGAATTTTTAAAAAAATACCAAAAAAGATCAGAAATACTAATAAATAAATCAAAAAGCTTTTAATGGTGCTCTTCATTTTTAAGCTTAATTTTTAAGTTTGATAATCAATAAAACAAAAATCATTTTAAAACCATCGGTAAGCTTAATTTTTTTAGCTCCTTCTTTCATTCGAGGAGAATAATCTATTGGCACTTCATGAATTTTTATTCCCTTTTTGGCAATTTTAGCTGTTGCTTCACAACAAAATTCAAAACCAGAATATTCTAAATTAATTTCTTTTAAAAGTTTAGTTTTAAATAATTTATAACAAGTTGAAACATCAGTCAGTTTTTGATTATACAAAAAATTGACTAGAGAAGTTAAAAAAAGAACACCCCAATAAAATAATTTATAGGGGTGATCATTTTTGGGATTTAACCAACGAGAACCATAAACAACCTCTGTTTTTTTTCCTAAAACTGGTTCTAAAAGTTTCTTATAATCTTTAGGGTGATATTCTAAATCAGCATCTTGAATTATAATATACTCTCCAGTTGTTTCCTTTAAAGCAGTTTTTATTGCCTCTCCCTTGCCTTGATTTTTAATGTGATAGATGATTTTGTATTTTTCTCCCAAACCTTCCAAAATTTCTTTAGTTCCATCGGTAGAAGCATCATCCACAATTATAATTTCTTTTTTAAATCCGATTTTATCCAAATTAACCTCTTCTACCCTCTTTAAAACTTCTAAAATAGTATTTTTTTCATTAAAGACCGGTATTATCACCGAGAGAGTAAAAGTTTCCATACTTTAATAAAGATTTTAAGTAAGCTTAACCAAACTCCTCGGTATGCTTCTGAATGCATTAAAGAATATAAAATTAAACACAAGCGGCTGAAACTACTCTATCGTCTTTTGCTAACCTCATAATTCTTACTCCCTGGGTTGATCTGCTTAATCTTGAGATTGAACTCACTTTTATTCTGATAACATGCGCTTGTCGAGAGATTACAATTAAATCCTCTTCTTCTGCACCCAAAAGCTTTGAGGCAACTAGATTGCCTGTTTTAGAAGTAGTCTCTCCTGTTTTAATTCCCATACCACCTCTCTTTTGCAGCCTATATTCATCCAAAAGCGTTCTTTTCCCATAACCGTTCTCGCTTACTACTAATAAATAATTTTTTATTTTCGCCTTCTTTTTTTTATCTTCGGTTTTTAATTTGTGCGCCACATCCATCCCGATAATCTCGTCTCCTTTTCTCAAAGTAATTCCCTTGACACCGGCGGCTGAGCGCCCAATCGGCCTTATATCTCTTTCTTTAAATCTTATTGATTTTCCTTTTTGAGTCACCAAAATTACCTCATCTTCCCCTCCAGTTTCACAAACCTTTTTCAAGGAGTCTCCTTTTTTCAAAGAAATAGCAATTAGTCCTGAACGTCGGATATTTTTAAAATCTTCCAAGGCTGTTTTTTTGATGATTCCTTTTTTAGTTGCCATCACTAAATACTTTGCTTGAAACCTTTTAGCTTCATGGTTTAAAGGTATGAGAGACAAAACTTTTTCTCCGGGAGAAATTTCTAAGAAATTGAGTAACCCACGGCCCTTGGCTATTCTGCTGCCCTCTGGGATTTCATATACCGGGGTCATAAAAACTTTTCCTGAATCAGTAAAAAACAAAAGATTATCATGGGTATTAGCAATTAAGAAGTGTTCTACAATATCTTCGCTCACCGTTTTCATTCCCAGAATTCCCTTGCCCCCTCTTCTCTGAATTTTATAGGTTTTAGGATTAATTCTCTTGATATAACCACCTTGAGTTAAAGTAATAATTGTTTCTTCTTTGGGAATTAAATCTTTTTCCGAAATTTTACCTATTTTTTGAACAAAAACTTTTGTTCTTCTTTTATCTCCAAACTTTTCTTTTACTAATTTTAATTCTTTTTTAATTATTTGATTTATTTTGCGAGGGCTTCCCAAGATAGCGGCCAATTCTTTAATTTTAGTTTTCAGTTCTTTTAATTCATCCTCAATTTTCTTCCTCTCCAATCTTGCCAAAGCGGCTAATTTTGTATCCAAGATTGCGTTAGCCTGAATCTCCGTTAATCTAAAACGTTTCCTTAAATTTTCTTTTGCCTCTTCTCGGTTGGCTGACTTTTTAATTATCTTTATCACCTCATCAATCTTTGAAAGACATTTGTGGATACCCTCCAAAATATGAGCTCTTTCTTTAGCTTTTTTCAATTCATATTTTGCTCTTCTTAAAACAACTCCCTTTCGGTGCAAAATAAAATAATTTAAAACATCAGCTAAATTTAAAACTTTGGGCTGAATTCCTTCGACCAAAGCCAACATATTCAAATGGAAAGTCTTTTGTAAGTCACTAAATTTATAAATCCGATTCAAAACTTTCTGAGCAATTATTCCTTTCTGTAAGTCAATAACAATTCTCATTCCTTCTTTGCCAGATTCATCCCTGATATCTTTAATCCCTTGAATCCTCTTTTCTGAAACTAATTTTACAAACTGAGTCAAGAGAGCAGATTTCTGAACCTGAAAAGGAATTTCAGTGATTATAATCTTCTGCCTACCTTTTTCATTTTCTAGTATTTCTGCTTTTCCTTTCATCAAAATAGGTCCTTTGCCTTGAGAATAAGCTTCGATTATTGATTTTTTATCATAAATTAAACCACCTAATGGGAAATCAGGCCCTTGAATAAATTCAAAAAGGCTTTTGGTATCTGCTTTGGGGTGGTCAATCAAATAAATTAAGGCATCACAAACTTCATTCAAGTTATGAGGGGGAATATTCGTTGCCATGCCTACCGCAATTCCCAGAGAACCATTAAGTAAAAGCTGAGGAAGAGGAGAAGGCAAGACTACGGGTTCCTTTCTGGTTCCATCATAGTTATCAATAAAATCAACTGTTTCTTTTCCAATATCTTCTAACATTCCCTGACCTTCTTTTGAAAGCCTCATCTCTGAGTAACGCATGTGAGCGTATTCTCCCGGGTCATCAATTGAACCCATATTCCCTTGACCCTGAATTAAGGGATACCTCAAAGAAAAATCTTGAGCCATTCTTACGGCTGCACCATAAAGAGATTGATCTCCATGGGGATGGTAGCGCCCAAGGGTAGAACCAACAACAGTTGCTGATTTCCTGAATTTAGCGTCATGCCGTAATCCATCTTCATACATGGTGTATAAAATTCTTCTCTGGACCGGTTTTAATCCGTCCCTAACGTCAGGTAGAGCTCGTGAGACAATTACTGACATAGCATAATCAATATAGGATTCCTTCATTTCTTGAGTAATTTCCCTCTGCTCTATTTTGCCGATTTTATCTTTTGGTTTTTCTTCTTCTTTGGCCATAAAGATTAGCACTATTTAGTTAAGTTGCGATAGGCGCTATAGGAATTTAAAAATTTTGGATACCTTCTAATTCTTCTTGTAATTCTTGAAGTTGGAGCTCTTCTTCTAATCCTTTTCTCTCACTAGATTCTATTCTTTTTTTGATGTTTTGGATATAAAAAATCAAAAGAAAAATAGCTACTATTATCATCACCGCCCAAAATATTATTCTCCTTTTTCTTTCAGATAAACTTTGAAGCTTATTTAGAATATTCATTTAGATTCTTCAAAATCTGTTTTAAATCTTCTGGGAGTTCAGATTTAAATTCTTTTTCTATGTCTGGTAAAAGTTTTATTCCCAAAAAACTAGCATGTAAAAATTGTCTCTTTAATCTCCCGCCAAAATTAATGGCTGAGAGCTGATTTTTAAAACCGTAAAGCTTGTCTCCTATAATTGGGTGGCCTAAATAATGAAAATGCGCTCTAATCTGATGTTTCCTCCCGGTTTTAGGACTAACTTCTACTAGGGTGTATTTTTTTCCTTCTTTGTCAGAAAATCTTTTTAAAACCTGGTATTTGGTAGTTGCTTCTCGTTTTCCTCTTGAATCGGGTTCAAGGGGTAAATATATTTTTTGTTTTTTCCGATTTTGAGGCGAACGACCAATTAAAGTTTCAATCTTCCCTTTTTCTTCCTTAAGATTCCCTGATAGTAAGGCAATATATTTTTTAGTTACTTTTCTTTCTTTGAATTGTTTTTGTAAAAAAAATAAGGTTTTTTCATTCTTGGCTACCAATAAAAGACCTGAGGTATCTTTATCCAATCTGTGAACTATTCCGTATCTTGGAGCTCTGCCAACATTTTTTAGTGTAGGAGATTCTTCTACCAACAGATCTATCAGGGTTTTCTGAAGAGTAGAATTCTCTGGAAAGACTATTAAATTAGGAGGTTTATCTGCTACCAATAGATTCTCATCTTCATAGATAATGGGAATTTTCATGTGGGCGACATAGGAGTTGAACCTATAACCTTTTCTACGTCAAAGAAACGCTCTGCCTTTGAGCTAGTCGCCCAGTGTGGGCACGGTTGGGTTCGAACCAACGACCACAGACTTATAAGATCTGCGCTACTACCACTGAGCTACGTGCCCCTAGTTGATTATAAACATTCAGTTCCTAGTTATAAATTTTTCACTTTTACTCTGATTGATTTTTCTTTTTTTAAAATATTCTTGGAGGATTTTATTTTTTGGACTCTCTTTATCTTCGCTTTTCTTTTCCCAACCAAAATCTCAAATTCTTCTCTTTCAATGGTTTCTTTTTTAATTAAAACTTTAGCAATTTTTTCTAATAACTTTTTTCTTTTTAATAAAATTTTTCTAGCTTTCCTTTCAGCCTCTTGAATAAATTTAGAAACTTCTTTGTCAATTAAGCCAGCTACTTTTTCAGAATAATTTCTTCTTTCCGAAAGCTCTTTACCCAAAAAAACCATCTCTTCTCTCCCCCCAAAAAAAACAGCTCCTAGTTCTGACATTCCATATTTCTTAACCAAGCTTCTTGCCAAATCAGAAGCTTTTTTCAAGTCATCTGCAGCTCCGGTAGTAATTTGGCCAAATTTTATTTTCTCAGCTGCATATCCTCCTAGCAAAGTTGTCATTTCAGCTAAAAATTCTGGTTTGCTTTTAATTCTTTTTTCTTCTTTGGGAGCTTGAAGGGTGTAACCCGCAGCTAGCCCTCTCGCTATAATGGAGATTTTTCTTACCGGCTCTGATTCTGGCAGGGAAGCTGACACTAAAGCATGCCCAGTTTCGTGAAAAGCTGCAATTTCTTTTTCTTTTTTTGATAAAATATGGCTTTTTCTTTCGGGGCCCAACAAAACTTTCTCAATTGATTCTAAAAATTCTTCTTGTGAAACTTGAGTTTTATTTCTCCTGGCAGCTAAAATTGCAGCTTCATTAACAATATTTGCTAAATCTGCCCCGGAAAAACCAGGAGTTCTTTCAGCCACCTCTCTTAAATTAACATTACCAACTAAGGGTTTGCCCCGACAATGAATTTTTAAAACTTCTTCTCTGTCATTGATATCGGGTAAATCTAAAACTATCCTTCTATCAAATCTTCCTGGTCGCAAAAGAGCTGAATCTAAAATATCTGGTCTATTGGTGGCGCTAATAACTATCACATTGGTATCTCTTTCAAAACCATCCATTTCTACTAATAATTGATTTAAGGTTTGCTCTCTTTCGTCATGACCTCCGCCAACTCCAGCTCCTCTCATTCTACCTACCGCATCCAGCTCATCAACGAAAATAATACAAGGGGCACTTTTTTTCGCAGTGGCAAATAAATCTCGAACTCTGGCAGCTCCTGTTCCTACAAACAACTCCACAAAGGTAGAGCCAGAAGTGTGGAAAAAAGGAACATTAGCCTCTCCTGCTACCGCTCGAGCCAATAAAGTTTTTCCAACACCAGCTGGACCTAAAAGTAATACCCCTCTGGGAATTTTTGCTCCCATTTTTAAATATTTCTTTGGATTTTTCAAAAAATCTACTATCTCTTTTAATTCCTCTTTGGCTTCTTTTTGACCAGCCACATCTTTAAAACTAATTTCCTCTTTGGGATGACCTTCAGCTCCAAAGAGACGAGCTTTGGCTTTAGTAAAATCAAAAGCTTGGGTTGCTCCGCTTTTAGCTTGTCGAAAAATCATCCAAAAGAAAAAACCAAAAACTAAAAGAGGAAGTACTGCAAATAAGACAGGGCCTAACCAAGTCCAGCTACCACTACTATCTTTGGCATTAATTTCAACCTTAACTAGCTTTTCATTCTCTACGCCATAATTTATCAGCGACTGAGATAGAGCAATTTCTGCTTCTTTTCTTGATTCAGCTTTTAAATCATCCTCCCAATATATTATCTCAATTTCATTTCCACTAACGGTTACTTTTTTAACTTTTTCTTGGTTAATATCCTTGGCCAGCTGAGTAATTGATATTTCTTTTATCTCTTGAAAGGGTTGAAAAAAGTAAGAAAAAGCAATGGATATCACCACAAAAATTAACAAAATTAATACGAATTTTTTAACTAAATTCCTCATTTTTATAAATAATAAAAAATTTTATTCTTTCATCCACTTCAAACTCATGCGGTGCTCTTTTTCATCAATTAATAATATCTGAAATTTATATTTTTTACCTACCTCCAAAACCTCTTCCATTCTCACTCCTTCAAATTCAGAAATATGGCAAAGTCCTTGAATTTTCTTACTTAACTCAACAAAAGCACCAAAAGGATTTAATTTAGTGATTTTTCCTGTGATTATATCTCCTTTTTTATGCTTTTTTTCAATTCCCTCCCAGGGATCCTTTTTTAAAGCTTTGAGTGACAAGGAAACTTTATCGTTAGAAATATCAATGATTTTGGCCTTAACTTTATCTCCGGTTTTAACAACTTCAGAAGGATCGTTAATAATTTTCCAATCTAACTCAGAGATATGAATTAATCCTTCAAGCTGTTCTTTCTGGCTCTTTAATTTCTTCTTTGAAGATTTTGTGGGAAGAGAAAATTTTATAAATGCGCCGAAATCAGTAACGCCAGCAATTTCTCCTTCTACTTCGTCTCCAACTTTATAATTTTTTAATATCTCTTTCATCCTTTCTAGGTCTTTTTCTTTCTCTGATAAAATAATCTGTTCTCTTTGAGGAGACAAATCAAGAATCTTAACCTCCATCTCTTCCCCAATAAATTTTTGAAGCTCTTTTAGAATCTTCAATTTTTCTCCGCCTTCAACTTTTGGGTAATGTTCGCTTGATAGTTGAGAAACTGGCAGAAAAGCTGGGATGCCTGAAAGTTCAGCCACTAAACCTCCTTTATTAGCTCCTAAAATTTTCACCTTTATTAGCTCACCCTTCTCTCTTTTTTCTTTTAAAGTTTCAAAAGACATCTCTTTTGAGGCCTTACTGATTGATAAGTCAACAAAACCTTCTTCGTTCTCTAAATCAATTATTTTAGCAAAAATTTTGTCACCCTTTTTTAGTTTTTTTAATTTCTCTTTAGCTTCATAAAATTCTCTTCCATAAATTTTTCCGGTTCCAACCGGACCCAAATCTAAAAAAACTGCTGACCTTCCGGTACCAATAACTTCTCCTTCAATAATATCTCCCAATTTAAGGGGTTTTAAATCATTTTTTTTAAATAAATCTTTCATACAACTTTGTTGAGTAGAAAAATTAAATGAAAATTTTAAAGAAATTTTCCATTCAGAATTTCTCTACTGGGCTTACTCTACAATATTTTATTTAAATTTTCAACCCTCCAAGAGTTGAATTTTAAAAGAATTTATGATAAGAGTAAAGCAGATTCTGAAGCAAACAAAACAAATAACCTTCTCTAGTAACCTAATCTGTAGGTATTACCATATATGCAAATTGTTTGGCACGGTCATTCTTTATTCCACATAACAACTACTTCTCAAAAGAATAGTCCGGTTGGAATTGTCATTGATCCTTTCGATAAAAACACAGGATTAAGAGTGCCAAAACTTGAAGCGGATATTCTGTTGGTTACTCATCAGCACCATGACCATAACAATATTAAAGCTGTCTCAGGAAATCCCTTCTTAATTGAAGGATCTGGTGAATATGAAGTAAAAAAAGTTTTTGTTCAGGGAATCCCCAGCTTCCATGATAACCTACAAGGAGAAAAACGGAGTACGAATACTATATATGTTATTAATACAGAGGAACTTAGGCTGTGTCACTTGGGAGATTTTGGCCAGAATGAGCTAACTGAAGAACAATTAGAAAAAATCGGTGGAGTTGATATTCTAATGATTCCAGTGGGAGGAACTTATACTATTGGAGCCAAAGAAGCTTCAAAAATAATACTTCAGCTTGAACCCAGAATTACTATCCCGATGCACTATGCGCTCCCTAAGCTAAAATTTAAACTAGAATCTCTAAATAAATTTTTAAAACTATTTAAAATAGAATCCTTGACACCGATTAAGAAATTATCGATCAAAAAAAGAGATCTGACTTCCGATGAAGCAAAAATAGTAATTCTTGAAAAAAAATGAAAAAAATAGAAACACTTATAAAACCACATCTTAAAAAAGAAGTTCCAGATATTCAGCCTGGAGATACAGTAAAAGTTTTTCAAAAAATTCCTGCCCGTGTTGCTGCGAAAAAAAGCGCTGCAGGCGGAAAAGATAAAGATAAAGAAAAGATTCAAGTCTTTGAAGGAATAGTTATTGCTAGGAAACATGGAAGAGAAATTGGAGCTACAATTACTGTTAGAAAAATTATTGATGGAATTGGAGTTGAAAGAATTTTTCCTATCCACCTACCAACAATTGAAAAAATAGAGGTATTGCGAAGAAGTAAAGTAAGAAGAGCAAAGCTTTACTACTTAAGAAAAGCTAAGGGAAAAAGAGCAAGATTAAAAAAGGTAGAGTTGCCAAAAAAACCTTTTTCAACTGAGAAGGTTAAGACAGAAGAGGAGAAAGAAATAAAAAAAGAGATCAAAGAAAAGAAAGAAGAGAAATAAAGCAAGCCCAGGTGGAGAAATCGGTAGACTCGCTACCTTGAGGTGGTAGTGGGGGTAACCCCTTGTGGGTTCGAGTCCCACCCTGGGCACAAGGGGGCAATTAGCTCAGTGGTAGAGTGCGTCGCTTACATCGACGAGGTCGTAGGTTCAAGCCCTACATTGCCCACAAAATAAAACGGGGTTAATTACTTAATCCCCGTTTTTGTTTCCAAACAGTCTAAATAATAAGTTTCAAGAGTTGATTAATTATGTAGACAGTGATTATTAGGCTCCATTGATCAAATAAAAAATCCGCCACAAAAGTGACGGATCTTCTTGTAAAAGTACTTTTAATCAATTTTTCTTTAGTTCTCTCCAAATCCGCTTAAATTTAGCAAGTACTTCCTTTCCTCCTTCCGGATCTTTACGTATCTCACTTACTGTCGGATGTAATGCCCACATATACGTTTTAATTTCTTCCAATCCTTCAAAGAAATTCCCGTTTGCCTGAATAATCACTCTAGGGGTTTTTGTATTTTTCGCTACCGGCCAAAGGTTGTAGGCTACACCCAATCTGTCTAGAAACTCCTTACATTTCATGCTTTCCGGATCATCTCTCAGAAAAACAATCCGCTTGTTCGGATCTCCAAATTTTTCACTCATTCTTTTCGTTCCCCTTTCACCTAGTCCTTCTTTCTTTTCATTTTAGGGCAAGAAAGAAGTCCCGTCAATTTCTTCTGGTAGCAGACAATCTTTCTAATGCTCTTTGATATATTTTTTCGTTGAGCGGAGTTTTAAACCCAATCTTCTCTCCAAGGCCAACCACGGCTCCATTATAATACTCAATTTCATCCAAATCTTTTGGTTTACCTTCTCTTCCTTTGCTTACAATTTTAGCTAGCATATTTCGTAAAGGAAACAAAAAAGTTAAAGGCAACCAAGTAAATAAAGTAGCTAAAAGTTTTACTGGATAGTGAGGAAAATTAAGAAACTTTCCTCCTGACAATTTAACAACTTTAATATATTCTTTCAAAGCTCCCACTTCTTCTTTAAATATTTCTTTGTTTTTAAAACCATATTTTATCGAAACTTCTCTTGAGGCGGCTGCCATCCCAATTATATTTAAAAATAATTTAGAGTATTCTAAATCTTTAGCTTCCTCTGGAGGAAACTCTTTGACCTCAATACCAGCTTTTCTAAAAACTTCAACGATGTCTTTGATCCCTTCTTCACCTGAAGATTTAGCTAGAACAATTCTAATCGGTAAAGTGTATTTAATAACAACCTTATCTTTTAAGTATTTTTTGTCTATTGGATTAAAAAGAATAACTCTAACTACTCTAACTTTTTCAGCTCTCTCTCCAAAAATTTCTTTTAAGGCTTTTTTTGATTCTGAAAGAGCGGCGATACCATTTTGAGAAATCAAAAGAGTAGGTATTTTTTCTTTGAAGTCTTGATAATAATATTTAATTGGGTTTGATATCGGGTTTTTAGTTGTTAGAAAAATAATATCTGGCGCAGTCTGTTGTTGAAATTCTATGTCAGAGATAGTTTTTTCCTGAAAAAGCTCCGGCGCCCTGTTTATTTTTTCAATATAAAGTTTTTTTTCTTCAATTAGTTTAATTTCTGGTTCTCTACCCACTCCTAAAATATCAGCTGAGTCTCTAAGCTGATATT
>Ga0209976_10001497_pt1 | contig 13747 bp, 1 predicted proteins | sample SumtaG_FD_182806 | JGI IMG/M metagenome (GOLD analysis project Ga0209976, IMG submission 182806) | Deep subsurface microbial communities from Indian Ocean to uncover new lineages of life (NeLLi) - Sumatra_00157 metaG (SPAdes) (version 2) | ecosystem: Environmental > Aquatic > Marine > Oceanic >...
AGATAAAGAGTGAGCGTTTGTTTAAAACCGGAGACCGTGCCCGCTGGCTGCCAGACGGGACAATTGAATTTTTGGGACGGATGGACACCCAGGTGAAGATCAGGGGATTTCGAATAGAGCCTGGTGAGATAGAAAATCATTTGATTCGCGTGGAGGGCATCCAAGAAGCCGTGGTGGTGGACAGAAAAGCCATAGATGGGGGGAAGTATTTGTGTGCTTATGTGGTACCTTCAGAAAAAAAGGTAGATGCACTAGATACCATGGAATTGAGGAAGATACTTTCTCAGCAGTTACCCGATTATATGGTGCCTGCCTGTTTTGTCATTTTGGAAAAGATACCTTTGAATTCCAATGGCAAGGTGGATATAAAGGCCTTACCTGAACCGAGGATTGGAGAAAGTGGAACCATTTATGCCGCGCCGCGGGATGAACTGGAAAAGAAACTGGCAGAGATATGGATGGAGGTATTGGATTTGTCTGTGGAACCGGGGATAAACGATGATTTTTTCGATTTGGGCGGCCATTCCTTGAAAGCCACTACATTGGTGTACCAGCTATATCAGAAATTCAGCGTTAATATTAATATAGAAGAAGTGTTCACCCACCCCACTATTGGGGAATTATCTCAACGGATAAAGGAATCAGAGGAATTAGAATATATAGAAGTATCCCCGGTGGAGGCAAAAGAATACCATGAACTATCTTATGCGCAGCGGCGGTTATGGGTTTTATGCCAGTTTGAGAAAGAGTCTACCGCTTATAATATGCCGTCTGCCATTATGATTTCCGGTCTCTTTAAGGTTGATGCCTTTATCGAAGCAGTTCAAACCCTAACGGATCGGCATGAAAGTCTGCGAACTGTTTTTATTTCTGTGGATGGGGAACCCCGCCAGAGAGTTGTCAACAACTTAACATTTAATTTAGAACAAATCGATATTCGCCTTCTTAATGAGGAGGCAAAAGAGACGGAAGCCAGGAGGATATATACAGAAAATGCCAATAGAGCATTTGACCTGGAGCATGGTCCTCTATTTCGATTTAAACTGGTCCGATTAGAAGATGAAAAATACCTGCTCATTTATAATTTTCATCACATTATTAATGATGGATGGTCCAGGGGAAATATCAACAATGAAATCATTATGTTGTACAATGCCCTCTCCCAAAAAAGAGAGAATCCACTACCTCCTCTGAAATTACAGTATAAAGATTATACGCGGTGGCACAACCATTTAATCGAAATAGGCAGCTTTAATGCGTCCAAGAACTATTGGCTGGAAAAATTTAAAGATAAACCCAATGGCATCGAATTGCCCCTGGATCACCCCAGGAAACCGGTACAGACCTTTAACGGCAGCAGGGTTGTATTTAACATCGATAAAGAGAAAACATTGCAATTGGCTCAACTGAGTCTTGATCTGAATGCAACGCTTTTTATGGGCCTGTTGACGTTGTTAAATATATTTTTATACAGGTACACAGGGCAAAAAGATATCATTGTGGGTGCTCCCATAGCCAACCGCAAACGCCCGGAATTGCACAGTATGGTTGGCTTCCTGGCAAATACCCTGGTTTATCGAAGCCAGGTTGATCCGGGTGAATCCTTTATACAACTGCTGGAAAAAATCAAACAGGAAACACTCACCTGTTACCAGTACCAGGATTATCCCTTTAATCTTCTGGTGGAGCAGTTGGAATTGGATAGAGATTTAAGCCAGTCGCCGCTGTTTAACGTCATGCTGGCCCACAATAATGCGGAAACCGAAGATGTTGAGCTGACGATGGGGGGTATAACCGTCTCTCCTTATTCGCATAGGGAAGATTTTAATATGAGTAAATTTGACCTGATCTTCTTCATGGATGAGTATGAGAAGGGGGAAGTTCATACCCGGATCGAATATAACAGCGATTTATTTGACCGTTCCACCATCGAACGTATGGCTGATAATTTTTTGACCCTCGTGGACAATGTCATCGCTGGCATCGATACTCCCATATTTGAGTTGGATATCACTTCCGATGTTGAATATGAAAGAGTCATTCAGCAGTTTAACGACACAAATTATCGGTATACTTGCCCGGGTTTAACCCTGCAAGAACTTTTTGAAAACCAGGTGGAGCAATCCGGGGAAAAAACCGCAGTGGTTTGCAATGGGGAGAAAATAAGTTACCGGGATTTAAATCGAAAAATCAACCAACTGACCCATTATTTAAGGAACCAGTACGGGATAAAGCCAAACGATGTCATTGGTGTCTCTGTAGACCGCTCCATCGACATGATTGTCACGCTGTGGGGAATTATAATATCCGGCGGCGCTTACCTGGCAGTGGACCCCACTTATCCCAGGGAGCGAGTACTGCACATTCTCAGCGACAGTCAGGCGGATTTACTGATCATCGACAAAATGCGACCGGAATTGTTCGGGGGGTATCAAGGGGAAATCATCGATATTCATTTACAAAAAGATAAAATCACCCGGGAATCGCCAGAGAATCCCACAACGGTAAACCGGTTTTCCGACATACTGTACGTGAATTATACATCCGGTTCCACAGGAATACCCAATGGTGCCATGTTATCCCACGATTGTTTAACCAATCTAATCCAATGGCAAAATGAGAAAACCGCCATCGATGGTTCGCTGCGCTGTTTGCAATTTACCTCCATCAATTTTTGTGTTTCCTTTCAAGAAATTATGGGGACATTAACTGCTGGTGGAGAGTTGTATTTAATCGGTGATATCGAACGGCAGGATATCGATTATTTGATGGGTTTTCTCAGTCAAAATCAAATCGAACTGCTGTTTTTGCCTTTTTCCTATCTGAATTTTTTATTTAATGAGTCCACCCGATGGAATCGTTCTTTTAATCACAACTTAAAACATATCATCACCGCGGGGGAGCAGTTAAAGATAACCGCGGGGATAAAAGGGTTTTTAGATTTAAATCCCGGTTTAAAGCTGCACAACCACTACGGTTCCACGGAGATGCATGTTGTGACGTCTTATACGTTGAATGCGTCCAGTGCCGGGCAGACCCCGACACCACCGGCGGGAAAGCCCATAGCCAATGTGAAAATTTATATCCTGGATGAGCATTTGAAACCGGTTCCCATCGGTGTATGGGGTGAGTTGTTTGTGGAGGGCAAGTCGGAAATCCTGGGATACATTAACAATTCCGCCTTAACCGATCAAAAATTAGTGAAACATCCGCTGCTGTCGAAGGATAACAAACGGCTCTACCGTTCCGGTGATATTGGACGATGGCAGGAGGACGGCAATATCGAGCTAAGGGGGAGAAAAGATTTCCAGGTTAAAGTACGTGGGTTTCGAGTCGAACCGGGCGAAATAGAGAGCAAACTATTATCTATCGAGCGTATTGAGCAGTGTGTGGTGGTGGTCAAAGAGGATGAGTCCCATCAAAAGTACCTGGTTGCCTATGTAGTGGGCGATAATATCGATGTCGCTGAGATTAAGAGAATAATCGGTAGTGAGTTACCTCAATATATGATACCTAAATTTATCATTTTAGACAGCTTACCCTTAATGCCCAATGGCAAAGTGGATAGAGAGCATTTACCCGAGCCGGAAATGAAAGCAGAAAAGGAGTATGCAACTCCAAGAAACCGGGTTGAAGAAGTATTGGAGGAGATATGGTCTGAGCTGCTGGGAATAGAGAAGCTTCTCATCGGGATTGATGCCAACTTTTTCGAGTTAGGTGGGCATTCGTTAAAAGCAACCTTATTAATGTCAAAGATACACAAGCAGCTTAATGTTAAAATACCCCTAGTAGAGTTATTTATGAATCCCACGATAAGAGGTTTATCTAAATATATAAAAGATTTAACAGAAGATAAATATGTCCCGGTAGAGCCAGCAGAAGAGAAGGAATATTACGCGTTATCCTCAGCCCAAAAGAGAATGTATATTCTCATGAAAATGGAAACCGATGGTATCGTCTACAATATGCCGGCAGTATTGGAACTGAAAGGAGAATTAGATGTGAGAAGGCTGGAAGAGGTATTTATCAAATTAATAAGGAGGCATGAGAGTTTAAGAACTTCATTTACGATGATAAACAGGGAACCTGTGCAGGAGATTCTTGAGGATGTGGAATTTGAGATTGAGTATAATGATTTAACCGCGAAGAACGCGAAGGACCGCGAAAGTATAATCAAAAATTTTATAAGGCCTTTTGGTTTGGCGAAAGCACCACTGCTGCGGGTAGGACTGGTTAAAATTGACGATGAAAAGTATATCCTGATGGTGGATATGCATCATATCATATCAGACGGGACATCTATAGGGGTATTTACCAAGGAATTCATGTCCTTGTATGCAGGCGAAGAACTTCAACCTTTAAGAATTCAATATAGAGATTTTTCTCAATGGCAGAATAACCTGATGAGAGCCGGGGAAATAGAAAAACAGGAAGAGTATTGGCTGAGAGAGTTTGAAAAAGAGATACCCGTACTTACACTACCTACTGACTATCCAAGGCCTCCACTGAGGAGCACTGAAGGAAATGGAATAAAATTTACACTGAGTAAAAATGAAACAGACGCTTTAATAGAGATTGCAAAAGAAGAAGAGGCAACTCTGTTTATGGTGCTGCTTGCACAGGTTAATATCCTTATTTCTAAACTGAGCGGCCAGGAAGAGATTATCATTGGAACTCCGGTGGCAGGCCGCAGACATGCGGACCTGGAGCAAGTAATTGGAATGTTTGTAAACATGTTGGCATTGAAGAATTTTCCTGTAGGAAATAAAACCTTCAAAGATTTTCTCAAAGAAGTAAACGAAAAAACATTAAAAGCCTTTGAATATCAGGATTATCAGCTTGAAGAACTGGTAGAAAAAGTTGTTGTAAAAAATGATTTGAGTCGGAATCCGTTATTTGATGTAGCCTTTGTTTTGCAGAACATTGAGACGCATGAAATGGAGATACCAGGATTGAAGTTAAAGTCGTATGAATATGAAAACAGAACTTCAAAGTTTGATCTGGTCCTTAATGGATCAAAAGAAGGAGAGAAGTTGGTTTTTTTTGCTGAATACCGTACAAAACTATTTAAGAAAGAAACAGTAGAAAGATTTATTAAATATTTCAAGGATATAATATTTAGTGTAATGAAAAATAGAAACATTAAATTGAAAGACATCAGAATCACTCATACTTTAACAAGGGCAGAGTCGGATATTCCTGAAATTGAGTTTGGAGTTTAAATAAGAAAATGATAGTAATATTAGATATATTTATACATTAAAAAATGAGGAAAAAAATGGATATAAAGATACAAAATATAAGGAGATTAGTATTATGAGAAGTATAAGTTATTCGGACAAGCATGTAATTGCCGCTAATCAAAATATCAAAGAGGGAGACTACTGGTTAAATAAGCTATCCGGGGATTTGGTAAAAAGCATTTTTCCTTATGATTATATAAAAATAGGAATAAATGAACGCTGCATTGATGCTTTGAAATTTAGATTTAAAGGAGAACTCTTTTTAAACTTAATGGATCTAAGCAAAGAATCTGATTACGCTTTACATGTAATAAAGGTTTCAGGGGTCATTGCATTACTCCATAAGTATACAGGTAACAAAGATATTTTAGTGGGATCTCCTATTTATAAGCAGAAAATTCAAGGTGAGTTTATCAATACGGTACTGGTGCTAAGAAATCAATTGAAGAACAATGTGACATTTAAAGAGTTGTTGTTTCAGGTGAAACAAACAATTGTTGAGGCATCTGGGAATCAAAATTATCCTCTTGAAATATTATTGAAGGAGTTAAATTTACCTGTTTCGGAAAATGAATTTCCGCTATTTGACATTTTAATTTTACTTGAAAATATTCATGAAAAAAGAAATATTCAGTTTGTAATTTCAAATATGACATTCTCCTTCCTGAGAACAGATAAAACTATAGAGGGGATATTGGAATATAACTCATATCTTTACAAGAAAACAACAATTGAAAGAATTATTTCCAATTTTGAGAATCTATTGAAAAATGCTCTTTTTAACGTAGATGTACAGTTGTCTGATTTAGAGATACTATCAGAGGAAGAAAAGAACCAATTATTATTTGATTTTAATGATACGAAAACAGTGTATCAAAAGGATAAGACAGTCCATCAACTATTTGAAGAACAAGTAGAGAAGCTGCCGGATAGTATTGCCATAGTAAATGAAGATAAGCAGTTGACTTACATGAAGTTGAGTGAAAAGGCTAATCAATTGGCGCGACTGTTAAGGTCGAAGGGAGTAAGAAGAAATACAAATGTAGGAATAATGGTTGAACGTTCGGAAGCGATGATAATCGGGATACTTGGGATATTAAAAGCTGGCGGGGCCTATTTGCCTATTGATTGCGAATCTCCCCAGAGGCGGGTTATCTCTCTGCTTTATGATTGCAAATCTTCTATTTTATTGGCAAATATCCATTCCCTAAAAAAATTTTCTTTTACAGCATTGCAGGATTTGCAATCCGGTGGAGTGATATTCAAGCGAAATGCTCCGCGGCCTCAGATTCTTGATTTGGACAGCATGCCCCAGACTGACCGTTCGTTGGTCAATTATGAAAAATATAACCAATATCTTGGTGAGGCAATGGTTGAAAATTGTATTTCTTTACAAGTCACGAGGGGATGCCCATTTAATTGTTTATATTGCCATAAAATCTGGCCAAAAGGTCATGTTTTACGTTCTGCCGAAAATATTTTTAAAGAGCTGCAGGTGTACTATAATATGGGAGTACAAAGATTTGCATTTATCGATGATATTTTCAATTTGAATATTAAGAACAGTGCCCGCCTTTTTGAATTAATTATTAAAGGTGGCCTTGATATCCAAATTTTTTTCCCAAACGGATTACGCGGCGATTTGTTGACAGAAGAATATATTGACCTGATAGTTGAGGCCGGAGTAACCACTGTTGCCTTAGCTTTAGAGACAGCTTCACCACGATTACAGAAGCTAATAAAGAAGAACTTGAATATTAAAAAGTTACATGAAAATTTAGAATACATATGTAAAAAATATCCCCATGTTCTTACAGAGCTTTATACAATGCATGGTTTCCCCACGGAAACCGAAGAGGAAGCGATGATGACCCTGGATTTTTTAAAAAATCTTAAATGGATACACTTTCCCCATATTAATATTTTAAAGATTTATTTCAATACAGATATGGCAATGGTAGCTCTTGAAAATGGTATTCCAAAAGAAGCTATTGTCAATTCGGAGAATCTGGCTTTCCATGAGATTCCCAATACTTTACCATTTGATAATAGTTTTACAAATATGTATCAAGCCGATTATCTCAATAATTATTTTCTGTCAAAGGAACGTCTATTAAGTGTGTTACCACATCAAATGAGAGTTTTAACCGAAGATAATATTGTAAAAAAATATAGCACCTATTTTCCCACAGAGTTTAAAAAGTTTAATGATTTACTTCAAACGATTGGGATTTCAGTGGATGAATTAGATGCAGATAGTTGTTTGAAGGAGGGGGCTTTTTCGGTTCCCGGTCTGTATAGGAAAATGAAAACCCATTTTCCAGTTAAAAAAGTATGGACGAATGCATTGAGAATTTTACTTTTGGATTTATCCCAGTCTTTTAGCCACGAGGCCCACCAACTCAATAATTTGGTTGAACCGCCATTGGGTTTAATGTGCCTTTTAACCTATATCAATCAGCAATATGGTAGTCGAATTAATGGGCGTATTGCCAAAGCAATGATTGATTTTGATAGTTATCCAGAGTTGCGGAAATTGCTTGATGAATTTAAACCGGATGTGATTGGAATTCGTACATTGAGTTACTATAAAGATTTCTTCCATAAAACAGTTGCCAGAATTCGAGAGTGGGGAATCACAGTTCCGATTATTACCGGCGGTCCCTATGCCACCTGTAGTTATGAAACAATTTTGCAGGATCGCCATGTGGATTTGGTTGTATTGGGGGAAGGGGAAATAACATTTAGTGAATTGATTGGAAAGATTCTTGAAAATGGTGGCAAATTGCCTGAAGAAGAGGAACTTGAAAAAATCGTAGGAATTGCTTATGCACCTGGAATACAAAAAAGTATCCATCGATGGGGTCGAGAGATTATCTTTTTGGATGAATTAACAGAACTATTAGGTAAAGAATCCGTTGAGAAATTGGAAAATATCAATCTAGCCAATGATTTAGTATATACCATTTTTACTTCGGGGTCTACAGGAAGGCCAAAGGGAGTAATGGTAGAACATCGGAATGTTGTGAGGTTGGTAAAGAATACCAATTATATAGAATTCAAGGAAGATGACAAAATCCTGCAAACTGGGGCATTAGATTTTGATGCTTCCACTTTTGAGATATGGGGCCCCCTATTAAATGGCTCTTCCCTCTATTTATTAAGTAAAAATCAAATATTAGTTCCGAAAAAATTGAAGGAGGCAATAGCGAAGTATAGAATAAGCACAATATGGATGACAGCGCCTTTATTTAATCAAATGCTGGATGTTGATATTGAAATTTTTAAAGGCCTGGAAAATTTGGTGGTTGGCGGTGAATCGTTATCTCCTGTTCACATATATAAGGTAAGAAAACGATTCCCTCAGTTAAATGTGATAAATGGATATGGCCCCACAGAAAATACCACATTTTCTCTTACATATAAAGTAGACAGGGAGTATAAAAAAAATATACCAATAGGAAAGCCCATATCTAATTCGACGGCATATATTTTAAATAAGAATAATCAATTACTGCCCATAGGAGTTGTGGGGGAGTTGTGTGTTGGGGGGGATGGAGTGGCAAGAGGCTACATGAATAATCCTGAATTAACAAAAGAGCAATTTACAACCAATCCGTTTGTGAAGGGCGAACCTTTATACAGAACAGGTGACCTTGCAAAGTGGCTGCTGGATGGGAATATAGAATTTTTGGGGAGACGTGATCAGCAGGTAAAGATAAGAGGTTACAGGATAGAGTTGGGGGAGATTGAAAGTCAATTATTGAAGCATGAGAAAATAAAAGAAGCAGTCGTAGTGGCAAAAGAAATCGGTAAAAAAAGCGGTACCTGCAAAAATGAGGTGGGAAATATGGAAATTTGCGCTTACATGGTTTCCTCCGGTGATATTACAGTATCTGAATTGAAAGATTATTTAAAGAGATATTTGCCCCATTTTATGGTCCCTGTACATTTTATTCAATTGGATAAAATCCCCTTAAATTCAAATGGCAAAGTAAATAGAAAATTATTGCCGGATCCTGGATTAAAAGCCGAGGGGAATTATATTGCCCCTGGCGATGAAATAGAAGAGAAATTAGTAGAGATATGGTCCCAGGAACTGGGGATAGAGCTGGAGAATATCGGCCTGGATTCCGACTTTTTCGAGTTGGGCGGCCATTCCCTAAAATTAGTCACTATGATCGCCAGCTTACACAAAGAACTTGAAGTAATGGTGCCCCTGGAGGATATATTTACGAATCCTACCGTGAGAGAGTTATCGCGATATATAAAAGGGCTAGCAAAAAATGGATACAAATGCATAGAGCTAGTTGAAGAGAAAGAATACTATCCATTGTCCTCTGCTCAACAGAGAATGTATATTCAACAGCTGATCGATAAGACACTTACAAACTATAACGTTACTCTATTTGAGGTCCTGGAAGGTGAACTTGACAGGAGGCGGATGGAAGAGAGCTTTAGCAAGCTGATTAAAAGACATGAAAGTTTAAGGACCGGTTTCGAAATAATAAATGTAGAGCCGGTTCAGAAAATCCATAAACATAAAGACGCAGACTTTGAAATAGAATATTATGATTCGACGGAAAACGGTACGGCAACCACAGCACAAATAAAAAGAGATTTTATAAGACCTTTTAGTCTGCCACAGGTGCCGATACTGCGGGTGGGACTCATAAAAAATGCAAAAAACAAGCATATATTGATGATAGACACACATCATATAATCATGGATGGATCCTCTATGGGGATTTTTATAAACGATTTTATGGCATTGTATTCAGGGCAGGATTTAACGGTGTTAAAGCTTCGCTACAAGGATTTTGCCCAATGGGAGAAGAACCAGATCCGGTCAGGAAAAATGAAGGCACAGGAAGTCTATTGGCTAAACGAATTTGAAAAGCAGGTACCTGTACTCGAACTCCCCACAGATTATCCAAGGCCTGGGGTCCGGAGCTTCGAGGGTGATCGAGTAACTTTCGTGTTGGATAAAGAAGAAACAGGGTTATTAAACAGGATTGCAAAAGAGGAAGGAGCAACCCTCTTTATGGTGCTGCTGGCCCAATTCAATATACTTCTTCGAAAACTGAGCGGCCAGGAAGAGATAACAGTAGGCACCGGGGTAGCCGGCCGCAGACATACGGACCTGGTGCAGGTAATGGGGATGTTTGTCAACATGCTGGCTTTAAAGAATTTTCCCGAAGGGAAAAAAACCTTTAAAGAGTTCCTAAGAGAAGTCAAAGCGAAAACATTAAAAGCCTTTGAAAACCAGGACTACCAGTTCGAGGTTCTTGTGGAAAAGGTTGGGGCCAGGAATGCTGTAAGCCGCCATCCTTTGTTTGATGTCGCTTTAGCTCTTCAGAATATAGGACTGCCGGAAATAAATATACCCGGTCTAACCATGAAACCCTGTGAATATGAAAACGACGCGTCAAGATTTGATTTAAGCTTAAATGCAATAGAGAAAGATGGGAGGATTGTTTTTAAAGTCGAATATTGTACAAAACTATTTAAAAAAGAAACAGTGGAACTATTTATTAAATATTTCACAGCGATCATTACCGCAGTGGCAGAGAATAGAAATGTCAGGTTGGAAGATATTCGAGTCTCTCATCATTTCTCTAATCAGAAGATTAATAACCCTCAAATCAAATTCGGCTTTCAAAACAAAAACGGGAAAAATAACATATCAACAATAAGGAGGAAAAATGAAAAGGAATTATTTGATGGAACTTGAATTAACGGCAAACCAGAATGTTAAAGAGAATTATTCGCTGGATCACAAATTAGCTGCAAATCAGAATATCAAAGAGAAAAATTTCTGGTTAAATAAATTGTCAGGAGAACTGGCAAAAATAAACTTTCCTTACGATTATAAAGGAAAAGAGAGTAATGAAGTTCCTTTTGATATGATAAAGTTTGAATTTATCGGGGACGTTTCCTCAAATTTAGTGACATTAAGCAGTGGTTCCCTTCATACATTGAATGTAATCCTGGTGGCTGGATTGGTGGCATTACTTTATAGATACACCGGTTCCCATGATATAATCCTAGGAGCACCAATTTATAAACAGGATTTTGAAGAGGATTTTATTAATACGGTACTGGTATTAAGGAATCGGTTAGAAGCCCCCATCGCATTTAAGGACCTGCTGGTACAGGTGAGCCAGACGATTGTTGAAGCAACGGAAAATTACAATTACCCGGTGGAATTGCTGCCGGAACAGTTGAATATCCCGTTTCCCGGAGATGGTGATTTCCCTTTATTCGATATTGTCAGTTTGCTTGAAAACATTCATGATAAAAGTTATATCCGGCATATCAACACGAATATGATTTTCTCTTTTTTAGAAACAGGGGGAACAGTCGAAGGAGTCGTGGAATATAATCCGTTACGGTATCGCAAGAGTACCATAGAGAGAATTATTTCTCATTTAACTAACCTCCTTCAAGATGTTCTTTTGGACATAAATTTACAATTGGCGGCCGCCAATATACTGACAGAGGAAGAGAAAAGGCAGTTATTATCTGTTTTTAACGATACAAAAACCGATTTCCCGAAGAATAAGTCAATCCCCCAGTTATTTGAAGAACAAGTAACCAGGACACCGGATCATACAGCGGTGGTATTTGAAAATAAACAGTTGACATATAGGGAATTGAATAAAAAAGCCAATCAATTGGCACTGGTACTAAGGAAAAAAGGGGTGGAAACCGATACCATTGTCGGTCTAATAGTAGAGCGATCCATTGATATGATAATCGGGATACTGGGGATATTGAAAGCAGGGGGAGCGTATTTTCCTCTTGAGGGAGAATATCCCACCAAAAGGATTACAGGGATGTTGGATGATAGTGCGGTGAACATATTATTAACACGGAGGTCCGATATCTTGGACCATTCATTTACAGCACTGCAGGGGATTCGTCAGGATCATATCGCCCTTTTCCGAACCCCTGTGCGTCCCCAGATTCTCGATTTTGACAGCCTGCCGATTCCCGATCGTTCACTTGTCAATTATGAGAAATATAATCAATACATTGCCGAGGCAATGGTAAGGAATTGCATCTCCCTCCAGGCCACCCGCGGCTGCCCCTATGGCTGTTTGTACTGCCATAAAATCTGGCCCAAACGTCATGTGGTACGTTCGGCGGAGAACATTTTTTCAGAAGTCAAACTCTATTATGATATGGGAATACGAAGATTTGCTTTTATCGATGATATTTTCAACCTGGATGTGGAAAACAGTTCCAGATTCTTCCGGATGGTAATCAAGAACGGCCTGGATATCCAGATATTTTTCCCCAATGGTGTACGGGGCGACCTGTTGACTATTGATTATATCGATTTGATGGTAGAAGCAGGGCTGGTCAGCCTGGCAATGGCGTTAGAGACGGCTTCACCCCGGTTGCAAAAGCTCCTGAGGAAATATTTGCATCTGGAAAAACTCCGGGAAAATCTTAAATATGTCGTCAAAAAACATCCGCAAGTCATCCTGGAACTTTATACCATGCATGGTTTTCCCACTGAAACTGAAGAAGAAGCCATGATGACAATGGATTTCATCAAGAGCATCAAATGGCTGCATTTTCCTTACATTAACCTGGTGAAAATCTGGCCCCATACCGATATGGAAAAATTTGCCCTTGAAAATGGTGTTTCTCCCCGCGCCATTATCGAGTCCGAAGACTTGGCAATCCATGAATTTTCCCTTACATCACCCTATAGTAAGAATTTTACCACCAAATACCAGGCTGATTTTCTCAACAACTACTTCTTGTTAAAAGAGCGGCTGCTGCATGTCCTGCCTTACCAGATGAAATCGTTAACCGAAGAAGACCTGGCCCTGAAGTACAACAGTTATCTGCCGGGAGAGATCAAAGGTTTGGACGACTTGCTTCAATTTACCGGTATTAAACGGGAAGAATTGAAGGCAGAGGGTTTTATGGACAAACGTATTACTATGGGAACCGATCTTCATCAAAAGATGGTGGATCATTTTGGTATAAAAGAGTCCCGCAGTGATGCCCTGCATGTTTTACTAATGGACCTGTCCCAGGCCTTCACCTGGGAAACCAACCAGTTGAATGACCTGGTGGAACCTCCTCTTGGGCTAATGGCTCTGATGACTTATTTAGAGCAGCAGTTCAGAGGTAAAATAAAAGGCAAAGTCATCAAATCATTGGTGGATTTTGACAATTATGAAGAATTAAAGATGCTGCTGGATGAATTTAAACCGGACATTATTGGAATTCGAACCCTCACCTATTTCAAAAATTTTTTCCATCGGACGGTTGCGTTGATCCGTCAGTGGGGAATCGATGTTCCTATTATTACCGGCGGACCCTATGCTACCAGTAATTACAATATGATATTAAAGGATAGGAATGTTAACCTGGTGGTGATTGGAGAGGGTGAGCATACGCTGGAAGAGTTGATTGCCAGGATGCTGGAAAACCAGAAAAGGTGGCCCGGTAAGGAGGTTCTCAAGCAGATCAAAGGGATT
>Ga0209976_10001499_pt1 | contig 13746 bp, 28 predicted proteins | sample SumtaG_FD_182806 | JGI IMG/M metagenome (GOLD analysis project Ga0209976, IMG submission 182806) | Deep subsurface microbial communities from Indian Ocean to uncover new lineages of life (NeLLi) - Sumatra_00157 metaG (SPAdes) (version 2) | ecosystem: Environmental > Aquatic > Marine > Oceanic >...
CAAAGCAAAAGACACGGATACCCAAAATGTTTCAATAGTCAAGACCAATTCACAGATGACGAAGCATTTGAGCTTTGGAATAAAACCTTAGGGGAAATGTTGGAAGCCTTTGATCTACTCCTTAAAATTAGGGAAGAAGAGCACAGTCTCAAGGAGACTGTACCAATTAATTTGGAACAAGCCAAAAAAGACCATGAGAAAATTCAGCATGGGCTCAAACTCTTCGGCAAATACTTCACAGATTTATGGGACTAATTATGAAACCTACATATAAAAAAGACGGCATATGGGCATCCTGTCCATATGTTAATGCTCTTAACGACATTGAATCTTACCCAATAGGGGCTACAATGGCATATCCAACGGCGGACTACAGTTTCCGCCATGTGCTAGAAATTCCAGAATTTACAGCAAGAGCCTGGATGGACGCGGTGGGAATTCGCCTTATACCGGGTCAAGGCAACCTCGAAGATATGGTTGCACCCCAAGATCGGGTACATTGGGAGGATGATCTTGAGTATGAAATGTTTGGCGATGGACAGGGCTGGATGAACAAATTTGCGTTCGTGGTTGCAATAAGGTTTAATATTGTATTTGCAGTTTATAAACATGATTTTTCATGTTATTTAATCAAAAGAGAATTTTAAGATTATGGATCTAGCAAAAATTTCCTAACTTCAAAGGGATTGCCTGAGGAAATAATAAAATAGGATATATGCCTGTAAGCCTATTTAAATAATGGACAATGCAGGATTTTAGCTTAAAGGGAGTTGTCCTTTTCCTGGAGAGCGGTGTCTCCGTATATTTTTGCAAAATTGGGCTCGTAAAATATCCCATTAGATAGATTACAAATCGGCGTTAACTTGTGACTGTACCATGAATCGGCGTAACCGACATGGTTGAACGGGCCTGTTTCCGCTGTGACGTTCTTTTGTATTTTTATCGTCGGCCTACGCGTCGGCCAAAATTTAAAAAACCCGAGTCCTTTTAATGATCCTTTTTTTTACACCTTACTGAGAGTACCGCCCTTGTCTAGGTTAAATTTAAATTAACATTTGAACTAAAATGAGGTAAACATGAAAGAAATTTACTTAACATTCAAAGCCGAACAAAAGGCTCGTGTAAAAACGATTCGAGATCATAAATCCACCCGGAAAATAACCAAAGGTTACCTTCCAGAGTTTCATATTATAAGATCTGAATTCAGATACCACCATCTCGCGCTTTGCCTCAATAAAGGCAGGACGCTTAAGCAGATTGAACGCTCGAACCGAGAAAATAACAAGCCAGACATGGATTACGTAAAAAAGCTTCGCGAAGCTTATCGCATCCGTGTTGAGGAGGCTAAAGCTAATGAGGAAGCCAAAGAAGCTGTATGTGTTAGTTAGGAAAGATCTTAGATCTTCCCAACAAGCTGTACAAGCTGGGCATGCTGTCGCAGAACTTGTTTTGCAAGGCAAGCACCGGGATTGGGATAATGGAATATTGGTTTTTCTTGGCACAAGAAACTTAGATCAGTTAAAAACTTGTGCTTACAAATTACATAGGAAAGATATTTCGTATGTATCCTTTGTTGAAGAAGATTTAAATAATGAGGCAACCGCGATAGCGTTTGTCTCAGTCAAGAAAGTATTCAAAAATCTTAACATTCTTGATTTAGATTGTTAATGGTTTTGGGCCCGTAGTTTTAACGCAAAACTGATGTTTCTAGAACATTATTTGCAAGTTCGAGTCTTGCCGGGCTTACTCTTTTTACAATAAACCAAAATTTATAATTATTGGGAGATTAAACAAATGGATAATTTAGCAAAAGAAATAGCCAAAAATTTACTTGCTCGTAATGATTTATGTTGGGTAAAAGCAGAAGGTTCTTTTGATACATTTGTACTTGATTTTGAAGAGTGTGCCGTGTTGATAAAATTACAAAAACATTATAATGGTACGGGCCATGAATTAACTTTTTCGAAAAATGGTATATTTATTTATTCCATAAAAAAGCATGCTAGAGCCTTATATAAGAAAATTGCAAAAACTTTTCAAGAAGAGGATAAAATTGTTCTTAATGAGTTGTTAGAAATATTAAAAATACCATAACCAATTTACTTAACCTATGAACAAAGAAATAGTAAAGCAAGCTGGCTTTAAAGAGGAAGTAAAACTTGTTGGCAGTGAAATCTGCCCCTTTTGTCGCCAGCCTGTAAATCGCGACGAATTCCGCGACAGTTTGTCGCGAAAGGAATTCACAATTAGCGGCATTTGCCAGGACTGCCAAGACAAAACATTTGGGAGTGGCTAATGGAATATACTGATATAGGAAAGACGTTTACTGATTTTAAACCCGGTGACCGAGTAATTTATATACCAAATCATGCTTGCGGCGATAGAACTCATAAAGACTGTGAATGGGGAGTTGTATCTTCTATTAGCAGTATGGCTGTATTTGTTAAATTTAATAAGCAAGTTGCCATTGTTGGTTGGGATTGCACAGCTCAAGGTTGTTATCCAAATAATTTGGAGATGGAGTAAAAAACATGGCTGATCTTATAAAAGACATTATAAATAAATTACTTTCTGATGATAATACCCGCTGGCTACATAATGCAGAAAACGGTGGTTATAAATTTGATTTATCTGTTGGAATAGAAGTAAAAGTATTTTTAGAATACCATGACCCTAATGTCTATAAAATAGAATTCCATGACTGGGGCCAACTACATTCAAAAGGTGGAACTCTTAAATTTCAAACAAATCGGTATGCTGAAGCTTTATTCAATAAAGCTCAAGGTATACATCAAAAAGATGTTGATAGTTTTCTTGAAAAACTTTTAAAAGCATTATAAATTAAATTAAGCAGAAAGGAGCATCAATTATGATGTACGACGGGACTAGAGTTAAGTAGGTCAGACCTGACCGCACGCCTGGGGAAATTCGACTTTTCACTTTCTGCTTAATTATAACTCTATGAAGTATAAAAAATTTCTAAAAGAAGTAAGCAATTCCGTGGTTTACAAGAAAGCATTAATGCGTTTTCGTATTAAACACGGAGTTGCCTGTATCATCTGTTTTCAAAGATCTGGATATGACTTTAAATACTGGAAATCTTCCAGAAGGCGTAGATCATGGAAACGTTATCGAAAAACTCAATACAAGCGTCTAAAAGAATTTTAGACGTAAATCTAATAATAAAATGGAGAGAATATGTTCTCAACAGTAGAATTAAAGGAAGTAACAAAGGTCACAATTAGCGGAACTGTATATCTCGGTTTTCTAAAGGAAAACGAAGATGGCAGCCTTAATCTAACAGGTGCTATTAAAATACCGGATAATGGCGTTGTTACACAAAAGGTAGCCGGCGTGTTCATGAAGGCCAACGTAACAAAAGAAGTAATTACCCAGAATTTCAAAGGTAATAATTTCGCATACGCAACCGGCCCGTTAAACGAAATTGAAGTTGCAGCGCTTGAAGCAGCTTCCAACACGATGGATACTGCGATAGTAAAGGCACCTCTGAAAGAGGCAGCGAAAGAGTATGATAATCTTACAAATGGACAATCTGCAGAATCCAGTTCCGGCGAGTATTCGATGGACTTCGGTAGCGAATAATTTGTTACAAAAGGTTTCGGTGCCTTGCCTTTAAATAAGCGCCTTTAATTTAAGAAAAATTGAAAGGTATTTACTTTTTAATGCAAGTAGTTATCAAAGAGAAAAAAGGTTTTGGAAAACCTAAAACCGTAGCAAATATTGTTTCTGGACTACAGAAAATGATTGATGATCTTAGAGATCTTGTAGGTCTCAAAAAGCATCAGAATAAGGCTTTAACCGACTCCCTTGTTAAAATTAACCTTCAGGTTACTAATAACAATACAGAAATCGAAAAAGCCAAAGCAGTAATCGGAAACATTGAGAAATTGATCCAACCCGCAACATCAAAATAGAGCACGTTAGCGCATTCGTCTAGAGGCCCAGGACACCCGCAAGCATGCCGGAAACACGGGATCATATCCCGTATGCGCTACTAACTTAACAAGTAAACAGGAGAACAAATGGAACAAATGGAACAAAAATTTAAAGCACAGCTTAGGCTAGAAATTAGTATAAGCCTACGTTTTAGCACAGATGATATTTGTGTAAAAGTGAAAAACATTCTTCATGAAAGGGATTACGGGATACATCTTATAAAAACTATTGCTAAAAAATTAGAGAAAAGTAGTGGATCAGAATATGACAGATTTCTTGTTGAGATAACTGGAGTATGTGGTGATGAATTCACGGTTGGTAAGCCTATCATGGTTCCAACAATTACTAAATGGTTTGCTGATCTTGAAGGTGAAGACAGTGAATTAACTTACCGTATTGTGGATTTACTCTCAGATGATAGAATTTCTCACCACGATATTTGTGCGGAGGTAAAATTTTTATGAAATTCGAAGCATGCGTAATAGTAATAGAAGAACACGGTGAGGATACTAGTATTAATGATATCATTGCTTGTGTTACAGAAGCTTTACATTTAGTAACAATAACTAATATTAAAGCGAAAGACGTTCAGAACAGTGAAACCGCTGAAGCATATTTTGACAATGTAGCATCATACCAAGTAAATTTCTTTGGGGAGATTTCCATCAAGGATTCTTACTGGAACGGAGATGTTACAATGGGCCCTAAAGAGATTAATACTGCTGCAGATGAGGAATGGTTCAATGCTCATTGGGATAGTGAAAAAACACGTTCTTGGGTTAGTTATTACATCCTTGACAGGTTAACTGAAGATGTCCTTGAATGTAATGGATTTAGGCTTAAAATAAAGGAGATCTCGTGAAATTTGAAGCATGCGCAATAGTTGTGCGTAATGGAATGGATTGTGATGAAAAGAAAGTTATTACCAACATAAAGGATTTATTACGTGAGGTCTCCATTACAAGGATCAAAGCAAAACAGGTAAGTAATAGTAAGGAAACTGATTGTTATAGAAGTATCTTTTCTTTTCAAGTAAATTTCTTCGGAGAAACCAACCTTGTTGATAAAGAGGATTATATTTCACACAAATTGGGTTGGGGTGGCCCGTTTTTACCTATAGGGTCTAAATTTAAAATGAAGGAAATATCGTGACATATACAGGACAACTACTACAACGTTTATGTAATGACATGACAACTGCCTGGTGTTATGCAACTAGTGGTAAGCTTACCGCAGCTCTAGAGTTGCTAGACGGAGTACTAGAAGGATTAGACAAAGCTAGAACACAAGTAGTCGAACACCGAATGAAACTGTTAAAGAAAATGGGGAAGTGAAAATGAAATTTGAAGCATGTATAATAATAGCAATGGATGAAGTTAACGCACCCGATAGGGACTCAGTTTTATGCGCCATTAATGAAGTTTTAAAACATATCAAAATTAAGCCTCAAATGAGGATGAAGCTCCGTGAAAATGGATTAGGTGTAGGAGAAAAGTATAATACCTTTCAGGTGAATTTTTTCGCGGAAACCCGAGGAGGTTTTTGGAAAGATCCTTGTTTAGGGCCTTCCAGCATAAATATAACAGGGCCTATAAAATGGGGTCCTATTGTAGAAGAAGATTCCCAGGCTCAAAATGTTAGCCATTATCTCACATACTGGCTTACTGAATCTCCATTTGAGCTCGAAGCGTTTAAAATGCAACTTAAGGAGATTCATTAGATATAAAAGAGGGTCCATCATTCGGTGCGATAAGCGGATTTGAAATCCGTGGGCGTTTTTATAAGAGCGTCTGGGGATTCGACTTCCTCACCCTCTGCAACCATAAAAAATAACTTATGAAATTAGCACTTAGAAGATTTAAAAACAGTTTTCGTAAATTAACAAAGGCAAAGAGAGACGAAGCTATGCGAGTTTCTTGTTGTAAAGCCTTGAACATTTTGGACATAGTCCAAAATAATGATTTCACTTCTTACATAAAAGAACTAAATGATGAAATCCTAGAACGAGAAAAAGAGGTAACTTATCTCACGCATCGTCTTAGGTTCTCTTCCGGAGAACGCGAACGACGCATCAAAGAGGAACAGGGACGAATTGATATATTAACCAAAGTAGTAGAAGTACTAAATTAAACATGATTCAAAAAATTAGTTACGTCGGAACTTTCGGGTGCGGCAAAACAACAAGAGCGGCAGAAGAGTTCGTTCGGCAAAAACATATGAACCCTACCCAAAGGGTAGAGTTCTTACGTGAGCCAGTAATAGATTGCCCCTTTGAATTCAATGAAGAAACTTCATTAAATTCACAGTATTGGCTTATTGGGGAACAACTTCGAGCAGAACTTACACTGGAAGCACGGCTTCCCGAAAATGGAATTATTGTGACTGATTGTAATGTATTTAGCATGATACCTTACATGGCAGAAGCCAGATTTTATAAGGAAGCAGAGGATGCTTACAACTTTTTAAAACATCGTGCTAAATCTTATACTAAAATTTACTTGCTGGATGGAGATAAATTTAAATATGTATATGATGATGGATTTAGATCTACTGATAAGGATTTTAGATGGAATATTGATTTAAGAACAAAAGTTTTATTTCAAAGACTTATAGATGAAAATTATTTAGACAAAGAAGCATTAACGATATACCCGTTAACATGATGGAGAAACAATGATTATTTTTAAATTAGTAGCTTTACCTCTATACGGAAAATTTATAATATTGGCAATCCTGCTGTATGTTAGTTTTCGAAGTTTTGCCACCATTTATGTCTCTTGGTATGATTGGAAAGAATACAAAAAAGCCGAGAGTCGCTATGGGTGGATTCCTTATTATTAACCAAATATAAATTATGACTTGGTACATTTTAACAACAATATTCTTCATAGTGCAAATGATTGACTGGGGATTTTTAGATGCGTACGCTCACAAGTATCCTCAGAACTCAGACGGGGAAGGATTTGAATATCCACCATGGTTTTTGAGATATGTACATTTGTATCACTTGACATTTTTGCCAATTACGATAGGGTGTTTATTAGCTGTAGGATTCTATTCTCCTCTGGGATTTTTACACACTAGCCTGATAGTGGGACTCATTGCTTTTGGGACTTCAGTATTTTGGGATATGACTTATTGCAGGCTGCAGGTAGGGGCGATGACGCCTGAGGTACTAAGGTATTGGTTTCGAGTAAAAGGCTGGTTTCGAATAGGTCCAACAACTAAGACACAAATGCATATTTTTACTGCACTGAGGATTGGAATGATAGTTTTAGCATATTTATTGTTATAAAATTTTAAGCTGCCTTAGCTCAGTCTGGCTAGAGCGGCTGCTTTGTAAGCAGCGGGTCCGGAGTTCGAATCTCCGAGGTAGCTCCATATTGTCCTGCTGACATAAACAGCCATCTTCTTCTGGCTTAAAGATGTAAAAGAGTAAACCAGCGCGTTTAACCTGCGATAGTGCAACACCTACTTTATTTCATTCTTATCCGGTGTAAAACGTAAAATGAAGTCTTTTCCCCTCTAGACTAATAAAAGGCGGACGATGGCTACCACATTGGCGTCGATAACTTTAGTGTGGATTGTAACAACGTTTCAACTCTCAGCAAGAGAATGTACGTAACATGAAGTATTGCTGCGTCTGGCTCCATTTTGTGTGAGTACGTTAAGGAAACACAATCGCGAACCCCGGCGTAAAAGAGGGTAAAAGTTAACTAAGATAACCAAGCTTTAGTCAGAGGAACCTTTGCTGCGACTTAATAGGACCTAAAAGGACTACCGATGTTAAATGTCATCGGCCAGGAAAAATGTCGTTTATCTGTTAACGAGAAGGAGAAATAATGTACGGAGAAACACGAATAAATGAAATCATAAATTCCATGAAAAAGGCTACAAAGGAGATTTTAAAATCAAAAGAATCAGCAAAGGCCTTTTTAGATAAGACTGGAATATATACAAAAGATGGAAAATTAACAAAAGAATACGGAGGAAATGCATGAGTGTAAATGTAACAGCGGTTAGAGCTTTCGGCATCACGATGCTGGATGATGACGACATACTTGATATGTTTGAAGAAAACAGGAAAGCTGTAGCAATAGAGCTAAGTAATGAATACGACATGGATATTGAATCTTATTGTGACGATAATAATATAAGTATAGAGGGTTTAGAATTCTTTTCCTTGAATAGTGATGGTGATGATATAACTGTAATAAGCGCAAAAGAAAGTGTTACGAGCCACGATGCGCTTTCGTATGGCGATATTTTATTCAAATCTATGTCACACGATCATACCGACGAGCTAGAGGGAACCTTAAAAGATTTCTTTGAAAGCGTCGGAATACTATCAACAATACAGCCGGAATGGTTGTATTTTACTACAGTGAGTTATTAACATGGATAAAACAAAACCAACATTAAAGGAAATACCGACAGATTATCACAAACGGGTATTCATATCAGAGCCCGTAATTGATCCAAAACCAACAAAAAGAGATTTGTTAGGTGAAAAATTAGCTGAAGCAATTTCAGAAGGCGCTAAAGAAAGTGACAGAATTCTTAAAGAATATCTTGAGTCTAAAAAGTTAACCAAATGACCAATTGAAAATTTTATATGTTACCGATTTACACGGTGATGAAAAGAAGTACAATAAAGTTCTTGAAATCGCCATCGAAGAAAACTTCGATGCGATTATAAACGGAGGCGACATGTTGCCGAAGGATGATGTATTCTTTTATGAGCAGAACAAGTTCATAAATGGGTTTTTAACGACTTACTTTAATGAGTTAAAGCAAGCTAATATTCAGTATTACTGTATGTTGGGTAATGATGACATGGGCATTGTTGATCGCATATTTAATGTGGTCGTTGCTAAATATACAAATATTCATATTATAAATCATGAACCTGCCATTTTGTCAGGTTCGAAGATACAAATTTTCGGCATAAATCTAGTAAAAGATTACCCCTTTAGACTAAAAGATCGATGTAGGCTTGATTCATCAAATGATGTACCCAATGCTCATCAGATAGGAACACCCCTAATGTCAACAGGTACCGATTTAGGTGACTTTATAAAGTTTAAGGTTATACAAGATTACAACGATTACTTGAAACGAAAGCCCACTATAGAGTGTGCCTTAGAAGGATTACCACAAGTAGATAAAGAAGTAATTTCCATCTTAGTCACTCACCAACCGCCGGCTCATTTAGGATTAGATGTTTGCAGAAATAAAGACAAAGTTGGCTCTGATGCGGTTTATCGGTATATAGCGCAAGCTCAACCCAGTCTTTCGCTCCATGGTCACATCCATGAAAGTTACTTTACTAGCGGATTTTACGCGAATAAAATTAATAATACAGTCTGCATTCAACCGGGACAAGATTTTTCTCATCTCACTTATGTTGATATAGAGATAAATGGGAAAGACATAAAACATAAATGGAGAAACATAAAGATTTGACTTGACAAATAGTTAAATATTTGTTATATTAAAGTAGTTACAGGGAGTAACTGCAAAACATACACATAAAAGGAAGGGAATTCCTCATTATACGAAAATACTCACACACCGTTTTTATATTACGGGCTCAACCTTACCACCTTGCTCACCACAGGATCTGCCTAAACGCTCTTGACTTATCAGAAAAACTTATAATAGTTATTGGAAGCTACAGATCACCAATTGATTTAAGAAACTCATTCACCTTTGAAGAGCGTGAATCAATGGTATTTAATTCATTAATACAGGATGGTGTTGATGAAGATCGTTTAATAATTTTGCCTTTACGTGACTTTATTTATGACGATCCTGCGTGGTTTGCCGCTGCTCAGAACACAGTAGCTCATATTCAAAGAGATAATGATAAATTGGCAATTATTGGTCATAAAAAGGATAAAACAACTTTTTATCTCGACCATTTTCCGCAATGGAAATTCATTGAGGAACCAAATTATTATGGATTAAATGCCACAGATATAAGAAAAGATATATTTGAAAATGGTAAATGGGATCATACTTTAGTGACTCCCTATGTTAATGAATTTTTAACAAAATGGATAACTGAAGAAACAAGTGCAGATTTATGGTCTGAGTTTAGTTTTCTAAAAGGGTACCACGAATTGTGGGAACCGGCCCCATTCAAACCAATTTTTGTAACTACAGATGCAATTGTAGCTAAAACAGGTCACGTATTGCTTATTAAGCGTAAGATAAACCCAGGAAAAGGTAAATTTGCCACTCCTGGAGGATTTTTAGATCCTACACAATTTTTAATAGATTCTGGAGTTCGGGAGTTAAAAGAAGAAACGAAGATTAAAAGATCACACGAGGATTTAAAAAAACTCATAACATTTGAAAAGTATTTTGACCACCCACTTAGGGACGGCCGTGGAAGAACAATTACGCATGCATTTCTATTTGACATGCCAGGCGGTGGACCTTTACCGGAGGTTAAAGGGGGAGATGACGCCAAGGAGGCGCTCTGGATGCCTTTTAATGACTTGTCGTTAAACGAAGAAAAATTTTACTCAGATCACCTACATATAATTCACACATTAATAAATAGATTATCAGGGAGATAACATTTATGAAAAATCCAATTTTAAGTACCTTACTAGACACAGACAGCTACAAATTACCACAATGGTTACAATACCCGCCCGGCACTACAGGTATGATGTCCTACTTCGAATCAAGAGGTGGCCGATGGCCATACACAATATTCTTCGGGTTACAATATTATTTAAAAAAATACTTAACACAGCGGGTAACGCTGGATCAGGTAGAGGAAGCCAAACAATTTGCTGAAGCTCACGGAGAACCTTTCAACTATGCAGGTTGGAAAAGAATCGCGACCACTTTAAAGGGAAAACTCCCGGTTAAAATCAAAGCTGTTCCTGAAGGCTCAATTATCCCTGTATCCAATGTGTTATTAACTATCGAGTCAACCGACTCAGAATCATTTTTTGTTGTAGGCTGGCTGGAAACGCTCCTGGTGAGATTATGGTATCCGATCACAGTAGCCACCAATAGTTATGTTGTCAAACAAACAATTAAACAGGCCTTGGAGTCCACAAGCGAAGCTGAGGACATCACCCCAATTTTGAACTTCTCACTCCATGACTTCGGAAGCCGTGGAGCAACTTCACAAGAATCCGCTATGATAGCAGGAGCTGCCCACCTTGTTAACGTCATGGGAAGTGATAATATTGCAGGTGTGTGGATGGCCAATCAGTACTATGATATTCCAATGGCTGGGTTTTCTATACCTGCGTCTGAGCATAGTACTATGTCGATGTGGGGAAAAGATAATGAAAGAGAAGCTTTCAAAAACATGATAAAGCAGTACGGACATTTACCCATATTCGCATGTGTATCCGACACTTGGGATATTTACAATGCAGCTGAGAATTTATGGGGTGGTGACTTGAAGTCCGAAGTTGAAAAAATGAACGCTACACTGGTAGTACGCCCAGATAGCGGTGATCCCGTGCGAGTGGTCTTGGATTTATTGAGCATCTTGGGCAGTAAGTTTGGAAAAGTCACAAACTTAAAAGGTAAGGATGTTTTAAAGCATGTTAAAATAATCCAAGGCGATGGAAATACTCCCAATGTAATAGCAAAAACTCTCCAGGAAATGAGTTTACACGGCTGGGCTGCGGAAAATGTAGCCTTCGGCATGGGCGGGGGCCTATTACAAACAAACTTAGATCGCGATACCCAAAAGTTCGCGTTTAAATGTTGTGCAGCTACAGTAAATGGTAAAGACATTAAAGTTTACAAAGATCCTTACCATAAGGAATTTGGTAAAACATCCAAGGCTGGCCGGCTCGATTTGAGGGTCGATAAGGCTGGGAATGTGGTTACTGTACAGGAATCGTTCAAAGGAATGACATCCTTATTACATACAGTATATGAAGATGGAGAACTGGTAAACACTACTACATTTGATGAAGTAAGAGAAAGAGCTAACAAAGCTCCTTACAATCCTTATGCGATGCATCTTGGAGGAATATAAATGAAACTAGGACTCGACATTCATGGAACACTGGATGACGATCCCGAATTTTTCCTCGATATTGTAATGAAATTAAAGAGACCGAACCAGGTACACATTGTATCTGGTTCGCCTTTTACGCCTGAGATTGTAAAGCAGCTTAAAAGTTACAATAATGATTGCGATGAAAAATGGTGGGATTATTACTTTAGTGTTGTAGATTATTTACTAGCATTAAATGTTCCTTATAAAATAGATGAAAAGGGGCATTATTGGTTTGACGACAAGGAGTGGACAAAGACTAAGGGAATTTATTGTGCTTACCACAAAATTGACCTGATGGTGGACGACATGCAAGAATACGGCGAGCATTTTTCTACTGATTTTATAAATTATAAAACCGATAAAGACAAAATTTTAACCAAAATAAACAAATGGGTGTAAGTACAGATGCTATAATCTTTTACGGGATACCTGGAGCCGAAGATGGTACAGAAATTGAAGGTTTATATCCCTATGAAGGTTTAACAGACGAGCAAGAAAGTTTAATGGAACGTCTTAAGAATGATTGTGATAGCACATTGTTAGAACTTTACGGTTTCATGGAAAAGTGGAGATCGGATTTTAAAGGCAATGAGCGTGATGAGTACTATGAAAGACGTAAAAAAGTGCAAGATCAAATTCTATGTGATATAGGATTTCATTGTAGTGATAGTTACTCAATGCCTTACATATATTATAAAGGTGCTGGAGCATACGCAAGTCGTGGGTATACAGTTGATATAAGCGGTATGATTTTAACTATGCCAAACCCGGAATGGGATATAGAAATTAAAAGTTTTTGTGAAAAAATAAAGGTAAACTATACACAACCTAAATGGTACTTGGTATCGTGGTGGGGTTAATGGATAAATCGTATCTCGAACCGTGGGAACCTGACGAGAATGTTGAAAGGTGGGACTTAGTACCTGACAATATAGACGAAATTCAGGCATTAACAGAAAAAGCTTTAGACGATTGTCAGATCGTCGTTACAGAAAAAGGTTCTATTCTATTATTACGGCTTTTTACCGTTTTTCCCCCTTTAGGGCAGGCAACAGATAAAGAATATGAAACATTAATAGAAAATTCTGAGTTTAAAATAATTAAGCAGCTAAAAATTCTTCATTCGATATTTAATTACTTTAATCTCGGCATAGACAATCTCAATTAAGGAGCACTAATGTTAAAAACAGGGATAAAGTTTTTAAATAATAAAGTTTTAAAAGATATAACTAAAGCTACTGTTAATCTTACTATAGAAGTTAAGCTTGATAGGCCTGATGATCTTTTTAAAATGATAGAAGAAATAGAACATATGGCTGAAGAACAGTATGCTGGAGAAATTACAAAATCTGAACTTATCTTGGAGTAAACTATGCGCGGAAAGCGTTTACAATTAGCAAATCAACGGGCCGAGAAAACTTTCCAACATTATCACGGGGATCGTTTTCAAAGATGGACTGAAGAATGGAAAAAACACACACTAGGTATTTACCGTAAAACTCAGAGTTTTTGTAGACGCGGAAGATGTTTGTGCACGAATCCAAGACGATTCTCAGGTGAAACTCGTTTAACGCGCCAGGAACTAAAAGCTAATGATGATTTTAACCAACAGATAAATGATGAGTGACGTATATAAAATAACAAAGAAGTCTCTGATATATAAAACTATATTGGAAACTGCTACAATCATTACAACAGAATATGAAAAAACACCGATTTCTTATTGGATCACGTACTTGTAC
>Ga0209976_10001500_pt1 | contig 13737 bp, 14 predicted proteins | sample SumtaG_FD_182806 | JGI IMG/M metagenome (GOLD analysis project Ga0209976, IMG submission 182806) | Deep subsurface microbial communities from Indian Ocean to uncover new lineages of life (NeLLi) - Sumatra_00157 metaG (SPAdes) (version 2) | ecosystem: Environmental > Aquatic > Marine > Oceanic >...
TAGAACAATAATATCTTGTTATGAATAATCGGGAAATCGAACAATCCAGTGCAAAGCAAGGGTTAAACGTAATTGATAACCGTGGTCATCTTTTTATTATATCTGCTCCGTCAGGTACAGGAAAGACAACCCTTCGCAATGCCGTACAGCATCAATTTCAAGATTTACTTTATTCGGTATCATATACGACAAGAAAGCCCCGTCGAGGGGAAAAGGATGGAGATGACTACTATTTTATTACAAGAAATGATTTTTTAAAAAGGGTTAAAAAAAATAAATGGGCGGAATGGGCGAAGGTTCATGGTAATTTGTACGGCACTTCCGCCGAATTTATAGAAAAGAATATATCTTCCGGGAAAGATATTCTTATAGATATTGATGTTCAAGGTACTTTTCAGATTCTTGAGCGATATCCTGATAGTATTACGATTTTCATCATGCCCCCTTCACTGGATTCCCTTCATACCCGTTTACAATCTAGAGGCACTGACAGCAAAGATGTGATGGCAAAACGTCTTGCGGACGCAGAAAAGGAAATGGAAAAAAGGGGCATCTACCGTCATATTATTGTGAATGATAAGCTGTCATCAGCTGTTTATGAGCTAGTATCCATAATAAGTAAATACCGCTCAGATAATAACTCGATAGTATAGGAATTTCCTTTTAGACATGATGAACCCCAGTTAAATATGAAAGTTAATTTAACGGGGCAGGCAGGATTAACAAGATTTTGGTTTATGTACTACTCTATCTTCCTGCAAATCCTGTCTAATTTATCAAATTGTTTATTTATTAAAAGGCACAAAGAAAAAAGTGAAGACTGAAATAATTTATGGGATTCATCCTGTATTCGAAGCCCTCAGGGCAGCCAGAAGAGAATTTTTTGAAGTCTATATTGCAAAAGATAAGATTTCAAAGCGACTTGAAAAGGTGATTGAGATTACAGAATCCTTAAAAATTCCAGTAAAAAGTGTAAAATCATATCAGCTCAAATCGATAGCAGGTTCCGATATGCATCAGGGAATCGGAGTAAAGGCAAGTCCATATCCCTTGGCGAACATTTCTGATATCATTGATAAACCTAAGTTGCCAAATTGTGATAACTTTTTGCTGATTATAGATAGTCTTTTAGATCCTCAAAATCTAGGCGCTTTGGCCAGAACGGCGGTTTGTGTCGGGGTCGACGGTATTATCATCCCAAGAAATCGATCAGCTTCACCTACACCAACCGTATCCAAAGCTTCTGCAGGTGCTCTTGAGCATGTCTTTCTGGCAAAAACAACAAATATGGTAAATACGATTAAGGACTTACGAAAAAAAGGACTCTGGATAGTAGGAATGGATAAGGATGCAGAGAAATCAATTTATGCCAGTGATTTAACTTATCCTTTAGCAGTTGTAATTGGTGGAGAAGAAAAAGGTATTCGTCCACTTATAAAAAAATATTGTGATTTTCTGATTTCTATTCCTCAGGCTGGAAAGATAGATTCTCTGAATGCCTCCGTGGCAGGTGCGGTTGTCATGTATGAGGTATTCAGGCAGAAAAAATATAAAAATTTGTAAATAACGTTCAAAAGTGTTCGTATAATCGTTTCCCAAAATAAATGGGATCTATTTAACAATAATTCGGCAATGCATATTTCCGAAAGACGATATCAATTTACTTAGGAGGAGGTGACCAAATATTTGGGATTTAACAAACAGCACTTCTAACATCAGAGCTTAGGTGGCGCAAACCCCAAATATTTGGTCACTGTGAAACTCATATGAATTTAACTGTGATATCGCCTTTCGGAAACAGGCATTACCTTTTCTAACTTTGAACGCTTATAAAAAGAAGCCGTAACTTTTGAACGTTACCAATTTCTTATCATAGGGTGAATTGACAAGAAAATTAATATAGTGTTGCCATGGAAAAAAAGGACAGAATAATAAAACAGAGTAATGGAACCCAATATGTTCCGGATTTTCCCATCCTCCCTTTCATTGAAGGAGATGGAATAGGTCCTGACATATGGCGTGCAGCAAGAATGGTAATTGAAAGCGCGGTACATAGAGCGTATAATAACCAAAAAAAGATATCGTGGCTTGAGCTTTATGCCGGCGAAAAAGGGTATCATAAAACAGGTGAGTGGCTGCCAAAGGAAACTCTAGATGCCGTCAGAGAATATGTGGTTGCCATAAAAGGACCGTTGACTACTCCGGTGGGAAAAGGGATAAGAAGCATAAACGTTGCGATACGGCAGAAGCTTGATCTTTATGCCTGCATCCGTCCTGTAAAGTATATAGGTGCTGTTCCAAGTCCTATGAAGAATCCCGAAAAGATTGACATGGTCGTCTTTCGAGAGAACACGGAGGATGTTTATGCAGGAATTGAATGGCAATCAGGAAGTGATGAAGCAGAATCTATTATATCCTTTCTTAAAGAAGAGATGGGGTTTTCCCTATCGGGTAATACCGGTATCGGTATAAAACCGATAAGCGAAAAAAATACCAAAAGACTGGTAACAAAGGCGATTTCATATGCGCTTGATAAAAATTTGCCGAGTGTAACCCTGATGCACAAGGGTAATATTATGAAGTTTACAGAGGGGGCTTTTAGAAAATGGGGGTACGAAGTTGCCAAGGAGAGATTTAAGGATAAGACTATAACAGAAGAGGAACTATTTGATATTTGCAACGGCAACCAACCGGAAGGAAAGGTTTTAATAAAAGATCGTATTGCTGATATGTTGTTTCAGCAAGTGCTTCTTCGGCCTGAAGAATATCATGTTATTGCAACTTCTAACTTGAATGGAGACTATATCTCTGATGCACTGGCAGCTCAAGTCGGCGGGCTTGGCATGGCTCCAGGCGCAAATATCGGTGACATGTGTGCGGTTTTTGAAGCAACACATGGTACAGCGCCCAAATATGCGGGTCTTGACAAGGTAAATCCAAGCTCATTGATTCTTTCAGGAGCGATGATGCTCGATTATATTGGATGGAAAAAGGCTTCAACATTAATCAGACTGGGACTTATTTCTACCATAAAAAATGGTACGGTAACATACGATCTGGCCCGTCAAATGGAAGGGGCGAAAGAGGTAAAGTGCTCAGAGTTTGCCAAAAGGATCGTAGAAAATATTGGTTAGTCTTTAAAAAAACACTGATACGGATAATGAGAGCTTTGAGAGAGGCTCTTTTCCCAACGCAGTGCTTAGCGTGCGGATCTTTTTTCCATCTAATACAAGCCCAAAACGATTATTTACCAAAAAAGGGCCTTCATTATGAATCTTTATTAACTTATCGAAATAATATTAACTTTAGCATGTTGATGGCCACTTTTTTATGTCCATCCTGCTCAAGAGGTTTTTTGTCGATTGAATCTCCAATTTGCAACAAATGCGGTATTATGTTTAAAAGTCGCGAAGGGGAGGATCATATTTGTGGTGAATGTATAGTGTCACCAAGGAGATTCAGGATTGCCCGTGCCTCTGGTGTTTATGACCAAGCATTTATGGAGGTAATCCATTGTTTTAAATATAAAGGAAGAGTTCAGCTTGCCAGACCACTTGGAATGCTCCTTTTCTCTACGCTTATTCGATATTGGGATATGAGCAACATAGATATTATTATGCCTGTTCCCCTTCATATAAAAAGACTAAAGAAGCGGGGCTTTAATCAAGCCTTTCTTTTAATTAAAGACTGGGAAGATATTGCTATGTCTTTGAATGTTGAAATACCATATATTCGGGAAGCAGATTATTTTATTACTAGGAGTGTTTGGACAGAACCACAGTCGGGTTTGGGCAAAAAGAAACGGATGGCAAATATCAAGAATGCTTTTAGTATTGAAGATTCCTCGAAAGTTTTTGACAAAAGGATACTCCTTGTGGATGATGTTTATACCACGGGAGCAACAGTAGATGAATGTGCCAAGGTTCTATTGCGTGGTGGTGCAAAGCAGGTGGATGTTCTCACTTTGGCGCGTACTATGTGATCACAGTATTTATAACGATGCAATCAAAAATTGTAAAACTGAAAGAGCTTAAGCAAAAGATAGAAGTTCTTCGAAGATCCGGGGAAAGCGTTGTTTTTACCAATGGATGTTTTGATATATTACACGTTGGTCATGTACGTTATCTTGCTGAGGCTAAGGCTGAAGGTGAAATTCTAGTAGTGGGTTTAAATTCCGATGAATCGATGAGATCTATAAAAGGAAACACAAGACCGATTGTGAGTCAGGATGAAAGGGCAGAGGTTATTGCAAGCTTGTGGTGCGTCGATTTTATTGTAATCTTTAATGAGTCGGATCCTTTAAAGCTCATACGGGCCATAAAGCCTGATGTTCTTGTAAAGGGGGATGACTGGCCTGAAGAAAATATCATTGGGGCTGAATTTGTAAAAGCAAATGGAGGTAGGGTTGTGCGTGTTTCCTTTGTTCCCAATGCTTCAACATCACGTATCATAGAAAGAATAATCACGAAAACGCAAAGAAATAAAAGCACTGAAGATAGATAATAATTGAACGTCTCCGAATTTCTACAACAGACGCAGGATAAACAATCATGTTAATCCTGTAAATCATGTCTAATTTGTGGGTATTGCAACTTGATTATAAAAGAGAGAAACGGTGTTTCTTTTTATCAGTTTCCAAATCTTGTAAAATTTACCAATATCCGACATGGAATTTTTACAAGGAAAGGCGGTTTTAGCAAAAATCCTTACCAGAGTCTGAATGTAAGCTTCGGTCTTGGAGATGATGAAACTAATGTTAAGCAGAACAGAAATATTGTTTCACAATGTTTAGATGAAAAAGAACTTGTTTTTGCAAAGCAGGTTCACGGAACAAATATAATAAAATTTAAAGAGAATAAAAAGGACTACATTCAGGAAATTTCAGACACACCCCTTGTTGGGGATGCAATGATTACGAATATACCCGGAAAGAATCTCGTAGTTCAAATAGCTGATTGCCAGTCCATCTTTATGTATGACCCTGTTCTAGGTGTGATTGCAAATGTTCATTCAGGTTGGCGTGGAAGCATAAACAATATTAATAGTCATGCAATACTGATGATGGAAAAAAATTTTGGGTGCAATCCACCAGATATTGTGGCAAATATCAGCCCATCTCTCGGACCATGCTGTTCGGAGTTTATCAACTTCAAAAAAGAAATTCCTAAAAAGTTCTGGGAATATAGGGATGGTTCTAATCACTTTGATTTTTGGGCGGCAACGTGTGACCAGCTCAATGATGCTGGAATTTTATCTGAAAATATATATTTAAGTAGAATATGCACAAAGTGTAGTAAAGACTTATTTTTTTCATATCGTGGTGAGGGTGTTACGGGAAGGTTTGCGGCGGTTATCGGTCTTAAATAGTGTCAATATTTATAGTGATTTGGCTAACAACATGTTGACATTTAGTTGTAGCTTTCAGGTATCTTGCCACAAAAGCACCAGGGCATTAAGTTTATGTAAATTAAAAAATGATCACGAAAACGCGAAAAATTGAAAGCGCGAAATATAATTATGTTTTTCATATTTTTGTACTTTTGTGATATTTTTTTTCTTTGTGTCTTTGTGTCTTATAGGCTGAATAATTACATTTAATTTTGGATTAAAGTATATGTATCAAGAGAAGGTTCAGGTTCTTTGTAACAAAAAAGTAGGTCCAAAGTATTATAAAATTGGTCTTAAATGTCACAGGGGATATTTAGATGCAAAACCAGGCCAGTTTATCATGCTGCGCCTTGTAGACCAAACCCTTCCTCTTCTTCGGCGCCCTTTTTCAATACACAAGCTGATAATGAACAAAGGAGCCGTAGAAGGTATTGAGCTTCTTTACAAGGTTGTGGGGGAGTGCACTCGAAAGCTTTCCGGATTAAAAAATGGTGATGTTGTCGATATTGTTGGACCGTTAGGTAATGGTTTTATAATTCCGGACAATTTTCATCGTATATTTCTTGTTGCCGGAGGTATCGGGGTTGCTCCGATGCTTTTTTTGGCTTCTTCTTTTCAGAAAAGAAATGTTGATCCTCTAAAATGCGTGGTATTTATAGGAGGAAGGTCAAAGACCGATCTTTTGTGTGTGGATGATTTCATTAACCTCGGAATAAAAGTTCACGTTACTACAGATGATGGAAGTGTAGGAGATAAGAGTTTTGTAACTCATCCTTTAGAAATTGAGGTTAATAAGAAAAAACCGGATGTCATTTTTGCTTGCGGACCTTTGGAAATGTTAAGATGTGTTGTTAATATTGCAAAAGCGCATACCGTGCCATGTCAGGTTTCTATAGAAACAATTATGGCCTGTGGTATAGGGGCCTGTCTTGGCTGTGCTGTTGAAAGTAAAGAAACGGCAAATAAATATAAGCATGCCTGTATAGATGGACCGGTTTTCGATGCAAAAATATTGAAGCTTGAAGCTGGCATTTGAATCGTTAATTTTAAGGAACTCGTAAAAAAATTTCAATTTTGCGTTGACTTGACCATAATCTTGTGTTAGGTGCACTTTACTTTAAAAGGGGCGGTACTTACAGCTTGAACTTGAATCCCGCTATAACGGGAAACATTTTTAAAAACCTCAGGACTTGGTTTAAGTCCAAGAGGGCATTCTTTTCCATGAAAAGAGAGAATAGGCGAACTTTAAAAGAACTGGCATATTACAGCAGTCTAGGTTTTTCCGTATCTCTTTCAATTGTAATTGGTCTTGCCATAGGGGTATATCTTGATAGGAAAGTTTTCAACACCACTCCGTGGTTAACGCTTATTTTTCTTGGACTTGGGATCGCAGCAGGATTTCGGAATATTGCACTTGCAATAAAAAAGAGCAAGAAACTCTAACAACATATATTGTTAAATCAATATCTTAACTACTTAACGAGGTCTGAACAAGGAAGATTTTCAATTGGAAATACAATACCGGCTTATAAAATTTATTACCCGTACAAATTGGATCCTGTTTTTTATTGCGAGCATATTGGGATTTGTCATATCAACACCTGCTTTTGCCAAAGGGATTTTCTTTGGAGGGCTAATAGTTACAATCAACTTCCATATGCTGTCCAGAACACTTAAAAATGCGTTTACTCCCCCTCATCTTTCTTCATATAACGTGATTTTGGCAAAGTATTATGTGCGTTTTGTTGTGAGCGGGATTATTATTTTTATACTCATTGCAAAGGGTTATGTTAACCCCGTAGGTCTTATTATCGGCCTTTCTATTGTAGTTGCCAGTATAATCCTTGCAACTATATTTGAACTAAAAAGACTTATTTTAAAGGAGGCAGTTTAAGGATGGAACATCCCTATCTCTTTTTTATCAAATTTTTTGAGTTGATTGGATTGGGACATTTTGCCCATTCATACCCTCATGTAGTTTATTCATGGGTTGTTATGATTTTGCTCATAGTTTTAGGAGCCATTGCAGCAAAGAGTGTTAACATGATTCCAACTAAGGCTCAAAACGTATTTGAAGTCATTGTTTCAGGAATTGAAGAATTTATGGTCGATGTTACGGGTGAAGAAGGACGCTGGCTATTTCCGATAGCTGCTACTGTATTTCTTTATATTTTTACCTGCAACCTGATAGGACTTGTCCCGGGGTTTTTCCCTCCAACCGCAAGTTTGAACACAACCGGTTCATGTGCGTTGACGGTGGTTGTATTTACCCACATTATCGGTATCAAATATCATGGCGTAAAATATATTAAACACTTTTTAGGACCGGTATGGTGGATGATTCCTATTATTTTTCCCATCGAAGTCATTGGTCATCTTGCACGTATTTTATCACTTTCCTTTCGACTTTTTGGTAATATAATGGGGCATGAATTGGTTTTAATGATTCTTTTCTTTCTGGCGGGTGCATTCTTTGCTCCGCTGCCGATAATGACACTTGGTATTTTTGTATCCTTAGTCCAGGCATTTGTTTTCTTTTTACTTTCGATCATGTATTTTACAGGTGCCATGGAACATGCGCATTAAATTAAAAATTTAAGATTGAAAGGGTTTGACAATATTCAATCTTCAATTGAAAAGTTTTATGGGAAAATGGAAGAAGCCCATCAAATAAAATAAAAGGAGGCTAGTATGGAAGTACAAGCATTAAATTTTTTCATTGCCAGCGTTACTGCTGCCGGGTTCGGGATTGCAATTGCAGCCTTTGGTTGCGGTATTGCCCAGGGTATCGGCTTGAAGTCCGCAGTTGAAGGTATTGCCAGAAATCCCGAGGCATCAGGTAAGGTTACGGTTACTATGTTAATTGGCCTTGCGATGATCGAATCACTGTGTATTTATGCACTGGTCGTTGCGTTGATTCTTATCTATGCGCACCCTCAGGCATCTGCAATTGCAGCACTGTTTGCTCACTAAGAGACAGAGCTCCCATAAGCGACAAAAAAAGGGCTACTCATATATATGGAGTAGCCCTTTTTATTTGTGAGCTTTGTGGTATAAATAAAAATGTTCTTTTCTGCTCCGGTTTATATCATAAGCGCTATCTAAGCAGTTAATTATTGACATTTGTTTAAGCTATCGCTTATGCCAGCCTATCCGGCTTTAAGAACTTTCTTTAAAAAATATCCTGTATAAGACTCGCTGTTATTTGCAATATCTTCAGGGGTGCCCCAACCTACAATATATCCGCCTTCATCACCCCCTTCGGGACCAAGATCTATGATATGATCGGCCGTTTTAATCACATCCATATTATGTTCTATTACAATAATCGTATTACCGGAATCCACGAGCCTGTTAAGTACATTGAGAAGTTTTTGTATGTCATCAACATGAAGACCGGTGGTCGGTTCATCGAGTATATAGACGGTTCTACCAGTCCCTTTTTTGCTAAGCTCCCTTGCCAGCTTGATGCGCTGGGCTTCGCCGCCTGACAGAGTCGTTGCGGGTTGACCCATACGGATATACCCAATCCCCACATCAACAAGTGTTTGCAGTTTTAATCTGATGTTTCCGATCCTTCCGAAAAAAGTCAGCAGCTGGTTTACCGTCATATCGAGGATATCCGCAATATTTTTACCCTTATATCTGATTTCAAGGGTTTCTCGGTTGTATCTTTTTCCATGACAAACATCACAGACAACATATACGTCGGGCAGAAAATGCATTTCAATCTTTATGATCCCATCACCTCTGCATGCCCCACATCTTCCCCCTTTTACATTAAAGCTAAACCGGCCGGGTTTGTAGCCTCTCATACGGGCTTCGGTTGTTTTTGAAAAGAGTTCCCTTATGTATGTAAAAACACTGGTATAGGTACCAGGATTTGAGCGAGGAGTTCTACCTATGGGAGACTGGTCAATGTTGACAACTTTATCTATATTTTCAATTCCCAAAATCTTTGTGTGGATGCCAGCTTGTATGCGGGCATTGTAGAGGCGCTGGTGAAGAACGCGATTTAGGGTTTCCAAAACAAGAGTCGATTTTCCTGATCCGGATACACCCGTTATACAGATAAAACAGCCGAGAGGGAAGTTTACATTAATGTGCTTGAGGTTATTTTCGGAAGCACCTTCAATAACAAGTTTATTTCCCAGGCCGTATCGTCGTTTTGATGGGACTTCAATATGTTTTCGACCGGAAAGGTATTGGCCAGTCAATGAATTTCTATTTTTAAGAAGTGCTTTTGGCGTACCGGAAAAGACCACTTTCCCGCCCTGCACCCCGGCGCCGGGCCCCATATCGACAACATGATCAGCAGCAAATATAGTCTCTTCATCATGCTCTACCACAAGTACCGTATTACCGAGATCTCGCATCTTTAAAAGAGTTTCAAGGAGACGATGATTATCCCTATGGTGCAGACCAATACTTGGTTCATCAAGAACATATAGAACGCCGGTCAATTTTGATCCAATCTGTGTTGCAAGACGTATCCTTTGACTCTCACCTCCAGAGATGGTGGATGCTGATCTGTCAAGAGTAAGATAGGAAAGCCCCACATTTTCTAGAAAGGTTAACCGTTCGATAATTTCTTTGAGGATCCTTTTTGCAATGATTTTTTCTTTGCCTTTAAGTATTATTTTCCTAAAAAAGGTATGGACTTTTGATACGGAAAGTTCAGTTACATCATAAATGGTAAGACCTTTAACCCTTACGGATCTGCTTTCTTTGTTTAATTTTGTTCCCTTGCATTCGGTACAAGGACGAAAATTCATATACTGCTTTATATCTTCCCTTGCCCAGTTCGAGTCTGTTTCTATATAGCGGCGTTCTAACTGCGGAATAATACCCTCAAAGGGTTTTTCATAGGTTACACGGCGATAATTGCGCTCAAAATAAAATGTTATTTGTTCATTTCCTGATCCACAAAGAAGGACATTTTTAAAATGATCTGGAAGATCCTTATAGGGTGTATAAATGTCAACGTCATAGTGTTTTGTTAAAGCGTCCAGGAATTCAATAAAATGTACGGAATATCTATTAGCCCAAAGTGCAACGGCCCCTTCTCTTAATGATAGTTCATGGTTCGGAATGATAAGATCAGGATCGAATTCAGTGGTTGAGCCAAGACCATCACATTTTGGGCATGCACCCTGTGGAGAATTAAAAGAAAAGTTTGCGGGAGTAAATTTCGGATAACTGATACCACAGGTAATACATGCAGACTTTTCGCTAAAAAGAACCGGTTCCATCCCAAAAACATCGATAGTAACAAGACCATCTGACTGGGACATAGCAAGCTCTAAAGAATCAGCAAGTCGGTTTTTCATATTTTCTTTAACAATCAAGCGATCCACAACCACATCGATGGTATGCTTTTTATTTTTATAAAGTTTATCCACTCTTTCAATTTCCAACATTTTACCATCAACACGGACACGAGCAAAGCCCTCCTTTTTTAGCCGTTTGAAGAGCTTTTCATGAGTTCCCTTCTGGCCTGACACGATAGGCGCCAAAATTATTATTTTGGTTCCTTTAGAAAAAGACATAACTTTATCTACTATCTGATCCAGTGTCTGGGAGGTGATAGGCCGCCCACATTTATAACAATGGGGTATGCCGATCCTTGCAAAAAGGAGGCGGAGATAGTCATAAACCTCTGTTACCGTCCCAACGGTTGATCTTGGATTGTGGCTGGCTGTTTTTTGCTCTATTGCGATGGCAGGCGATAGTCCTTCGATCATGTCAACATCGGGCTTTTCCATACGCTCTAAGAATTGACGCGCATAGGTGGAAAGGGACTCGACGTATCGGCGTTGCCCCTCAGCGTAAAGGGTGTCAAAAGCTAGTGTCGATTTTCCGGAGCCGGAAAGGCCTGTTATTACAACAAGTTTGTTTCGAGGTATTTCAACATCGATGTTCTTCAAGTTATGCTGCCTTGCACCTCGGATGACAATATTATTGGATTTCATATGCTGTCAAATACTCTTCTTATGGTGAACTATTTTTCATGATTACTTTTCATTTGCTTTCACAAAAAGCAAGAATTTAATAAACGATAAAATATTTTCTTCAAACGAATTTTGTGAAATCGACTATATTCAAAGACCTTGAGCAATTAATTAAAGTTTTTAAGATATGCCAAATATTTTTTTTAAAAATAAAAGATAATTAAAGTTTTTCGAAGATAATCGGCGAAAGCATTTTTGTTCATAACTTGTCAATAACTTCGGATATGCTTAAAATACTTAAAGAAAAATAATTTTTTAGAATATTGTATTTGGAAGCATTTGCATTTTTCACATAAAAAATATAAATAAAATCACATATATAAAAATTATTTGCAATTCGCGGCAATACAGAAGAAAAAATTGGACATATCGGATTTGACACAAAGGGATTGATGATTTAAACAACGATAAAATTGTTTATTTTTATAGATATTCAGGTATAACTTTTGCAAACCGTTTAATTTCTTTATTATTCGTCGATTCTCTTCTTCCAAAACAACGTGTTAATCTTATCATAATTGAAAATTTAGGGATGTTAATCCACATGGAAGCGATCTGGAAAGAAACAAAAACTGCAATTAAGGAAAAGGTTCCGAATCATTGTTTCAGGATGTGGATTGAACCCATTGAATTTATCAAAGCCAAAGAAGACAAAATAGTACTTTCCTGCCCTAACTTATTTTCCAAGAAACGGGTTTTTGAACAATATAGCGCTATGATACAATCAGAATTAACCAGATCTGCGGGCAGAGAATGTAAGCTTTGCATTGAGGTCTCTAAGCAAAACAGAGCTTCAAAACCAAAACCGGTTTATGATCGTCAGTTATTACTTCCAAATTTCAATACTCGCCTATACAATGGGCGCATATTGTGTAAAGATTTTACCTTTGATCAGTTTGTGGTTGGCGGAAACAATGACTTTGCATATACGGCTGCACTTTCACTTGCTTCTAGAAAGAATCCCCAGCAGAATTCTTTATTTTTATTATCAAAGACTGGAATGGGAAAAAGTCATCTCTCTCAAGCCGTAGGGCACTTTATTTTGTCCGAACATCCTTTAGATCGTGTCTATTATATTACTACTGAAGACTTCGCAAATGAAATGATAAATTCTTTCAGAAACAATACTATTAGTGAATTCAAGAAAAAATACAGAAATGGATGTGACGTTTTACTCCTTGAAGATGTTCATTACTTGACCGGAAAGGAACGGACTCAGATTGAGCTATCGTTAATCCTCGACACCCTATTTGAAGCTGGAAAGAAATTAATTTTTTCTAGCTGCTATCTGCCCTCCGAAATACCCAAACTTAATGACAAATTATTATCTCGTCTTTCATGTGGTCTTATTTCTAATATAGATCCTCCAAACTTCAGGACAAGGGTTAGAATATTAGAAAAAAAAGCTGGAACTAACGGTTATAAAATACCTAAAGAAATAACCGAATATCTGGCTTCTGAACTTTCAGATAATGTAAGGCAGCTTGAAAGCGGACTCATTGGGGTTGCTGTCAAGTCTTCCCTCTTAGGGGCGCCAATTAATCTTGACCTTGCCGAAAGTGTTGTTAAAAATATTATTCGGCAACGAAGCAATATTACGATAGATGTTATTAAAAAAATTGTATGTAAATATTATGGAATTTCCGTAAAGGATCTTGTATCACGTTCCCGAAAACAAAATATTGTTAGACCAAGGCAAATAGCCATTTACCTTTCACGTCGGTATACTGATCAACCCCTTCAGGTTATAGGGAGAAATTTTAATCGGTATCATGCTACCGCTCTTTATGCCATTGGTGTAGTTGAACGGGGAATAAAAGAAAATGGTTCTTTGCAGAAACATGTTGATTTTTTTTGTCAAAAATTGGAATCAGGGAAATACTAAATAACCTTTCTTTTTCTATTTCTATTTATTGTTCCGTCATCCACTATCCGTCATCTGTCCTCTGCCCTCAGCCTCCAGTCTACTTACTGTGTTTTTATAAACATCCCATCAGGAGATACCAGGTCTTCCAGAATCTCCATGCGGACATTTTGATCTCGCTCTATAATACAACGCAAACTTAGTGCACAAAACTTTTTGCAAATGGGATCCTCGATATTAAAGTCACCAAAACATCCTAAATGATCGTCCAAAGGGATTTTATTATTTAACTCTTTTTTCATATGTTATCCTTATAATTATTCAGTTATCTTGCTCTTACTTCTTTTATTGGGGCCTTTGTTTCGAGACCTTTGTAAAACGCCCCCTTTTGCCCAATTTCTGTGTCAGGCTCAACATTTTGCACGAAGTGAAGCTTTTGCGCTATCCTCAAAATACTCAATGTATTCCTGTGGT
>Ga0209976_10001502_pt1 | contig 13733 bp, 11 predicted proteins | sample SumtaG_FD_182806 | JGI IMG/M metagenome (GOLD analysis project Ga0209976, IMG submission 182806) | Deep subsurface microbial communities from Indian Ocean to uncover new lineages of life (NeLLi) - Sumatra_00157 metaG (SPAdes) (version 2) | ecosystem: Environmental > Aquatic > Marine > Oceanic >...
CCCTGTACTGGTATCATCAGTAATAGTAATCTGTAAAGCATCCGCTGTATTGGTATTTGCTACTGTGGCTGTAATCGCCACCAAATCAGCTGTGGTCATGGTTGTATTCGATACTGTCAGGTTCTCAGCCGCTGCCAAACTCAAATCCACATCAGTGTTAAAGGTCGTTGCCGCTGTATCAAACGTCCAAGCCCCGGAAACTGTCTCTGTTGCGTTAATATGAGCCACCTTACTGCCCAACACCACTCTGGCCGTTCCACCTCCCTGATCTGTAACTACGAACTCATCTTCCGAAGTAGTACCCGGACCAAACTCTAGTGTAGTTGCTAAACCAACTGAAGGTGTGCCATCTGACTCTCTCACAGTTGAAACACCCGCTCCGCCTGTCCCCACATCAAGGGAGCACTTCCACTCCTCTGCAATGCCATTCCACTTTAAAATCTGGGTATCAGTACAACCCCTTAACATCGCCAACTCACCCGAGGTTAACTCTAACCCTGAGTTAGACGCAGTATTAGCACTTGTGCCTGAAGATGTTAGGCTAATACTACCGCCTATCTCACTCCAAGACGACCCATCATAAATCAAAACACTGTTACTAGCCGTATCATAAGCTATATACCCCTCCTCTGTAGCTGGTGAACTCGGGCTAGCTGAGCTTACATTTGGCAAAATCAACCCCATCTCGTCTGTACTTGAATGATCTATGGCCGATAAATCAAGTAAATCATCATCATCCAACTCTAACGTCCCTGCTAACTCACTCGCCGACACCTCACCACCACCAATCTTACTTGAGGTTATCGCTCCATCAACAATCTTAGCTGTTGTCACACTATCGCTAGCTAAATCTGCCTCTGCAATCGCTCCATCACTAATCTTCACCGAGGTAATTGAACTATCAGCCAGATCAGCTACAGTAATTGACGCATCCACAATCGCTCCCCCTGTTCCGCCGGATATTACTCCGAACAGATTACTGGCAGTCACCCGCAAAGCCGTAATCCGATTATTCTCCCCAAACACCGCTATATCTCCCACCTCATCTCCTGGTATCTTACCCTGCAAAAACTCAGCATTCAGATTCTCTATCATCTTCGCTTCCTTAATCTTCAATAAACTCGCCTTAGTAATCACCAAAGTCTTTATCGGCGCGATTTCTTCCTCTACCTCTGTCTGAACAAACACCTCATTGATATCCTCAATCACCTCTTCTCTCTTAATCACCTGCTTGTACTCTCTGGTCACCGATAACCTCAGCTTGCCGAACCAACTGCCGATCCGACTAAAAATCCCCTGCTTCTCACTCTCAGCTCCCAACACCTGCACCTCAGCCACTGCCTCTCCCCCTGGCCTAGGCCCGTACTGAGTCATAAACTTGGACATCATCATATTCAAGTTCATCATCATCAGGATCATGCCAGCAATAAAGGCTAGAGTTGGGCTCTTGGCCAGCGGCTTTAGGGCCTGGAATCCATAGCTCAACCCTTTCCCAATTCCCTCTCTCGCGCCTCCCAACCTCCCCTTCACCCCCAACCCTTTCCATTTGGGTAACTTAATCACAATCTGGCTGGCTTTCGGCTCCTTGACCACTGCTTCCGCTCTCTCCGCCGGCTCAGCCTTCACCGACTCGGCTGCTTTTACCACCACCGCCTGCTTTCTTTTACTCAAAAGTTCTAAACTCTCCTTTGTGTACAGCCTTTCTCCTGCATTGCCCCGTCCCGGCACCAACAAACCCTCTTTTTCCCGTCGCCGCAAGGTCGAGGCTGACACTCCCAACGCCTCAGCTGCTTCCGAAATCTTCAACGGCTTAGACTCTTCTGCCCGCTCCAACTCACTGATAGCAAAGTAGCGATTCTTGCCATCCAACCTGACTGAATTTAATTTTCCCGCCTTATCCCAGCGCCTGACCGTATCAATCGACACCCCTAAAATCTCTGCTGCTTTACCGATCTGTACGTACCTGGTTTTAGTGGGGTTTTCGGGCAGGTCTTGACTCATTTTTACCTATGCGTTGCTTAATCAGCGCATATATAGTATGAACTATTCTTACATACCTAGGCAAACCTTGTCAATACTCTGTCAACAGACGCTAACATGGGCATAAATTGCTCAAACTGAGAAGAAAATTTATCCAATTATCTACCCTAGTTTGCCCTAGTTTGTTCTAGTCTTTTCCACCTCTGCATAGGTGGATTTTTTAAGCTATAATTAAACCTATGCAGCAGCTACCTCATATTCTTGCCATCGACACCTCCTGCGACGAAACTGCCGTCGCTATTTCCCGCGGTCGCCGCATTCTTTCCAACGTCGTTGCTTCCCAAATTAACATTCATAAAAAATGGGGCGGGGTGGTTCCGCATTTAGCTAAACGTGCTCACCAACAAAAAATTAATTTTGTTGTAACCACTGCTCTCCGCCGCGCTCAGCTCACCATTCCCAAGCTTAATGCTATTGCTGTCACCATTGGACCCGGACTCGCTCCAGCTTTGGAAGTTGGTATTGCCACTGCTAAGGACCTCGCCCAAAAACATAACCAGCCCCTCCTCGCTCTTAACCACATGGCCGGCCACCTTTTAGCCCCTTTTGCTCTCAACTCTCAAGCTAACGGCCCCCTAAAAACCTATTCTCCAGCCACTTTTCCTCTGTTAGGCCTACTTGTTTCCGGCGGCCACACTCAGTTAGTCTTAGTCAAAAACATCGGTCAGTACCAGCTTTTAGGCGAAACTCTTGACGACGCTGCTGGCGAAGCCCTGGATAAACTGGCTAAAATGCTTAAACTCGGCTATCCTGGCGGCCCCATCATTGAAATCATGGCTAAAAAAGGCCGTTCCACCTCTGTTCCCCTGCCTATTCCTATGCAGCACTCTCCAGATCTCAATTTCTCTTTTTCTGGCTTAAAAACCGCTGCTCTTTACACCATTCAGGCTAAAAAAACCGTCTCTAAACAGTTCACCTATGACATGGCTGCCTCTTTTCAAGCTAGCATTGCCACCAGCCTCACCACCAAACTTTCCCGGGCCATTAAAGCTCATCAACCTAAAGCTATCCTCCTTGGTGGCGGCGTTATTTCCAATCTATCAATCCGTAACAAACTACGTCGCACTATAAAGCAACATAACATTAAAACCTATCTACCCTACTCTAAAAAGCTCCTGACCGATAATGCCGCCATGATGTCTATTCCAGCTTACTTTAAGTATCTTAACCAGGATTTTGTTAAAAACCCGGCTAAGCTTGATCGTCAACCTAGTTTAAACTTCTCTAAGTAATATATAATATTCCTACGCTCTCATAGTTCAATGGATAGAACAGCCGCCTCCTAAGCGGCCGATCCAAGTTCGATTCTTGGTGGGAGCACTCGCGGGATGTAGCGCAGTTGGTAGCGCGCGTCGTTCGGGACGACGAGGTCGGCGGTTCAAGTCCGCCCATCCCGACCCAAAAAGTTTACTTTCCCCTCTCTTCTTTGGAATACAACAACTCCACTGTCTTCGGCTCCCAGCCAACCACCTCATCATCCTTAAAAATCAGCTTCTTCTCTTTCTTAGCTGTCTCTACTGCATCCGAAGCATGGATCAAATTCAACTGCTGGCTGATGGAGAAATCGCCCCTGACACTGCCTGCCTCTGCCTCCCGCCCATGAGTCGTTCCTACCAGTTTTCTTACCACTCCCACCGCATCAATCCCTTCCCACAGCATGGCCACAATCGGCGCTGACTTCATAAAATCCTTCAAATCATCAAAAAAATGCTTATCCTTATGATGAGCATACCACTCATCCAAAATCTCATCCGTCAAATGCATCATCTTCAATCCCACCAGCTTTAATCCCTTCCTCTCAAACCTGGAAATCATCTCTCCCAAAAGCCCTCGCTGTAACCCATCCGGCTTAATCAACACCACTGATTCTTGTACTTTCATAAATCCTCCTTTAACTCATTATACACAAATTTTTATTTTAACAACTTCTCAAATTGAGCCTTCTCTTCAAACGGCCCCACCACCGTCAAATTCAGGCCTTTGCTGTTAAAAATCTTCTTACCTACCCGCTGCACATCTGTCACTCTTACTGCCTCCACCCCTTTCTCTATCTCCTCAATCGTCCTCATCTTATCTTCCATCAACAAGTCCTCAGCCATCAAACCAGCTACTTCATGACTGTCTTCCAAACTCAAAGCCAACCTGCCCTTTAAAAACTCTTTAGCCAGACTCAATTCCTCCCTAGTCACCAGCCTCTCCCTCATCTTCTCATACTCTCCTCTCGTCACCTCAATCGCCTCCTCCACCCTCCCTATATCACAGCCCGCCTGAGTCACCAGATGCCCAGTTTCAAAAAACCCGCTGGCCATCGACCGGATATAATAGACCAGCCCCCGCTTTTCCCTAATCTCATGCCACAGCCTGGAACTGGTATTACCACCCAGAATTGTATTCAAGGCTGCCAAAGCATAGCGATCCTTATCATCCCGCTTCAAACTCCTCAGCCCCAAACAAAAATGCGCCTGCTGAATGTCCTTGTTAACCACCTCCACCACCGCTTTCTCCTGCGAAAAACTCAGCTTCTTCGGCTTCTCCTTGTATAAGACTCTGCTTTTACCTAAACCACTAAACACCTCTCCTACCCTTCCCTCCACCTTACTCCCCAGCCCTCCAGCCACACCCAACACCATGTTCTTCGGCTGATACCACTTTTTCAAATGCTCATAAAACTCTTCTCTTTTTAAAGCCTTAATATTCTCCGGTTCACCAATCACCTGCCTGCCTAACACTGTTGCCCTATATATCTGTGATACAAAAGACCTGGCCACTTTACTCATCGGATTATCCTCATACATCTTGATCTCCTCTAAAATCACTCCTCTTTCCCGCTCTAATTCATCCCCTGGCAGCAAGGAATCAAAGACTGCCTGCTTTAAAAACTCCAACCCCAGCTTTAAATGTTTCTTATGCAGCTTCACCCAAAACCCAGTGTTCTCCCGCGCAGTAAAAGCATTGTAAACCCCACCCACTGAATCAATCACCTGATTCATCTTCATCGGGCTCGGCCACTTCTTCGTCGCCTTAAACACCATGTGTTCCAGAAAATGGGAAATACCGTTGATCTTCTCCCCCTCATCCCGACTGCCCACCCGGACCAACAAAACTGCTGCCACTGACTCTGTTTCCATCGGTACTGAAACCACTGTCAGACCATTTTTTAAAACCCTCTTAGCCTGTCTTAACTTCATGTTAGAATATCTCCTTGTGCTTCATACTTATCAAATAATTCTACCCAATCAATCCTTTCTGCTTTTTTATTGAAAACAGCCACCCTACTCTCAACCCAATCTTCTTCCATTGGACTAACCAAAAGACTAGCAGCCTCCACTAGAGACGCTAATTGCCTCCTCGCCTCCTCATTACCCCAACTGGATAACTCGGCAAATTGTGCTGGCACAAGTAAAAAATCCTTGCCTCGTTCCATCAAATCATCTGCGGCAAAATATCGATATTCGGGTACATTTGTATCTTTGCCAACTTGGAGAAAAACACCAAAATCTTCGTGCGCATAACCTAATAATTTCTGCATCAGTCCATTAATCCTCGGCTCGGGAAAGTCGCTATTAAATGACAAAATGGTTATCACTGTAAATGCATTGTTTCTGGCAACTTCTTCCGACACCGTAATTTCGCCATTAATTGCCTCTGATTCTACCGTGTTTAATGCAGCCATAGCGCCTTTCAGCAGGCCAGTTAATTTCAAACTAGTATATCACGGTTCAATCAGCTGTTCGCCGCATCATAGCTCTCATCCCATAACTTTGACAATTATGATATATTAATCCCACTGCCCCATCTTATGAACAAACTCAAAATCTGGCAGTCTCGCCTCTTCTATCTCATCCTCTTCCTCCTGCCCACCAACCTAGCTAAACATTTTCCTCTTTCTTCTTCCTATGTTTCCGGCATCCTGGTTGACTACCTCATTCCCACCTTCTACTTAACCGATATCCTCATCATTGCTCTCCTCTTCCTCTGGTTCATCAGCCGCCTTAAATCTCCTCAAACACCCCTTTTCCGGCCTTCGTTCAAACTGTCTCGCTCACCTTACCTCATCTTCCTTTTACTCCTCCTCCCCTCAGTTATCTTAAGCAGCTCACCCCTCCCCGCTGTCTATAAACTCCTTAAACTCTTCCAATTCACTCTCCTAGCTCTCTGGATTAAACAACACCAACCCTCAACCAAACTCATCATCCGCAGTCTCACCCTCGCTGTTCTCTTTCAATCCACTCTCGCCATAGCTCAATGGTTCAACCAATCATCCATCTTTGGCTACTGGTTCCTTGGTGAACAGCCCTACACCCCTGCCACTCCCGGCATTGACACCATCACCTGGTTTGACGGCTCACTCAAAATCCCACCCCTGGGTACCTTGCCTCATCCTAATGTTCTCGGTGGTTTCCTAGCCCTCACCATTCCCCTCCTTATCTCCCGATTCTCCTCAAAACTCTCTCTTATGACTGCTTTTCTGGGTAGCCTTGCCCTTTTCCTCACCTTTTCCCTTTCCGCCTGGCTGGCCCTGCTTCTCATTGGTCTGCCCGCCACTCTCCTGCTTACTTACCAGCTCCGTCAGGCTTCAGCCGCCCGCCACCAGCAGCTCTCTCTCATCAGACAACTTCCCCGCTTCAACTATTGGCAGCAAGTCATCAATGCCCATACAACCCAACCAACAAACATCCGGACCAGCGGCCGTGGAACTAAATCCATCTCTGTTAAAATAGGCTTGTTCTACTTGATCATCCTCATTCCCATCGTCATCTTCTTTAAAAACCTCAGCTTCCTGGCTCCCCAATCCTCCTTTACCCGCCGCTCCCAGCTAGCCACCATCAGCCTGGCAATCTTTAAACAACATTCCTTAACCGGCATCGGTCTCAACAACTTTACCGCTGTCATGGAAAACTACGGCTATATCAGTGCCACCACCCGCTTTCTTCAACCGGTCCACAATATTTTCCTTCTCATCCTTTCCGAAACCGGCCTTATCGGCCTTATCGGCTTTCTCTGTCTCCTTCTCTCCCCTTTAATCACCCGCCAACGCCCCCTCTTCCTCATTCCCTACCTCTCCCTCCTCTTCCTCGGTCTCTTTGACCACTATCCTCTCACCATTCAACCATCAATTCTCTTGCTCTTCATCCTCTTCGGCCTGTTAAATCAACCCGCCTCAACAGACAGAAATCATTATCAAAAAACAAGTTCAAACTACATTCTCTCCGGCGCTTCGACACCCAGAAGATAAAGCCCATCTTTAATCACCTTCTTCACCGCCGTTGTCAACCACAACCTGAATTCTTTTGTCTCCTTTTCCTCTTTCAAAATCCTGTGTTTGTTGTAAAAACTATTGTATTTCTGGGCTAAATCATACAAAAAGTTGACCACTACATTGGGCGCCAGTTCTCTGGCTGCTTCCTCCACCACTTCCTCAAACTTATAAACCGTCCTTAAAATCATCTCTTCCTCTTTATTTACCCTCCCCGCCTTCGGTGTTTTGACCTCAACCTTAGCCTTCTCCAAAACCGATCTGCACCGGGCATAAGTGTACTGCAGATACGGCCCGCTATTCCCTTCAAAACTAACCGAACTGCCGAAATCAAACACCACATCTTGACCAATCCCGCTCCTCAACAAAGCATACTTAACTGCTGCCTTACCCACCATCTCTGCCACCTCAGCTTTGTTCTTCACCTCAGACTGCTTCATTATCTTCAAAGCCTGCTTCTTAGCCTCATTCAACAACCACTCAGCCATAATAATCTTACCTGTCCTGGATGACATTTTGCCTGCTGGCAGCCGCACCATCCCATGACCTACATGTCTGGTTTTCTTCCACAACTCAGGCTTAACCTTCTTCATCGCCGCCAACACCACCCTAAAATACTCATTGATCTCATTACCAGTCACAATCACTGACTGGTCATACTTGTACTTCTCATACTTCATCACCGCCAACCCTAAATCCTTGGCTTCATAAGTCGGCAAACCCATCTTGTTAACAAAGACTCTGGTATGCAAACCCTCCTTCTCCCCCTTATAAACCACTGCTCCTTGGCTCTTTGTAAACACACCCTTCTTTAATCCTGTCTTAACAATCTTCAGTCCTGCCTCGGCTGCCTCTCTTTCAAAAAAATATTCATCAAACTTAGTTCCCAATCTCTTGTAAATCGTCTCAAAATATTCCAAGCTCCACTCTCTCCCCTTCTCATACAGTTCTTTAATCTCCTCATCCAGCTTATATATCTTCTCATTCAATTCCTCTATTTCTTTCTTAGCCTGCTTATCCTTCTCATAAGCCGTCGCTCCTAAAGCATACGCCTGCCCCATAAACTTCTGCCTTTCCTTTAAGCTCTTTTTCTCCAAGTTCTTAAGACTCAGCTTCTCCTCTCCTAATTTCTTTTTCATCCCCCAAAGCGATTTACCTACATGCATACCCACATCCCCTTGGTAATTAGCTCTCTTCACCTCTGCTCCGCTAGCTTCAAACAGCCTAGCCAAAGACTCACCCACAATATTTGAGTAAAGATGGCCAATATGCAGCTCTTTAAACGGGTTCGGATCAGTATACTCCACCATCACCTTTTTCCCTTCAAGAAAGCCTTTTTCCTTACCCCCCTTTAGCAATCTGCCAACAAGATTGACAAGCACCTCATTTTTGATTGATATATTAATAAAACCTGGACCTGCGACTGTAATTTTTTCAGCTATTTTTTTCATCTTTTCTTCGGCTTTTAATTGCTCCACTATTGCTTCACCTAGCTCTCGAGATGACTTAAACTTATCCTTTACCTTTTTAAAACCTACCATAGCCACATTGACCGCATAATCTCCATGCTTCATCTCCACCGGATGCTCTATTATAAAATCCACTTTCCCTAGTCCTAAAGACTTCCCCACTGACTCAATCGCTGACTTTATCTCTTTCCTCATACTACTGCTTGATTACTCCTGCTCTTAAAATATATTTCCTCGTCTTTTCAGCCGGCCAATCAGCCGGTAGCAACTCTTTGGGTAAAAACGGATCCTTCATCAATACCTTCAAATACTTCTGATATATCTTCTTCAAAAATTCCTCCCGCTTAGCTTTATCCCGAATCCCAAACCTGGTACTCAATCGATCAACAATCTTGTTATACTCTTCCGCCAGCTTCTTTAAATCCCAAACCTTCTCTGCCAAAACCTTTGGTCTGCCTAAGTGCTTCTGCTTTGACTCTAACAACAGCACATTCCCAGCCAAACCCTTTGTCTCTAAAAAATCCAAAAAATCCTTGCCATGATCATAAGGGGAAATATAGGTGCTGGCCTGCAGCTTGCCAAAACCCAGCTTTACCAACTGCCTTCTCAGTGAATCCCTGGATACTCGTTTCTTCTCTGGAATATCAAAAACCACCACCCGCCAGAACCCATCCCATGGCTGACTGGCCAATCTTAAAGCCGGATAAAACTTAACCAACTGTCGTCTGCCTGCTCTGGTTATCCTGAAATGCAAGCTCTTGTCTATCAAAACCCGTTGCACATATCCTTCTCTGTGAATCCTATTAACCAGATCCCGGTACTTTTTCTTGGCATAACCCGGCGGCGTCCAGTTAAACAGTTTGCTCCAATGATAAGCCCTTGACCCACCACCGACTACCTTATCCAAAATCTCACCCCCTACCGCCAACCCCCAAAGCAGTCTGTCTCGCATTCGTAATTTCATAATCTTACAGATATGGATTTAGCTCCACGGCCGTTGAACTAAATCCCCCTCTGTTAACTTAAATATATCACAGTTTCTCTAATCCTGCCACCAGCTTTCACCATCGCTGACTATCCTCACCATTCCCTTTTCATCAGTCCTCACCACTTTAGCCCCTACCTCAACCAAACGATCTAACACTGCCTCAGTCGGATGACCAAAACGGTTCCTCCCTCCCACCGAAACCACCGCTACCTCCGGACTCACCTGTCTCAAAAATACCTGACTACTGCTGTATCTGCTCCCATGGTGAGCCACCTTCAACAACTCCACCTCACTCAATCGTCTCTGATTGACCAACTCCAACTCTTCCTTTTCTCCAACATCGCCGGTCAGTAAAAAATCAAACTGGCCAAAACTGCCTTTTAAAACCAACGACATCTCATTCACATCTCCCTTGTATGTCCCCGCTCCTAAAACCTGCCTCTCTCCAGCTTTTTTCCACGCCAATGGTTCACCCCCTCTCTCTCGAGGCCATAGGACTGCCAACTCCACTGGTCCTACTCTCAACTCATCTCCCTCAACTAACTCCCTTACCTTTACTCCTTTCTCCAACACCACCTTTCTTAACTGCCAATATTCCGGCGTTTCATTCATCACATTAGCCGCCACCAACTGGCCTACCTCATACCTCTCCAACACCTCAATCAAGCCGGTCATGTGATCAGCTTGCGGATGAGTCAACATCACCAACTCTATTTCTCTGTCCCAAAACGCCATATTCTTCCCCAAGCAACTCAACACCGAATTATCCGGACCACCATCCACCAACATCTGGTAGTTCTTCCAAGTTACTAAAACAGCATCGCCTTGACCCACATCACAAAACACCACTCTCAATCTGCTATCCGGCAGCTGCCAAAAAACAAGCAGCGTCAGCCAAAACAAAATCACCAACCCCATATTCATCCTCCTCCAAAACTTGCCATCACTTAACATTTTTCCTGCTGTATCTATAAAACTTAACTAATAACCATCCTAACACCAAGTAATATCCCCATCCCCACCACCAGCTCACCCCCTCTACTACCAGACTCATCCATTCCTTAGCCCCAAACCACTCAATCATTCTCACCATTAAAGTCAACGGCCCATAAACCACCCAACCCATCACCTGCCCCAACGGCCGCCAAACCACGCCTGCCACTCCTAAAACTGCTCCCAAACCCATTATCACCGGCACCAACCACAGTATCAAACCATTAACTAATACTGCAAACACACTCAAATTACCAAAAGTAATTAACAGAATCGGCCAGACCGTTATCTGGGCTGCTAAACTGTCTCTGATGTCTCCACCAACCAGCCAAACTCGATCAAACAGCTTTCCCAACCAAGGACCCAACAGCAACAAACCAGTGGTCGCTCCTACTGACAACTGAAAACCCACATCAAAAATCAACATTGGCTCATACGCCAGCATCAGCATCACCGCTGCTATTAATAGTCTCAGTCCATCAGCCCGCCTGCCCAATACCTGACCAAAATATGCCAAACTACCCATCACCGCTGCCCTGACTATGGCCGGCTCAGCCCCGGCCATGACCGTATAGCCCATTACTGATAAAATCCCTAATACCACCGCTGTTCTTCTTTTTACCCAGCCAGCTAAATAGCTAATCACCACTCCAATCACCACCGTCACGTTATACCCTGACGCCACCACTATGTGTAATGTCCCGGTCCGCTGTAAAGCCTGCCAAAAACCATAAGGCAAACCCCGTTTGGCTCCTAAAACAATCCCTGCCAGCAAACTGGCTTCAGGTTCTGGCAAGTTTCTGTTATAAACTACCTCAATCCGCTTCCTAAACCTCATTAATGTCTCTTTCCAATCAAGACCTATAAACCTCAACCTATCGGCCTCAATTACTTTTACATCCGGATACATCAAGCTGAATCGGCTATACCAGGAACTTACCACTTTCCTCTGGAGAGTGCCAGCCACTTGGATATTTTCCCCATAACTATAGAGGGGAAACCGCTTGGTTCTCACCCAAACCCGATTGATTCTAAACCTTTGTGAACCACCCTGTAATATTGGCTCTGAGGATATTCTCCCCCCTAGCCTAATTTCTTTTCCTACCAACCTCCGAAGATTACCCTCTGCCTGAAATTGACTTGAAAATCTAGCTATAAAAACCACCAACCATATCAACCCTACTCCAACTGCCTTCATGAGCTATAAGCCCTCTCAATAAACACTGATTTCATCCTTAATCCGTTCATAAACATTCGATTTAAGAATTTTTCTTACCTTCAACTCCTCCACTGACGAATACGGCCGGCCATTAATGATCTTCTCAGCTGTCACCGAACCCACTCCCCACAATGTGTCTAGTTCCGACGCACTAGCTGTATTAACATTAATCTTAGCTGCCACTTTTGTGCCGGCTACTTCTCCACCACCCGTCACCCCTACCGGCTGACTAACTACCTGTTTCACCCCCTTGAGGGGAATATATATCTTAGCTCCGTCTGTTAACTTAGCTGCCAGATTCACACTCTGGCTAAACCAATCTCTGTCCGCCTTCTCTGTTAACCCGCCAGCCGCCGCCAAAGCATCATTCACCCGAGCTCCCTCACTCAGCTTATACAATCCCGGCTTGATCACTGCTCCGCCCACATCCACATACACCTCACCCGTTCCATTCTCTTCACCCACCTCTATTATCTCCACCCCCTCATCCCCCGCTTTATTAGCAATCATCCCGGCTGACAACACTCCCACCCCGATCAAAAAGACTCCCAACAACCCTAAAGTGGCTAAATACGGCTTTTCCTGAAGAATCTTTAACCTTTCCGCCAACGACTTCTCTTGCCCTCTCGGCTCCATCCCCACACTCCCTTTCTCATCCTTAAACAACTTGATCTCATCCCCACTCATACATTTCCATTCTATGCCCTAAATCCACCACCGGTCAACCTCCCTCTTCACACCCATGAAATCCAACAGACAGCAATCTAGCTCAGCGACCGTTGACTCAAATCCACCTCTGTAAAAAATCTCCCTATTGACATCATCAACTTAAATAACCTACATTTAACATGGCTGCCTCAGGCAGTTTTTTCTTGACAAAACTTATGAAACTCAAAGACTGGCTCATCCCCCAGGATAAAATCTTTTTTCAACTCCTTGAAGAACACATCCAACTAGTTGTCAAAGCCTCCAGCTTACTTCATCAATCCCTGCAAAAAAAGACCTTCTCCGATAAAACCGTCAGCCGCATTGAAAGACTGGAACGCCAAGCTGACAGCATCATCACCGATGTCTTTGACCGCCTCAACGAAACCTTTATCACCCCTGTTGACCATGAAGATCTCGGTCATCTCATCATTGCTTCAGACGATCTAATCGATCTTATCCAAGCCTCGGCTCGCCGCATCAATATCTACCAACTCAATGGTAAAAGCCAATCAATAAAAAAATTCGTCAGCATCACCCACACTATGACTAAGCAATCCCAAAAGCTAGTCATTAAAATCAAGCAAATGAGCCAAGCCCAAATGCGTTCCCATGCCAGAAAAATCCATCGACTGGAAAACCAGGCCGACGACCTCCTGCTCAACTGCCTTAAAAAACTCACTCGGGAAAAAAATATTAAAACCTTGATTCAGAAAAAAGAAGTCTATGACATATTAGAAGCTCTATCCGACAAAATCGAAGACTTCTGCAATCTCATTCAAAAAGTCGTCATGAAAAACCTCTGATGTGGCTATTTATCCTCACCCTTATTGTCAGTTTCTTCTTTGCTTTCTGGAACGGCTTTACTGATGCTGCCAATGCCATCTCCACTATTATCGCCACCCGAGTTCTTAAACCCGGTCAAGCTGTTATCTTAGCTGCTACCGGTGAGTTCCTCGGTGTCTTACTCGGCACTGCTGTTGCCGCTACTATTGGCAAAGGCATTATTGATCCCCAAATCATTACCTACAAACTCATCTTAGCTGCCCTTATCGGCGGCCT
>Ga0209976_10001503_pt1 | contig 13733 bp, 11 predicted proteins | sample SumtaG_FD_182806 | JGI IMG/M metagenome (GOLD analysis project Ga0209976, IMG submission 182806) | Deep subsurface microbial communities from Indian Ocean to uncover new lineages of life (NeLLi) - Sumatra_00157 metaG (SPAdes) (version 2) | ecosystem: Environmental > Aquatic > Marine > Oceanic >...
GTTTTTAACAGTATACTGTGAAAAACCTGAACCTCTCTGGTGCATCAGTACTCATAGGGTTTATTCTGGATTGCGCGGGTCCGGGTCTTGCCCTCCCGGAATTGTACCTGGGCTCGCCTCCTCTCCCCTTTTCTTACAGAATCACTTATCATCATAATCCTTGGTTCGATGACTGGTGACTACTATGGACAGAGTTCATCATATCGATCCATTACAATCCAAGGAGATACATTCTTTTCTTGATGCTATGAACAAAGTGGGAGTTCTTGGAGCAGGTCGTATTGGAAGAACTACTGAAATCATCCGGAGAATGTTCAAAGATCCTGACTGTTTCACTTTTCTCTCAATGTCAGGTCCAATGGTTCCTGGAGGACTAAGAAAGGTAGTCAGTCATCTCATCAAGAGTGGCAAAATAGATGCGATAGTCACGAGTGGCGCTAACATAGTCCATGACCTAGTTGAGGCATACGGAGGAGCTCATTATCGGGTACCCACTGGGAAGGATGATTTTGAACTACGCGAGGCTGGGATGGGTCGTATTGCTGATATCTACGTGAAGGAAGAGGACTTTGAGAAATTTGAGAAGGGAATCTATGCGTTTCTCGATAGTCTTCCCGAAGAAAAAAGGACAACTCTTGCTCCTAGCGAATTTCTAACTGAACTTGGTCATACAATCAATGATGATACATCGATTTTGAAACAAGCCGCAGAAAAAGGAGTCCAAATTTTCTCTCCTGGACTGATGGATTCGATGCTGGGATTTCATCTTTACACCTACAGTACAACTAAGAAACTGTCACTTGATTTTGTGAAAGATCTTCGAATTCTGGGCGAAATAGTCACCCAGACCAAGAAAACTGGTGCAATCATGCTTGGGGGTGGTCTCACGAAGCATTTCACCATGGGCTCTACAATCCTCAAGGGCGGTCTCAATATGGCAGTTCAGATCACATTGGATCGCCCAGAAGGGGGCAGTCTTGGTGGTGCTCCACTTGTTGAGGGTATTTCCTGGCAGAAGATGCAAACAGAGTCCAACTTCGAAACCGTAATTGGAGATGCAACTATCTTATTTCCTCTATTGATTGTTGGAGTTCAATCTTAATTCACAATAGTTAAATCATAATATACCTTCTATTCTGGTGGTTACTATGGGCGATAAGAAATGGCCAATGCCGTACAAGAAAGGATCCGTGTACTTCCAGTATCAAGTAAAAGACTTTGATCGTGCAAAGAAATTCTATTCCGAAATAATGGGTTTTGACATCACTTGGGATGGTGGAACAGAGGTTGGATGGGCTGAGTTTGCATTACCTGCTGAGGGTGCACGACTAGGTATCAATCTAATACGAGATGGTGAACATCGTCAGGGCTCTGGAACACTCACTATGGATGTTGAGGACCTCGATGTATGTAAGACATACCTGCAAGGGAAAGGAATTGAAACAACCGAGATAACTGATATTCCTGATATGGTTTCATACTTCAATCTAAAGGACCCCGAAGGTAATCCTATACAGGTCGTTGCTGAACCTCGGGTGAAGACCGAAGAGTAAGCAGGTAGTTGTCCCAACTGTGGACAACCACTAACTCCTCAGGTGTAATAGTCTATCGAGTGTGTCCAACATACGGTAGCTATGGAAGGAGCTCAACTAGCTCCTTCTGAACAGCCAAATAGTCTTCATTTACGTTTCTTCAAATAAACTACTACGATGACTACCAGTATAACTACCCCCACACTAGTTATGACCCATATCAGAATGTCACTGCCAAATGGCCCCGTTGTTGTAGTAGTTGTGGTAGTGGCCCCGATTCCTGCAGAGAATTGATTGGTAGTTGCTTCTGTGTACAATCCAGGCCAGTAGCCCGTCGATGAGGGATTGGGATTGAGATACGGATCGTTGTCCCAACATCGTATTTTGAAGACATAGTCACTTCTCTCTTCATACCCCGTGCAGTTCCAAACGAAATATGTCTGGGTTCCTTGGTCTGAAGGTTGTATAAGGACCTCGTACGTTGCTCCACCATCTGAAGAAAGGAGAACCTCAAAGTAGTGTGATTCGTGAGCATTTCTGTCATTCACTGTCCAGCTGGCAATTATTTCTTCCTCATCAGTAACGATGGTGATGTTTTCCAGACTTGGTGCGAAGTAGTTCTGAATTGCCACAGATGTATACTGATACGAATAGTATATTCCACATCCGGTGTAGCCAACCACACTTATTGCATATGTCCCATTCAAACCGAAATTGTATGTATCAAAAGATACATCGCGACTGTCCTCTGAGAATGTTTCACCTGTGGTGGTATCTACATGAAGTTGATATGAATCATGGACCACTTCTGTATACGGGAGTGAGTATATACAACAGATGATATCCATATCATGAGCAGCAACAAAGGACCCTATCTCACCTTCATTGATTCCTTTTGTGTCAAGTGTGATTATTGGTAAGTCACTACCTGTTAGCGGAACTCCTAGATACTCATACACTATCAAGGTTGAATCAGAGTACTGATTCCCTAGTGCTAATTCCAGCTTCACGGTTTCACCAGCTTCTATGTCAGTCAATATCTCGGTCGAGTAAGAGTCAGTCAAGGTTGGGTCAAATGGCCAATTGTTTCCATAATCAATTGCTGTACTTCCAAAACGAAACACATTTTGACCTGTGAAGGCTGTGATAGTGGTCCTCAGTACCTCATAATACGACATGTTGGGTAAATTCGCCTCTGAGAATTCGGTGTTGATTGTGACATGATCTCCAACCATTGTTATATCCGAGGCTAGAGTTTCTGGTGTGGGTGAATCGTTACTGGTCCAATCTCCATTAAATGTGTGACCTGGAAGATAGTCATAAAGATAGAACTTCAATGTAAAAGGAGCTGGATTCGTTGCTTCACTGATTTGATTTGTTCTCACAATAATGATGTAATCTCCAACTGGATCAGCTGGAAGAGCGACCATTTTTGCAGTTGCAGAATCGGTTGTCTTTACAGCACTGACAGATGAGCCCAAAAAAGATCCATCTGATTCGAAGATTGAAACATCAAAATCATTATCCTGTCCGAACCATTCCAAGATTACACCTAGATAGTCTGCAGAGGGTCTAGTTACTTCTAAGATATAGGACTGATGATCTCCAGTATTCGTAGTAAGCATCCCGTTGGATGGGATTGATACATAACTATTCTCGTAAGGATTCCAGTCACTACCATAACCACTTCCTACAACAATTCCCTCTCCATGAGGCGAATCGATAACTGTTTTTACAACGTAAGAGTATGGAACCATTCTGAGTCCGCTAACATTGATGAATCCCTGATGAACACCTATCTCAGCATCAAGAGATACATTGAGTGTTATGTTTGTTTCATCGGTGTCTCCACCTGCTGCAAGTATTATTTCACTATCAGTCTGAAGTCCCCATGAGATTATAGTGACCTCAAGATCATTACCACCAATATTCGGATTCTCTCCGTCATGAATCATGATTATGGGTTCGTCTGTAAAGAGATTCCCAATTCCATCAGGATGAGCCAAGTCCATCTTGATGACATTCTTTGTCATCTCTCCATATTGGACCCTTGTCAATTCATCACCTGCACTCCCACTGTAGAAATCTGGAACCCCATTTGTTGGGTCATCGTCTACCCAATCGAACACAGCTGCCCATGAATCAGTGCCCGCAAAAGAGTCCTGGTTTCCACTGATGAGTATCGTTGCATATCTGGAATTGATGAATGTGTCATAATCTGTCCCCATCACTGATTGGAGAATTTGGTAGCCTTCTCGAGTAACTGGAGAACCTGTTGACGTGGATTCCTGGTAGGTGTGTGTTGTCCAAACATCATGAAACAGATTTTGTTCTGTATAATGTACAGCAGCCATATCGTAGGCAGGATATCCGACACTACTCCAATCTGATGTGTATCCCATCATGGTCATTGATACAGTTTCTCCTGGTTCAACCCATCCAAAGTATAACGAGGAGTCTTGTTCCCACAACCGCTGAATATCATCGAATAAGACCTCCTCATCGTATGGTCTCATGTGAGAATTCCAAGATGAATTCATGACTGATGCATAGTTTGTTCCAGAATCCATAGAAAAGAATGTGTAGTATCCCGAAACTCCAATTGTTAGTCTTACAACTGAATATGCATCAATTCGACCATGTCCCTGAGTAAAAGCATCGTAGCCTAAATCAACTGCTGTTGTTTGAATGTACCGCCTCGCATTCCCAGGGCTCATCTTATTTCCATTATGGTCATAGTACGCCTCGTAGAGAAGTGCTGCAACACCAGCTGCAACTGAACATGCTACTCCTGTTCCTGAAACTAACTGATAATCATGCGTACCATAATGGTCTGCTGCATAGTTTCTATAGATGAATTCTCCATAATTCGGATGAATCGTATATCCCATTCCAGGAGCGAGAACATCTGGTTTCACGAAACCTGAAGCTAGAGGTCCCCTTGATGAAAAGTCAGCTACCTGATCAAATCCTTGGTCTGGTCCATAGAGTGACTCGTATGATTGCCAATTAGTACTAGCGCCAACCTGAAGTATTGACCGCGCGCTAGGAGGAGTCGCTGTCCCATAGCCTGGACCTGAATCACCTGTTGGAAATACAAAGAGTGCACTATGATGTTCTGGATCCACCCACCCTGACACTGACAATGCCTGAAAGAAGAGTGATATTGGTTCATCGAATTCATTGTATTGCTGAAGGTTCCAATCAGTTGGGTTGCAAATAATGTTCATCATGTGCGGTTGTTCATCCGAAAATCCACCAACCCAATCAAACTCAAAGTATCCAGAACTAGGATTATAATCAAATCCAGATGCCCAAAGGTTAGCTGCAAGAAGTGAACTTAGGCTGTTACAATACACACCAAGAACGAGACTATCATTAGCAATACCTGATAGTTTTTCGTATGTTCCACCCGAACCTACTGGATACTCTAAGATCCCCCTACCTGCTATTAACCCAGCCGAGGCGGTACCCATACTACCATGATCGTAGAAGACGCCGATGACTCTACCACCATCTCCAATACCTTCCACAACTCCTGAATGATATGCGAAATCCCAGACAGTAGCCAAAACACCTAGACCAAAGTCAACAATGTCATCACCGTCATAGTCATGAGCCATGATAAGGCGGTCTGCTATTCCGGGCTTGTACCATGCGTCTGCAGCGAGGTCATCTACAAAACTCCAATCGCCCATGTTTGCATAATAGTCCCACTCTATAGAATTACTGAAGTCGATCCCTGTATCAGTTGCTGCAAAGCCCCATGCCCAGAAGTCAGTCCATGAACGCGTAGTATTCCAATCTACAACAACCCGCTCACCTGGTGTGTTTGCATTCAGAACTAATATCGGGGCGAAGACTTTCATATAAGGTGCTGTCTTTGCTTCGTAGAAATACCCTGTATAGTAGAAGGGTATCGTCTGATTATCGGTGTCTGTCCAATTGTAGAAGTATTGACTCCCGCTAGTAGTGGATGGATCTGTAAGTTCAAAGTCTTGGAAGAGAACATCTTCAATAAAGTCTGAAAAGTCAACCTCACTAGGATACGTACCGTCAAACCAGATGTCAACGTAGTGCCAGAGGAAATACTCTCTTAGCGATTGTATTCCGAACTCAGAGTTGACCTCTGGATCCCATAGATGACCTCTACTCGTGCAGTTCATGTAGGTCTTTCCACCAACTGTATAGCTCAACCAATTATACTCAGAAGCTGCAAGATAGGCATCTGGATTGTCTAACGGAGTTGCATTGATCTTATAGGGATTGAGACCTATGCCTTGTCCCGTGGGATCAAAGCAATTTAGCAAACCATCTGACCAAAATTGGTCCAACGCATCCACTAAATCGGGATGAGTGAAATCAATCCCTGAACCAATAATACCAACCCTGACACCACCACCATCATAGCCTAAATCATAAACATCATCCACACCTATCTGTTCCTTAATATCATTCATTAGTGGGCTGGTTTCAAGGGGAGGTTCTTGTCGAAGGGGCTTAACCTCATTTCCTGCAATCTTATCCTCCTGCAGGAAATCGGCCCAGACTCTGGAAACCCCATGAAGATCCTCAATGGTTGATAGTGTGTTGGGTGAGTCGATGTAAGCATTGACTAGGACTCCACTTCCGAAGTTCACCTTCCAAATAATGTCAACGAGCTCTGCAAGTTCTTGCGAATCAATATCATTTGAAACCGCCATCAGAATACCAACATCTCCTGCGGGACTCGTGGATACATCATCCGGTAGGTTCCCAGTGTTCAGGTAGGACGCCAGAGTTGAATCAAGAACGCTCTCTGGATGTGGACCATTCATTATCTCTTCCCACTTCTCATCAATCTCTTTGGTGAGGGATGGGTCATGGTCAACATTTGATAGATTCATCTCGACCAATGGAACAATTGGTACAATGATGATGAAACCAACACTCAGCATGAGAAATATAATTAATACACCGGTCTTCTTGCGGTCGTTCATCGCAGATTTCTACCTCTCTCTAGGCATGAGAAACAAGCAATGATCGACTCTGAGGACTAATGCTTTGTCATGAAATCAAAAAATGATGTATCGAAGGTTCTCAAATGACATAACCAAAGACCACTCCTTGTTCACGCACACTTGGACCTAATATGGCCTCCTTACTATTAAGAATACCGAACATGGTTTTATTTCATTTGGAACCAGTTACAGTTAGGGAACGATTAGATTCCAAAGGTTCACTACTCGTGATTGTGTTCTACTGAAGAGGTTGGCCGCAACTAGGACATGAGGTTGCTTGTGGAGAAACTCCTGTCTTTCCACAATACTCACAGGTTACGGAATCTGAAGGTGGGGGCGGAGCTGGAGCAGGAACAGGAGCTCCTGGTGCTGCATCATAGACTCCCTTCTTCATTGCATTTCTCAGTGCAAATATCCCCGCGGTGAAAGCAAAAATCCCAGCTAATCCACCAGGGAGTCCCTGTGGGAAGGGCACATTCATTATTGTAACAATGAAGACTGCAATACCCATGGTGAATCCACAGATACAAGCATCTGCAAATTCCACCGATTCACGATACCATCCTCCTCCGACACTCCTTTGAGTTGTTGCAGCGTATCCTAGTCCAAACCTTGCCATTCCTGCGGCTACGAGGAATAAGACAGCGAAAAGACCAAAGATGGGGGCCCACCACCTTATACTACTAGTTCCTGTAATTACGATGGCTTGGATCCCTTCAAGGATGGCTGCAATGACGAATAGATATGCAGCTTTTTTTGATTTCACAGATTTGTATACCACTTGTTTCTCCTCTTTTAACGAATATTTTCAAAAGGCGAGTATTGCATAGGTTACCTATAACTCTTACGTGATTTTTCCGCTCTCACACAATGTTCTCCATTCTCGTGTAATTTCTAGCTTTCACGAATCCAGTTCTTGCTTGTTCAAAAGAAATCACATCCTATACAGGTCGTTGCTGAACCTCGAGTAAAGATCGAAGAGTAGTTCTTCTCATTCACTCATCGAACTTTGCGGCTATATACAATCCAACTAGCATGATTACGATTCCTAAGTATAGATGGTGTAAATGAAATCCACCGATGATGTATGGGTCAAAATCTGGTAGAAAATGTAGGAATTCTGTACCCGGTACAAAATCATGTAAATCATCAACAAAGATCAACAAGCCTAATAGGAACGTTATAACACCAACTGCGACACCTTTCTTTCCCACGACTATTCACTCCTTTTGAGAGTCTTGACGAATCCCTTGCTACTTATAGTCTCGAAAGGTTATCAATCCATCTTCTGCACAGAATGAAACAGGGTATCCTAGAGTACATAAGTTCTGAAACCTCCAAGTTATGTAGAAATCTCTGGTGAGGGGTAATAGTGAACGATGGGTCATCTAGAAGACGAGGTTTACTCTGCATTGGTACTATCTCAGTAATAGTTCTGATATTGGTGAGTGTGGCAATCGTCAGAATGTTCCCTGTATTTCCGGGCTACAAAGAGGTCATATATTCAAGCCCAGGAGAGAGTATCCCAATGAATAGTGGGGAGTGGTTTGCTAAGCCATTCACGATTGATAGTGATCATACCGATTTTGGAGTTGGTGTCGAGGGTGTCCTACTCAGTCATAACTACAACGTAGACAAAATCAGGATAGAATTTGGATATGCACCTCTCTCATTGACCAGTTTCACGGAACTCAATGACACTGAAAAGAGGCAATCTTTTTGGGGGTTTAGCAGTTGGGGTGGTTGGGGTGAATCAGGCATAGATTACTCCAGTGGATATTTTCCTCTAGGTACCGTTGGTGAATATGTTTGGGCTATTCGTTTCATCGATGAGAAAAATAATTCAACAGTCATTGAGACCGACTTTGTAATTACGATTAGTCCGATGTAGTTCCACAAGAGTTGGGCGATAGTAACGCCGCCCTCTGTATGAGATGGTGCTCATTAAGAAACACTCATTGTATATTGGGAACGCGCACGAAGCCCTAGTCCCAATCAAGAGTTTCTTTCGCACAAATATTGCAAGAATGAAACAGGATATCTAAGAGTACATAAGTTCCGAAATCTAATAGTTCAGTAGAAATCTCTAAGGATGGATCTTAGTGGAAGAAACATCACGTAAAAGGCCGCGCTTACTTTACATCGGTCTCATCTCAGTGGTGATTTTGATACTGGTAGGTCCGAGCATCTTCCTGATGGTCCTATGGCAACCAGTGGTAATCTTTTCGAGTCCAGGAGAGAGTATCACAATAGGCAGCGGTGAATGGTTTGCTAAATCGTTCATAATTGATGATAGCAATAGGGATTGTGGAGTTGGTGTTGACGGTGTCTTAATTAGTCACAACAAAAACGTAGACAACATCATACTAGAATTTGGATATGCACCTCTCTCGTTGACTAGTTTTATGTCACTCAATGACACTGAAAAGATGGATTCATTTTGGGGGTATGGTGGTGGGGGTGGTTGGGATCCAACAGGCACGAAATACACCAGCGGATATCATGGTGTGGGTTCCATCGGTGAATATGTCTGGGCAATTCGTTTCACCAATTTGGATGATAATTCGACAGTCTTTGAAACGAACTTTGAAGTTTCACTCTTTCCGATGTAATTCCCAGATGTTAGATTACCTCTGTATGAGATGGTGCTCATCAAGGAATCCTCTTTTTGCGATTTTAAGGAACGATTGAGGTATAATGCTAAGTTGTTGTTTCATAATCTCTACTAATTCTTACCAGTACGTCAGCAGGGAGGGGGGAGAGGTCCACTGATTTGATTCTATTTCCTTCCAAATAGATTGCCTGAAGAGCAGTACAGGAACTGAGTGGCGTAAGGTCAATAGTCTGAAGCTGGTTTGTATCGATACGGATTGCTTCAAGATCTGTACAAAATCTAAGAGGAGTAAGATCAATACTCTCAAGCAAGTTATCTCCTAGATCTAGTCTTTGAAGGGCAGAACAGGCAGAAAGAGGCGCAAGATCAATACTCTGAATCTGGTTTTCTCTCAAGCTGAGATACTGAAGAGCTGTACAAGAACTAAGAGGAGTAAGATCAATGCTTCGGAGTCTGTTCTCGCTCAGGATCAACAGAGTAAGGTTAGTGCAGGAATTTAGAGAGGTAAGATCAATGGTCTGGAAACGGTTTTCTTTTAGCAATAATCGACGTAATCCAGTACAAGAACTGAGAGGTGTGAGATCGATATTTTGTAACCGGTTCCTCCACAAAAGGAGTGCTTGAAGGTTAGTACAGGATTGGAGGGGAGTGAGATCTATCTTATTGAGAAGGTTACGCTCCAAATCAAGTAACTCAAGAGCTGCACATGAACTAAGGGGTGTAAGGTCAATGGTCTTGAGCAGATTTCTATCCAGACTGACTTCACGCAGGAAACTACAAGAACGGAGAGGCGCAAGATCGATCTCTACTATATCATTTCCACTAAGTTTTATCGTTTCCACATCTTCTGGAAACTCTATACATTTCTCTTCATCATCAATATTTGTATAGATTAGCTTGACTTTCATACCCCATTCTCCATGATTTCTAGTTTAGAAACAATACCAAGATAAATCTTGATTAAAGATTGAAATTCGGTTTCAAAATTCTTAGTAGAGCCGCCCTCTGTATGAGATGGTGCTCATCAAGAAACACTCATTGTGTATGGGAACGAGCTCAAGGCTCTAGTCCCAATAAAGTATCATTCCCTAGATTGTGCCTTCTCACACAACTAGATTCATATCAATATTCAACATAGTATTCAGTAGGACGCAGCGCTGAATCAGGAGGGAATAGTGCTTGTCAAGGAAAAGTGGAAGATTAGTTATTGGAATTACAGTCTTATTGCTAGTGAGTTCGTTATGCAATATTACCATTCTTGAAACAACAGCTAACCCGATTGCGATATATGTGACAGATAGTTATGGATACCTGATATTGGATAGCAATATGTCCATGCCAGAAGCTCTTGTAACAATCACAATAGAGCGAACCCATGTTCTATTTGCCACGTATAATTATGATATTAGCATGGATGCAGTCTATACCTTCCTTAGTCCAGATACCCAAAATGCAACAATCGGTCTAGCTTGTCCAAATGAATGGTTCACCGATGATTTTGATGTACAGATACTGGACAATCAGTTATCTCTCCCTTATGTCATTCATGACTATGATGATCTTATCAGCGAGAACGAAACACAAACTGCTACTTGGGACACTCTTGATTTTTTCACATTCAATTGCTCACTTGATGCAGGAATTCTGACCAATATCTCAGTTCGAATGGATTTGGGAAGTTCAGAATATGACAATGGAATAACGTTCAGATACTTTGTTGCTACTGCTCATTCATGGAGTGGTAATACGTATGAAGTAGTTACTATGAATCTAATAAATCTGAATGGACTACGCAGTTTCACTTTCGCACCGACCCCTTCTTCTATGATTGTCGATAATCCTTCATCGAGAACTGCTATTTGGAATCTAAATATGAGTGCTTTTGAAGAGGATTCTGTAAGACTCACGACCATTGATGATGAATTATACTTGGAAGCAATCGATTTTCTCATAATATTAGCTGCAGTGTCAATTCCTACAATCATAATTATCTTAGTTGTGTTCATCAGGAGAAAAAGTTAGAAACACTCACGGAGCATACTAGTCCCAATCAAGAGTTTCTTTCGCACAAATTCTTCAGATTGGGTAGTTTTATGCCCATATTTCCAGCAATTGTCCGTGCAAATGGTTGTTTTTGACACACTCCCAAAAGAATTCCCTATCCACTCCATAATCCTTTTATTGAAACTTCTTGCGGAAGCGTTGAGTTTAGCTACTCAAGACCATCAATATTAGGTGAATGAAATATGGGAAAGCGTCCCGGACAATGTTATCGAGAATGTGACAGACCCGCCTTCGTGAGGAAGAAGTATATCCATCGTAGACCAGCTAGCCGTATTGTTAGCTTTGACATGGGTAATACCAAAGGCGAATTTGAGATTGAATTGTCACTGATTGGTCTTGAGCGATGTCAGATTAGACATCAGGCTCTTGAGGCTGCTCGTATTGCATCTAACCGTGATATGACCAAGAATGCTGGTAGAAGTAACTACCACCTTCGAGTTCGTGTCAAACCATACCACTACCTTCGAGAGAACAAAATGATCTCTGGTGCTGGTGCGGATCGTGTACAGGATGGAATGAGAAAGGCATGGGGCAAGGTAATAGGCGTTGCAGCTAGAGTTAGGCCAAATCAGGCTCTCATCACAATCCGTTGTAACCGTGCACATGTCAAAGAAGCAAGGGCTGCACTCAAGAAGGCCGCACCTAAGATGCCAACTCCCTGCAAGATTGTGTTTGACAAGATTGATCCCGCACTCAAACGTAAGATGGGGTACGGTATCTAATCGTCATCTTTCTCGCTTTCTTTGACGAGGTCGTACAATTTTCGAGCGACACCAGTCATAGTAGTCACTTCACGTCCAGTCATGTATGACCTTCCGAGTAAATTTCTGAAGACCTGTTTTGCAATTGGTTTTCTATACTCCTTCAGAACGAGTGCATCAATCACCTCGTCTAGAAAGACCATTACTTGGTCCCGTTCTGTACGAGTGGCTGCTCTGGGAAGTACAATCTCACTTGGTTCCTCAGGGGCATAATTTGTGTATAGATGATGAAGCACAATTGCTACTGCATGACTGAGATTGAGACTTGGATATCCTTCTGAAGTAGAAATAGTGAAAGCAAATTCACAGAGACCCAGTTCCTCATTTGTGAGTCCTGAACTCTCCCTTCCAAAGACAAGAGCAACTTTGCCTTCAAGTGATTTTGGATTTGGTAGATTTTCCAAGGGTACCAAAGCTCTGGTTACACTGTGATTTCTACCTGCTCGTGCTGAGGTTGCCCAAGCTGCTTCAATATCTTCCAATGCTGATGGTAAATCGTCATAAATCCCTGCAGCATCCAGGATTTCATGTGCCCGCACAGAGTAGATTTGTGCAATCATATCCTCACGTGGATCCCATCCAACAATTCTCAGTTCTTGAACACCAAAATTTGCTAAGACACGTGTGACAAATCCGACATTACCTGGTTGTTCTGGTTCAACTAGAATGATAACAAGATTTGGGAATTCCATGGATATCAGGCTCCCTATACAACTAGCTATGTGATAGTTGAAGAATGTCGCCATCTTGTAAGGGATAATGCAAGCCCACAACTCTTCGCTTGATCTTATCATTTGCTCTAAGAATCACAGCTGATCTGAAGCGTTCCACAAAAAGTTCCTTGTGAACTTTACCTGCTGCATCCTGAACTACTGAACCCGCTGGTAGGACTATTGGTTTATTTTCCCTCTTTTTTCCAGGTATCTTGGTGTATACTCTCAAGATATCGAGATGTTCATAGAGCGCCCAACTCATACCATCAAGATTCTCATTTTTCTCCGCAGATACTGGGACAATATCAAACCGCTCACTATATTTCGATTCTAATTCTTGGAATCTAGCTTCAGAACCTGTTGCGTCTCCTTTAGTAGCAACAACCATTGCACGAACATAAGCGACACTCGCATCCATTGCATCAGTGAGCTGTTCGAAGGTTGCCGGTTTCTGGAATCTGACAATGATATTTGACACTCTACGTGCTCTAAGATATTCCATTACTTCTTCAATATCACCTTCATAGTTTTGAGCACCATAGATCATGAGTCCGCCTAGACCAACCCTTTCAATTCTAACAGCTGTTTTTTCCTTGTTCAGTCTAATTCTCGCAGCATCCAATTCTCCCAGAATTATGTTCATCTGAGTATCAATATCGTGTGACAAATCAATAATCAATGCGATGCAATCAGTATTTCTAGCCACAGACAGTGCTTGTCTCCCAATTCCCGCTTCGTGACTTCCTTCAAATACTCCAGGTAGTTCTACAAGCTGGATGTTGATATCTTCCAATGTAAGCATCGCTGGTGTTGGTATGGGTGTAGTAAATGGATAGTCTGCAATATCAAAAGTTGCATTTGTTACCGCGTTGATGATGGTAGATTTACCGCAATTTGTTACTCCAACCAAACAAACCTGTCCTGCACCCTCTTTCCGAACGACTCCCTCTTCTGTTCCTCCGCTCTTTCTAGCCCTGTCAATTTCTTGTTTCTTCTCCAGTTGAGCCTTGAGTATCGCAAGTTTCTTTCGATAGTCCCCAACCATTCGT
>Ga0209976_10001504_pt1 | contig 13732 bp, 13 predicted proteins | sample SumtaG_FD_182806 | JGI IMG/M metagenome (GOLD analysis project Ga0209976, IMG submission 182806) | Deep subsurface microbial communities from Indian Ocean to uncover new lineages of life (NeLLi) - Sumatra_00157 metaG (SPAdes) (version 2) | ecosystem: Environmental > Aquatic > Marine > Oceanic >...
ATGCTTTAGTATATGGATGTGAAGGATTTGTAAAAACATCTTTAACAGTTCCAACCTCTACAAATTTACCTAGATACATCACTGCAATATTATCAGCTATGTGTTGTACTACAGTTAAATCGTGAGTAATAAAAACGTAAGAAAAATTAAATTCATTCTGAAGATCCTTCAATAAATTTAATATTTGAGCTTGAACAGATACATCAAGAGCGGATGTAGGTTCATCTAGAATAATCACTTCAGGATTACAGGAAAGAGCTCTAGCAATTACAATTCTTTGCTTTTGGCCACCTGAGAATTCATGAGGATATCGATCTAAATGTTCCCTTTTCATCGAGACTACTTCTAGAAGTTCAAGAACTCGTCTGCGGATTTTTCTTCTTTTTGACATTCCTTCAAGAATTTTTAGAGGTTCACCAATTAAATCAACTATTTTCCTACGAGGATTTAATGAAGCATCAGGATCTTGAAATACTATTTGAACTCTTTTACGGATCAGTGATCTAAATTTTAACTCTTTATGATAATCTGAGAGAATTTTCTTTATTTTATAGATTAGACCTTGATCCTTCTTTGCTCGTTGCTTTATACGTTGTTTCATATGTTGTTGTTTTTTTTTATGAAAACTTGAAGGTGCTCTTATAAACAATCCCTTAAGCCACCCAGTTAAAATTCTAAATATAATGGGGTTGTTTATAAAAGACATTATAAATGATTTATTTTCAAATTTTCTTTTCTTCCAAATTTGTTGGTTTTCTAGAAAAATAGAGCCATCTGTGGCATCAACTAAATTCAACACGGTATTTCCAATTGTAGTTTTACCACATCCACTTTCTCCAACTAATCCTAATGTTTCTCCTTTATGAAGGTCAAAACTCACACCATCTACAGCTAAGACCTCTCCAATTTTCCGCTTTAAAAAGCCCCCTAAAATAGGGTAATATGTCTTTAGATCTTTAACTGAAAGAATTACTTCTTTTCTACTTTTTGGTTTTGACATGTTTTTCATATCTGAATTTTTTATTCGATTTTCTATAATGTTAGATTGATTATTTTTAAAAATTACATTAAATAAGAAGTCTCTTTCTCTTCTTTATCTCATTGATATTTAGGTGAATCTTTATATTTAGGATCATAGAGATGACACCCTATAAAATATTTATGTTTTATTTTTATAAATTTAGGTTTCACTTTATCGCAAATTTCCATACGCTCATCACATCTAGGGTGAAATCTACAACCTGATGGAGGATATATCAAATTTGGGACCATTCCTCGAATAACTTCTAATTTTTGATCTTTCTTCTCTAGGCTTGGAATGGCTTTAATCAATCCAATAGTATATGGGTGACGTGGATTTTTAAATAGATCAACCGCGGTTGCATATTCAACAATATTTCCACTATACATAACAGCAACCCTGTCACACAAATCAGCAATAATTCCTAAATCATGTGTAATCAAAAGAATTGATGTTTTGAACCTTTTTTTTAAGTCTTTCATCAAATCAAGAATTTGAGCTTGAATGGTTACATCTAAAGCCGTAGTTGGTTCATCAGCAATTAACATTGCGGGATTACAAGAAAGTCCCATAGCAATCATAACTCTCTGTCTCATACCGCCACTAAGTTCATGTGGATACCTCTTTAAAATACCCTCAGCATCTGCGATTTCCACTTCTTTAATAATCTGTATTGATTTCTCTTTAATTACATCTTTTAATATTGGTATATGCTTGGTTTTTGTTTTGAGTTCGATAATTTCGTTTTTAAGATGTTCTCGATCTTCTTTCGTTAATTGATCATCTTCTTTTAACTTGATTTTTAATTCTTTTTTTCTTTCCAAGTTTTTCTTTCTATTTAAACGACGTTCGTCTAAAATTTGTTTAAGATCTTCCATTTGATGTAAAATAAAGACTTCCGCTAATTGTTTTCCTACTGAAATAACGGGGTTAAGGGAATTAAGAGGATCTTGAAATATCATCGTAATATCATTACCTCGGATTCCCCTCATGTCTTCCTCTGATAGCTCAAGCAAATTAGTACCATTAAATAATATATTTCCTTCGAGAATAATCCCTGGAGATCTCACTAGACGCATAATTGAAAGAGCTGTAACGGATTTTCCACAACCCGTTTCACCTACAAGTCCAAGTATTTCATCTTCATAAATGTTAAATGAGACGCCATCAACAGCTTTGACAACTCCTTCTTCTGTATAAAAATACGTCTTAAGATTTTCAACCGAAAGTAATGTTTTTTTATCTTTTGAAATTTCAGTGTCTATTTGATTAGTTTGTTGAGTAGCTCTTTTATTTTGTGGTGTTATTGTCATCTTTAATTTTACCAATATTTGATTAAAATCTTCTAATATTAACTTATATATTTCTTAATCGCGGATCTAAGGCATCCCTTAACCCGTCACCGGTTAACATAAAACCTAATACAGTCATCATTATCATAAAACCTGGCCAAAAAACCGCCCATGGAGCATCTAGCATTTCAGCTCTTGCTTGACTAATATAAAAACCCCATTCAACCTGCTCCGGATCATTAAAACCTAAAAAGGCTAGACCTGCTAAACTTAAGATTATCCCACCAATGGCAAACGTGAAGGCGATTACGGTAGGTTGAATACAATTAGGAAGTAGGTGTTTAAACATAATTCGCCAATTTCCTGCTCCTGATGCTCTTGCTGCTTCTACATAGGTTAGGTCTCGGGCTTGTAAAACTGATCCTCTAATTAAACGAGCATATCCGCCAATACCTAGCAATCCAAAAGCTAAAATAAAATATTCTAAACGTTGCCCAAAAACTCCTATAATAACTATAAGGAAAACTAAACCTGGAAATACAATGATCACATCCACGATTCTCATTAATATTGAATCAATCACTCCTCCATAGTAAGCAGCAATCGTACCAATTATAATACCAGTTGGAACAGAAATTAATAGTGATAGTAAAGCAACTGATAGAGATACTCTTGCGCCCCATATCATAATAGAAACGAGATCACGTCCGAAGTGAGTTGTTCCTAAGGGATTTTCTGGAGATGGCGGAGAATATGGCCATTGATTTGGATGATCTGGATTTGGGTAAAAAGACGCTGTTTCTTCCAATGTTTGGGGTGATATCCATGGAGCAAACACAGCAAAGGAAACAATCACAAGAATAATTCCTATACCTATAATGGTTAATATGGATTTCAATCTTCGAATAAATTTTCTTTTACTTATAGTTTTTTCATACTCAAACTCCCTTACTGCTAGATCTTCCATTATATACCCTGGAATGAGAAGAAACTTAATATAAGTGATTATATTTTTCCTTTTTTCTTTTCGAATTTCGATAGGTTCTTCTAATTCTTGTTGTTCAATTTTTTCCATAATTTTTAACACATTTTTTTTATTTTTTATTAATATCTTATTCTTGGATCTATAACTCCATAGAGTACATCAACCAATAAATTTATAGCAATAATCAATAAAGCAGAAAAAAATACAATACCATTTATTAAATAAATATCACGTTCAAAAATAGCACTCACTACTAAATCTCCCATTCCTGCCATGGTGAAAGTTGCTTCAGTTAGAATCGCCCCTCCTAATAGACCACCAAAACCAAGTCCAATCACTGTTACAACAGGGATTAATGCATTTTTCAGGGCGTGTGTATGTAAAACAACTTTTTCTTTGCATCCTTTTGCTCTTGCCGTTCTTATATAATCTTGTTGTAAAATTTCCAGCATACTTGAACGAGTTTGTCTTGTAATCCCAGCAAGAAATATAAAAGCTAAACACAATACGGGTAAAAGTATGTGAGAAAAGTAATCTATTGCCATATATATTTTACCATCTATTAATGAATCAATTAATCTAAAACCGGTAACAAATTTAGGATCTCCATATTTCATATTTTTAAAGCCACCTGAAGGTAACCAATCCAATCGATAAGCAAATAAGTATTGAAGCATCATTCCTAACCAATACACAGGAATCGATACTCCTATTAGGGCAAAGCCCCTAAAAGAAGTATCTTGCCATTTATTTCTGTATTTTGAGGAAATTATACCAGTCTTAATTCCAAAAAAAGTGGCAATTAGAAGAGAAAATACAGTAAGTTCAATGGTTCTTGGAAACCTCTCCCAAATAAGATCCCAAACTGGCACCCCTCTATTAACAGTATAAGATTCACCCCAATTTCCTGAAAAGAGGTCTGCGATATATCTAAAATATTGAACAATTACTGGTTGATCCAATCCTAGCATATGTTCCATTTGCAAATACTGAGCATGTGTATGATTTAATGGTAACATAGCTTGAACTGGATCCCCAGGCATTAATTTAGTAAGTAAAAATGTCAAAGTCAATACAAGAAACAACACAGGAATTAACCAAAGTATTCTTTTCATAATATATGATAGCATACTCATATCTCATAACCTCTTCTAACTATATTTCTTTTTATCACTTCTAGTGTAATTTTTAATCAATCACTTTTAGATTTATCATATTTCTGTCTGGCTTTACTAGCTAAAACTGCTGTTGACATATTAATACCTATCAAACACAAAATTGTAAGATATCCTTCATACATAATAAAAAATCTATATATTATGGTTAGATCAAAACTCTCTACAATAAACCAATACCATATGAAAGATATTCCGATTATGATAAAACTTAGCCAAAAACTATTCCTTAATCCATATTCATAAAATTTTTCTCTAAATACCATTAAAAACACAATTGCTATAAGAATTATTAAAGATAAAAAAGAAGATGGATTAAAAAGAACTTGATATATAAATACTATTCTTTCTCCAATGGATTCATTAATTAAATCATCAGCGGTTTTTGGGTAAACATAATTACAAATATATCCAAAAAATATGAAGTAAATCAATAAAATTGCGAATAAAAAATTTCCTTGTCTACCTAAGTCAATTTTAAGCTTATCTTTTTTGTAAAGACTTACTAAAAGAATAACTGCAAAAATAACTACAAATGGCAATACAGAAAATAAAATTAATAATTCAATTGATAGTGCCATGTCAAAATTTCACATCTATAAAAATTAATCCTTAAAAATAATTGTTTATTTTTTTCTTTAAGTAATTGAATACTATTATTTAAATTTTTGTTCACATTTTGAATCGTGTTTATTTTACCCTTTCTTCAAAATAATTTATAAATTTTTCACAATATCAGTTTCAAAGGAAGATAATATCTAAATTCTATTGAGCTGAATCTTTTTCTATTAAATTTTAATTCTAATCATTTATTTTAATATATCATTTTTCTTTTTTTGCTTCCAATGGAAATTTACCTTAAGATTTATAAGAGAAAAGTGGAAATGATTATGTATGAAAATAAAATACTCATCTCCACTTTCAGATTTGGTAGCTGAGTTAAAACCACTTTTCTCTAACGAATATATGTTAACATTTTTTAAAAAGTTTTGTAATGCAATCAAATCTAGGACGTGGGGATTTAAAAAGGCTAAAAATGCAAGAAATTTATTACGCAAATGTTTGGATTATCAATTAAAAGAAGCTTTATATTTAGAAGTTATTTCAAAAAAAGTGAACTTCTTAATTGGCATTACAGAACATTCTAATTATGGGAATCGGGACGATAAAATGATTAAAGGAACAAATTGGGGTAAAGGAACAAAAAAAATGCGCCATTACTTAGGATTTTCGATTTTATCCCGAGGTATTCACCTTTATGCAGGACTGGAATACATCGCAAAAGGGCAACCAAAAGTACCCGTAATTATTAGATTTCTGGAGCATTTGATCGAGTTGGGGTTTGAGTTAAATTATGTAATGATGGATAGAGAATTTTACAATGCGATATTTTTACACGAAATAAAAGGGCTGAAAGGAAATTTATTAATGCCTACCAAAGCGTATAAAAAAATTACTAAAATTATTGAAGAATATTTATCTTTTAAAGATTTAATGAGCAAATCCTTTAATTTTTTTTTTCTACTTATTTTGACATGTAATTTTTATCTCAAAAAATCCTTTGGAAATGTTGTATTCTAGAAATTTAGTTATTGCAAGCAACTCAAGTCATTTAATCCTTTTAGTCCTCCGCTAAATGCGGTCGAGACTTTGAAAAAAAGTTGACAGGACGGTGGCTGAGTTGGAAATCCTCCCATCTCATGGATCATTAGGCCCCAATAAACGGTGAGCTTTTAAATTAAACTTGGGCAAGATCCGGAGAACCCGTCTAGTTGCTTGCGATAACGCTTACAAAAATAAGTAAGATATCTAAACGCAGCAGCTCCGGAGGATTGAATACGGAATCCTGCGGTAAATCGTCGCAACCAATTACCGCTCGTAGCGGACGCCATTGCGGTTAGAGTATCCCACCGTGATTATAATATGGAAGAGCATGAATTTATATTTTATGTTGATTGGTCGGATATTATATTGTATTGCAGTATGGACGTGCACAAGCACAAGCTAGCTATTGCGTTATATTCGACAGATGTCCAAGAAGCAGAAGGGTTAAAGACCGCTTTTTTTAGGTAGATACCGACGGTTTGACTCAATTTTGGAACTATGTGAAGAAATATCGCCCGTTAAAATTTGCTATGGAAACCACGGGTATTTATCACCACCTCATTTATAAATTCTTGAGAGAGAAGGCTCCTTGTGCAAATTGGCAATATGAAATCATTGTAGTCAATCCTGCCGATGCTGCGGGGCTCTCTGGAAGGCCTAAGAATGACAAGATAGATTCTAAAAATCTTTCCAAATACCTTGCCAGCGGGCTGTTAAAGAAAGGATTGCCCATCGTGGAAGTCTTGGAAGACTTCAAGGCAATATTTCGCAGGGGAATGCGTTTAAAAAAGGACATGGCCGCACTTAAAAATAGGATCAAGAAGAACCTTGACCGTGCAGGATTAAGGATGAAAAAACTCGACTTGTCGTTAATTTGGACGCGCAAGTTCTTGAATTATTTCGTGCGCGAAGAAAAGACATTGGGCGAATTTCTATCAGAAGCACTCAAGGAAAAAGGACCGCTCACTAACCATCGCAACGTGATTACCAAGAACATGGAAAAATTTCAACCCTATTTATTATTTGCTTTAACACCAGCTGAAACTTACAAGCCTGTAAGCCGTATTAATTTTGAGAAGATCTAATATTCATCATTAGGATTAAATCTTCCTTTGTCCAATCAGAAGGAATAAAATCCATGTTAACGTAGAAATAATCATTGAGTTTCATTATATTTTGATTTTTTATGGACTTTTTTGAATTTATCAAAGGAATTGTACCCATTTCAAAAATCCACTCTAAAATCTTGATGGAATATGGACCAGTGTCAGCTAGAATTATCAAGGGGCTCTCGAAACCTAATGCAAAAAAATGCTTAAATGTCTCTTTAAAAACCGTGTATTCGTCTGTATTACCTGGAAATATCTCACAATAGATTGGAACGGAACGTTTGCCACGATAAGCGTAAATTGTAGACACTTTATATCCCACACCATAGACTTTTCCTTGATGTCTACAAAATCCCGGATCCAGATCGTTATAAGAGCCTTTTTCTTTGTTGAATTGATCGCTACTATTTGAATGAACGAATTGGGCATCCCAAATCAGTATCTTATATTTTGCTATCTTGAACTCGTAGGTTTCTTCAAGCAATTCAAGGAAATACTGCCTTAATGCTTCTAAGGGAATGACTCTTAATGCATGACTTACTATAGCTACATCAGGAAAGTAGTACGGACGTGGAGCACGGTTTTAAGGTAATTAGCTTAAAAATATCAAATAGCATTCATGTAGGACGTGTAATTATCAATTTCTATGTGAATACGGGACAGTTCAATAATGATTATATCGTGTAAGAATTGCTCTCTAAAAGAAATCCTTTTTGTTTCTAATTTTACTTGTAAATCATCAAAATAAGTGAAGTTATTACAAGTTATGATGTGTTCAAAAAAGCTGGTAAATCCAGAAAGAGCTTTCAGCATCAATTTTTCAACCTGACTAATTCCTTTATAAGTTATCTCTGGCTCGGGTACAACCGCTACATCTCGAAATTCCTTAAACTATTAAGATTTAATCGCTGATAAATCACCCTTTTTAATAAAATGGTCAATCTTATAGAACAATTTTGTAATATCTTTCTTTCTACCGCGCTTTTGCTTTGGTTTTCGAGGGATGCTATTTATAAGTTTCATCGCTGTCCTGTAATCTTTCTGGATTCTCATCACAAATCTCTGTTTTTCTATCTTAAATATATAATCTGTAATTTGCATTTGGGCAAATGAATTATCATTTTTATATTTTAAAACAATTAATTGTTTTCCTCGATGTTCTATGATTAATAATCTTAAACCCAATTTAAATGTTTTGGTTCATTTGATGCCTACTATCTATAATTTTCACTGATTACAATCCCTAATTCATTCTGTGAAATCCAATTCTAAAAGAACTAATACGAAACTATAAACATTTATTAGATTTCATATTAACTCGAAGTTTATTTTTCCATTTTTGCGACAAAATTTAAATTAAGATATCTAGAAATTTAGTCGGAATAAGATTTAAAATCTTTAAAAATGAGGTTAATTTATAGATTTAAAAATACTCTCATTATTTACAAAATATATTTGATAAAATAAGAAGAAACCTGACAAAAATTTGACAAAATTAAATTGCAAATTGACTGACAAAAATACATTACAGATAACAAAATATAAGAAAAAAAAAAAAATTATATTTAATATTTCGATTATTCTTTTTTGTCTTAGCAATTGATTACTAAGCGGCAAGATATACCGAATAAAAATCTACTCTAGCAATAGCATTTGGAACCCATCCGTGAACGTAGTCTTGATACACATCATAATTCTTGCCTGATGTGAGCCATACAAAGAAGTAAAGTTCCTCAACCAATTTCTGTTGAATCTCATCATAAATTGCTTGTCTGTCAACAAGATCGACTGTTAGCTCTCCCGAGAGCATTAATGTCTCTAATTCAGCATCATAGGTATTGACATAAATTCCTGATGTTTCGCTGTATAATGGTGTAATGTAATTTTCCGGATCTATATAATCAGGAGCCCATCCAAGGAAGTACATTGGGATTAAGTCTCTTCTTAAAGGTCCTGTATCAAATTCCATGCAACTGATTATATCCCAGAAAGAGATTTGTACTACCGGAGCATCTATCCCGATATATTCTAGATTATCTGAAATATATAAAGCCATGTCTCTTCGAGTTGTACCTTCAGTTTGAGCGGTAATATTCCATCCAAATCCCCACCCACCGTCTCCTGCTTGATCAAGCCAATCTTGATCTGTAGTGAAGCCAGTTCCGTATCCCTCAGCTTGCATCATAGCTTGTGCCGCTGCTCGGTCAAATACTGCATAATCGAAATCATAATTTGACATTGGGATGCCTGTTGGGATTGGAGATTTCAATCTGTAGCCTACACCTTTCAGTACTACATCGATTATATATGAATAATTAACCGCGTATGAGATTGCTTTCCTGATTGCGGTAGGAACCATAGCGCCATTAAAGCCCATATAGTTAGTACTTAAAGTAGGTCCAGCTTCTATGAGAGTTATATCTGGATCAGCTTCGAATTGATTGTGGAATTCTGGTTTTGGCGTATCATATAAGTCAATTTCACCCGCTAATATTGCTGTATTCAATGCAATATCATCTTCAATAATCCATATTGTTATGTTTGTTAATTGTGCAGGACCAGCCCAATAATCATCAAAACGAGTAAATTTCACCTGAATATCTGTAAAGTAATTTTGGAATTTAAAAGGACCTGTACCAATTAAAACGTCACCATCAGCATATGTGAGGTAATCAAGTTCTTTCCCTAGGTTTCGTGCGTTGGTAGGTGATTGTATATACAAAGAATAAAAAGTAAATAAGTTAATGAATGATCCTTTTGGCATATTCAAAGTGACTTTTACAGTGTGAGAATCAACCACTTCCGTTTTATTCATAACAGCTACTCCTCCCACTGTAAATAGGGCTAAAACTTTAGTCGTTTGCACATCTACGGGAAGTGGTACATTAAATGGGGCATCTAAGTACTGGTTACCTGAAACATTTAAGTAATAGTTTAATCTATCAAAATTCCATTTAACAGCTGCTGCGTTAAAATCTGTTCCATCGTGGAATTTAACACCTGTTCTAAGAGAAATAGTTATTTCCAAACCATCTGCAGAGACTGAAGGAAGTGCTGATGCTAGTACCGGAAGTAGTGGATATGCAGGATCTGTAACATCGAATTTGTATAAACCTTCAGTAATTTGTTCAATTATATCTCCACCAGCAGTATCATAACATAAGTGATTATCCATGTCCGTAGGACCTGCGATTGTTGCAAAAACAAGTGATTGGTCCATTGGTGGTGCACCTAATTCAACTAGCCCCAGTTGCGTAGCAAATATAATATTACCGACACCAGATGCAGCGAGAATAATTGCTAAGATTATTATTGCTAAATTTTTCTTTTCCATTTCCATATTTAATTTCACTTTTTTTTTAATATTTTTTTTTAATTTTTATTAGATTGGTTGTTAAATATGTTTTTAAATTTGGAAACTTATAAATTTTATCCTTTTTTTTTTGTTGATTTTTGAAATCATAATAGGTTTTAAAAAATCATTGGTATATAAAATATTCTCCATCTTTAAATTATATCGCTAAATAAGGCTCTATAATAATTATAGGCATCATTTTTCTGAAAGTTACTAATTCTATTATGATAAAAATTTTTAATTCAAATTTAAGTATAAGCTAAAATGGGAATGAAATGGGATAATATACATCATTTCATTATTTCAATAATTTTTTAAAAATAGATTATGATCCTTTTAATTTAGTTTGATAATTAAATCCTTCTATTGCTTGTGGAGATATAAAAATGGGGCAGTTTAACCTATGAGATACTCTCATTCTTATGTTTTCAAGGGTTCGCATTCCATGTTGGGTTTGAAATAACTGATGTATAACTTTATTGATAGGTTCATTTACAACTTTTATAGATCTAACGCTTTTAATCTTTGGGTTTGAATAATAGATTTGTTTAAATTGAAAAATCTGCTCCTGGTTGCCAATCAAAGTCGTGATAGCACTTTTCAGCCAGGAGTGATTGTTTTCGGAGAGTAATTGTCTTAAAAACCTAAGACTTGATTTCTGCTGTAAAGGTAAGCGAAACTGATAGTAAAATCTTACAATGATTTTTCGATAAAACCGCAACCAAGGAAATATTTTCAAGTATTTCTTCAGTTTTTTTCTATGATACTGTTTCATATTCTCAGGATTCATTAGAATGAGATATTTGATTTTGTTAAATTGTGATTTAATGACTTCTAAATCCATTCTCAAGTCTCTTATCGCTCCTCTCCATGCTTTATATATTTTAGGTTCAATATATTTCAAACCTTTATCACTGAATTTAAGTTTTTTCTTGATAAATATATCCTCGTATTTTTGAAGAAATGTTTTATTCCCTTTCCAGCTTCTAAAAATGGGTGTCAAAAAAAGTGAGGATAAATTTTGTTGAATCAATCTTGGAGATTTTTCAGTTAAACATAATCTTAAACTTTGATAAATTTTCCATGCGTAAGCTGTATCTTTATATTGTAAATCAAGTTTAAGCTCACACTTTTCATTCTTCTCCATATCAATTGAAATTCGACGTAATTGATTCCATTCTTTAATGTGAGCCGAATATCGTTCATTCTTAACTCTTGTTAATTCTTTAACTAGACCTCTTAGAAGTAATTGAATTGCATGGAAAACACATTTCTGAATTGTTACTTCTGGGAAAACTGCTTTCACTCCAGATTCTATACGGCTTGAAAAATCAATGGTCATGAATTTTACTGGTTTAGGAAGCCATTCTTTTAAGGTTTGTAAGAAAAAGGTAGTTTCTGCTTCACTCTCACTTGAAACTAACGCCCCTGCAATTGGCGTGTTATGTAAAGAATCGGTAGCAAGCAACAACCCGCTTTTTAGACTTCCAAATCGTGGTCGTTTTTTTTTGTTCTCACCGATTTGAAGGTTCCATCCACAGAAATGAACCCTGAGAATTGATCTGGAGGGTCTTCTCCACTTAAATCACTCATAATCTCTTTTTTTCTCCCAAATTTATTAACCCATCTTTCAACAGAAACTACAGAGACTTCTACATGATGTAACTCATTTAAATCTCTCACTACTCTTCTAATAGAGTCTCCTCGTTCAAGAACGCGAGATATTGCATATTCTATCACACCAGGCATATATTTTGAACCGATAGGTATTAAAGGATGCTCGATTGTAAATACTTTCCCACAATTTTTACATTTAAAGTACACACGTTCATAACGAATCCGACGACATATACGAGGGGTTCCTAAATCTTGGATAAACCTCACTTTATACGTATGTCTTCTTATATTACTAGTAAAGCATGAGGGACATATGGTAGGATAGAAATCTGCATCGGAATGCTCCCGAATTTCTACTTCAATCCCGTTTTCATTTCGTTCTTCCATATATTTAATGGGGGTTTTACGAATTTAAACTTTAAGGAATGTGAGAAATGGGACTTGAGGAATCAGTAAAGGGAGTATTAATTAATTTGTTACCATAACAAGTCAATGGGAGCGCCACGGATTAGCTAGATAAATCTGGAGAAAACACAAATATTGTCGATCTAAACCCTAAATTTTAATAACAATACTAGTTTTTAAGGATCATACTCATTTTTAAAAGAGTTTTAAAAAAAAGGATAATTGGAATCTAATATGCGAAAATTAGATTACAACCAAATAATCATTGATATTGTAGAATGGATTAAAGAATATGTAGAATCTGCAAATGTTAATGGTATTGTAGTAGGTATTAGTGGAGGGATAGATAGTGCTACTATTACATCTTTATGCGTAAAAGCATTGGGAAAAGAAAATATTGTAGGATTAGGACTACCATGTTCTTCTATCCCTCAAGATTTAACTGATGGCCAAATGCTAGCCGATTATTTGGGCATTCGCTTCATAATTATAGACTTAACAAATATTTATAATGAATTTCTAAAATCTACATCAGCTTCAATTAGCCCAAATCAATTAGCAATGGCAAATATAAAACCCCGATTAAGGATGATTACTAATTATTTTATTGGACAATCATTAGGAAAATTTTTAGTAGCAGGCACAAGTAATAGGAGTGAATTAGCAATAGGCTATTTCACGAAGTATGGTGACGGCGCGGCAGATTTTGAGCCAATTGGAAGCTTGTATAAATGTGAAGTAAGAGAAATAGCTAAACTATTAAATATCCCCGATGAGATTATTAAAAAACCACCATCTGCAGGTTTATGGGAAGGACAAACAGATGAAGATGAAATCGGAATAAAATATGATATCTTAGATGAGATTCTGTACAGAATTGATAATGGATTATCATTAGCGGATTTAAATATTGATGATATAAAAAGGGTTAAGGATATGATAGAGAAAGCTCGACATAAAAACTTAATGCCACCAGTTTTTACAATTAATTCGTAAATATCGAAAAACAATTCATAGGCTTGAAATAACTCTACGTATTTTGTTGATTCTTGATGTTATTTCATCCAATTTAATTTTAAGCCCATCATTTTGCTTCTTGAAATCAGCTTCATTAATAGAGCCATTATTCAATTTTTTCTCAATTTCATTATAGTTTTTTTCTATGGAA
>Ga0209976_10001505_pt1 | contig 13728 bp, 10 predicted proteins | sample SumtaG_FD_182806 | JGI IMG/M metagenome (GOLD analysis project Ga0209976, IMG submission 182806) | Deep subsurface microbial communities from Indian Ocean to uncover new lineages of life (NeLLi) - Sumatra_00157 metaG (SPAdes) (version 2) | ecosystem: Environmental > Aquatic > Marine > Oceanic >...
GTGAAGTTGCCGGAGGGTGTGGAGATGGTGATGCCGGGGGACAATGTGAACATGGAAGTGGAGTTGATCACGCTGATAGCCATGGACAAGGAATTGCGGTTTGCCATTCGTGAAGGGGGGCATACCGTGGGTGCCGGCGTGGTAACCGACGTGATCGAGTAATCATACAGCTATGGGCAACAGCAAGCGAGACCTGGTCATTCTGGAGTGCGTTGACTGCAAGCGTTCCCGATATACCACAACCAAGAATCGCAGGACGCACCCCGACCGCATGGAGTTTCGCAAGTACTGCCGCTGGTGCCGGGGGCATACCGTCCATCGGGAAACCAAGTAGCTCTGTGTCCACAGGTGAGTAGCTCAATTGGTAGAGCACCGGTCTCCAAAACCGGCGGTTGCGGGTTCGATTCCTGCCTCACCTGCTCTGGTATGGTGATTAAGCGGGTTTGCAGACTCAAGCAACAGAAAATGAACCTTACATATGATTAAGCGGATCCAGGTGTTTCTAAAAGGTGTTGAGTTCGAGATGAAAAAAGTCTCATGGCCAACCTTAAGCGAACTGCGTGGTTCTACGGCGGTTGTGCTGATCCTGTCATTATTGTTGGTGATATTTTTATTTATGGTTGATTTCAGTTTATCGCGGGTGGTTTCCCTGATTCTGTAGTTATCATGGCAGCATACGACAAAGTCCCGGCGGAAATGGAATGGTATTCACTGCGGGTGATTTCCGGCAAGGAGAAGAAGACGCGGGAGGCCCTCTTGTACGAGGCCGAGGAAGCAGACCTGCAGGATCAGATTGGAGAAGTCTTGGTCCCGTCGGAAAATGTAGTGGAGATGCGGGAGGGGAAGAAACGTGTTCGCAATAAGGTCTTTTTCCCGGGGTATATACTTGTCAGTCTGCGCCTCACCAAGGAGGTACGCTACCTCATTGAGAACGTCCCGGGGATAATCAGCTTTGTTGGGCCCAAAGGTGAACCGGTGCCCCTGCGGGACGATGAGATAGGGCGTATCCTTGGGGAAGTCCAGGGCAAGGAGGGCCGCGAGGTAATGGCTCGCACCTATCGGGTGGGTGACCCCATCAAGGTGATTGACGGCCCCTTCGTGGATTTCACCGGCTTTGTGGAAGAGGTCAACGACGATAAGCAGAAAGTCAAAGTTACTGTTTCTATTTTCGGGCGGCCTACCCCCGTGGAACTTGATTTTCTACAGGTGGAGTTGGAGAAATAATCGCGGAGCACACGGGGAATAACCGCAGAGCACGCAAAGATCACAGAGAAGAAAGAAATTTAGAATAAGTAAATAGGGTAGAAGAATAATTCGTGGTATTGATGGATAAAAATACTCAGCGTTCTCAGCGCCCTCTGCGGTAGTTTCTTATAAGGGTTGATCAATTGGCTACTAAGAAAGTCATCGGCTATATCAAGTTGCAGCTGCCGGCCGGCCAGGCCTCACCGGCACCGCCGGTAGGGCCAGCTCTGGGGCAGCACGGCGTGAACATTATGGAGTTCTGCAAGGCCTACAACGCCAAGACCCAGAGCCAGGCGGGAATGATTATTCCGGTGGAGGTCACGGTCTATGCTGACCGGTCGTTCAGTTTTATCACTAAAACACCACCAACGTCTGTGCTTCTGCTCAAGGCAGCAAAGGTGGAGAAAGGCTCGGGGGAGCCTAACCGGGAAAAAGTAGGTACAGTGACCATAAGACAGGTCCAGGAGATTGTCCGGATTAAAATGCCGGACCTGAATGCCGGCACCGAAGAGGCGGCTATGCAGATGATTGCCGGCACGGCTCGCAGCATGGGTATCGTGGTGGAGAGTTAGCCAGTGAAACACGGTAAGGCCTATCGGGCCGCTCTTGAAAAGATCGACCGTGCCAGGGAATATGAGCTGGGGAAGGCTGTCCAGCTCTTGAAGGAAGGTGTTCATACCAGGTTTGACCAGAGCGTGGAGCTGGCTGTTAATCTGGGGGTTGATCCCCGCCATGCCGACCAGATGGTGCGGGGTACGGTAAGCCTGCCTCACGGCACTGGCAAGTCGGTACGGGTACTGGTATTTGCCAAAGGGGAACAGGTGATGGAGGCCCAGGAAGCCGGCGCTGAGCATGTGGGCGCGGAGGATTTGATTGAAAAGATAAAAGGGGGATGGCTGGAATTCGATGCCGTAGTAGCTGCTCCGGAGATGATGCGGGAGGTAGGTAAGCTCGGATCCATTCTGGGTCCCCGCAAGCTCATGCCCAGCCCCAAGGCCGGTACCGTCACTAACGAGATCACCAAAACGGTAAATGAGCTAAAGGCCGGTAAAATTGAGTTCAGGGTAGACAAGTTCGGCATCATTCATGCCTCAATCGGCAAGCTATCTTTCTCTGAGGACCAGCTGGCGGATAATCTGTCTACTCTCGTGGGGGCGATTATGAGGGCCAGGCCGGCGGTGACAAAGGGAACCTATCTGAAAAAGCTGACTCTTTCCGCTACCATGGGTCCCGGAATAAAACTGGATAAGTCAACCTTTGCGTGAGGAACGGTAACAAGTTATGCCAGCATCACGGAAAATTGCCATGGTTGAAGACCTGACGGCCAGAATGCGCTCTGCCGGAGCGATTTATTTTGCTGACTACCGGGGTTTATCGGCCTCTAAAGCCACAGAGCTCAGGGCAATACTGCGCAAAGAAAACATACAATTTACGGTTGTAAAAAAGACCCTTTCCATCCTTGCGGCACGAGAGGCGGGCATCGGTGAGATCAGGGATTACCTTCAGGGGCAGACGGCGCTGGCCTTCGCCCATGATGATGATGATCCCGGCGCACCTGCAAGGGTTCTACGGGCCTTCGGCAAGGACAATCAGGACATCCCCGTGATAACGGGTCTCATCCTTGACGGACAGCTAGTGCCGGCTGCCCAGGCCCGGGAACTGGCCAGCCTGCCATCCAAAGAGGTCCTGATGGGGCAGTTAGTATCGGCTATGCAGCAACCCATGTCGCGCCTGGCTTCAACGCTGACCGGTGTCATGATGAAGCTGGTGCAGACGCTATCGAGTCTCAAGGAACAGAAAACTTAGTGAATTAAGGAGGCACAATTTTAATGGCAACGACTACGCGTGAAGATGTAATGGGATACCTTGAATCAGCCAATATGCTGGAAGTTGCGGCTCTGATCAAGGATATTGAAGAAAAGTTCGGGGTAACTGCCGCCGTACCGGTTGCAGTTGCCGCTGCTGGTCCCGCCGCCGGTCAGGCCGAACCCGTTGAGGAGAAAAGCGAGTTCAACGTAGTTCTGGCTGAAATTGGTGAGAAAAAAATCAATGTGATCAAAGTGGTCCGTGAGCTAACCGGCCTCGGTCTAAAGGAGGCGAAGGAGCTGGTGGACAACGCTCCTAACAACGTAAAAGAGGGGGTCTCCAAAGATGAGGCTGAAAGCATCAAGTCCAAACTCGAGGAGGCTGGCGCGACCGTCGAGCTGAAGTAGCCACTTGACGCGGAACTCCGTTTTCCCTCAAACAGTTAGCAATCCCGATAGACTTAGTCTACGGAAGGAGAGTTTGCTTTGTCCGTAAGTGCGAAACCCGCTCCTGAGCGGTATTCCTTTAAACATATCAGGTCGGTTGTGGATATACCTGATCTACTGGCGATCCAAACCCTTTCCTACGAAGAATTTCTTCAGGAAAAGGTTTCTCCAGAGAAGCGGGAAATCAAAGGGTTGGAAGATGTTTTCCGCGGCATGTTCTCTGTGGAAGACAGCCACGGCAATTATGTGCTGGAATATGTCAGCTATTACCTTGGGAAGCCTAAATACATGGTCCGGGAGTGTCTGGACCGCGGTGTCAGCTACACCGTCCCTCTCCGGGTTCGATTGATCCTCCATATCACCGACGAAGAGGATAAGTCAGTCTATGCCCAAAGCATCGAACAGGATGTTTTCTTCGGTAATATACCGTATATGACCGATCGGGGCACCTTTATCATCAACGGTGCCGAACGGATTATCGTCAGCCAGCTCCAGCGTTCCCCCGGTGTCTTTTTTGAGGAGAGCAAGCACCCCAACGGCACCAGTATTTACAAGGCGCGTATCATACCATTCCGGGGTTCCTGGGTAGACTTTACCACCGATATCTACGACTGCCTTTATGCTATCATTGACCGACGGCGGAAATTCCCCGCTACTCTCTTGTTGCGGGCTATCGGCTATGCTACCAATGAGGATATCTTTCGGGCCTTTGGGCTGCTGGAGGATCTGTCTATCGAAAAAACCATCGCCGCCAAGCTGTCCGGGCGCAAGCTGGCCGCTGACGTGGTGAATACCGAAACAGGCGAGGTGGTGGCCGAGGCCGGGAGAGAGTTGATCAGGGAGGATCATGCCCTGATTAAAAAGTCCGGTGTGCCGGTGGTTTCGGTCTTATGCCAGGGTAAGGACCTGGAAGTAGAAATGGTTCTGAATACCCTGAAGAAGGACCCAACTACCAACTATGAGGATGCCCTTGCCCGGTTCTATCGCGACCTCCGGGCGGGTGAGGCTCCCAGTATCGATGTGGCCCAGAAATTCGTGGAGCGGATGTTCTTTTCCCCGAAGAAGTATGACCTGGGACAGGTCGGACGTTATCGCATCAATAAGAAGTTCAATCTCCACGCCCCGGTTGAAACACCCGTATTAATCAGGGAAGATTTCGTTGAAGCCCTGCGCTACCTGATTGAAATGCGCAAGGGTGAACGCGGTCCTGATGATATTGATCATCTCGGGAATCGCCGGGTACGGACTGTGGGCGAGCAGCTGTCCAACCAGTTCTCCATTGCCCTCAGCCGTATGCAGCGCACTATCAGGGAGCGGATGAGCACCCGGGAAGCCGAAAGCCTCACCCCTCAGGACTTGATCAATTCCCGGATCGTCACTTCCGTCCTCAATGCCTTCTTCGGAACCAGCCAGCTGTCTCAGTTCATGGATCAGACTAACCCGCTCTCGGAGATCACTCACAAGCGGCGTATATCATCGCTGGGGCCCGGCGGCCTGACCAGGGAGCGGGCCGGGTTCGAGGTCCGTGACGTTCACTATACCCACTATGGACGCCTGTGTCCTATCGAAACGCCCGAAGGCCCCAATATTGGGCTCATCAGCTCTCTGGCTACCCATGCTATGGTTAACAACCTGGGCTTCATTGAATCACCATATCGCAAAGTGAATCATTCCAAAGGCGAGTATCGAATCACTGACAGTGTAGAATACCTCTCCGCCGATGACGAGGACCGGGTCCATATTGCCCAGGCTAATGAGCCTGTTAAAGATGGCCAGTTTGCATCCGACCGGGTGCTTACGCGTAAAGGAGATAACTTTCCGCTTGTGACATCTGATCAGGTCGATTATATGGATGTAGCGCCCAGTCAGATCGTATCCGTGGCTGCGTCTTTGATTCCTTTCCTAGAGCACGACGATGCCAACCGAGCCCTTATGGGGTCCAATATGCAGCGCCAGAGCGTGCCCCTGCTGAAACCGGAACGCCCAATTGTAGGTACCGGTGTTGAGTCACGGGTGGCCCAAGATTCCCGGGCGGCCATTTATTCCGACGTTGACGGAGTGATAGGGTCGGTGGAAGCCGATCACATCACTATCCGAACCCGTGCCAAGGGGGAAGATGTACTCCTGCGGGAAGAGAAAAACATGCGCACCTTTTCCCTCTACAAGTTTCTGCGGACTAATCAGGATACGTGTATCAATCAGAAGCCCCTGGTTCATCCGGGTCAAAAAGTAAAGAAGGGAACTCTTCTGGGCGACGGGTGCGCAACCGACCATGGTGAGCTGGCTCTGGGCCGCAACCTGCTGGTCGCCTTCATGCCCTGGCGGGGATATAACTTCGAGGACGCAATCGTTATTAATGAGCGCCTGCTCAAAGAAGACATCCTGACTTCGATCCACATCAAGATGTCCGAGATGGAGGTAAGGGATACCAAGCGAGGGGCTGAGGAGCTAACTAACGAAATCCCTAATGTCAGCGAAGAGGCCACCAGGAACCTGGATGTAAACGGAATTATCCGCGTGGGAGCTGAGGTCAAACCGGGTGATATTCTGATCGGAAAAGTGACACCGAAAGGAGAAACCGATCCCACGCCGGAAGAAAAGCTGCTGCGAGCAATATTCGGCGAGAAGGCTGGCGATGTGAAAGACACTTCCAAGCGATGTGATTCCGGAGTCAGGGGAACGGTTATCAAAACTCAGCTATTCGAGCGTAAAAGTACACACAGCCGGGTGGAGGATAAGCAGCGGATCGAAGAACTTCAGGCCCAAGCCAGGAAAGAACGCATCGCTTTCTTGGAGAAACGGAATGAACTGATCAAGCAGCTGCTGATCGGCCAGCTTTCCGGCGGAATCCGCGATCTGGGCACGAACCGCACGCTCATCAAGGCCAAGACCAAGCTCACTGATGCCAAGGTATCAGGCCTGGACTTCGACCGTCTGAGCATTAAATCCCAATGGGTTGATAATACCAGGGTTTGGGAGAAACTTTTAGATGTTCTGGAAGGCCATAAGAAGGCTCTGAAAGATCTTGAGGACGAGCTGGAGAGGGACATTTTCAAGATCCGCATTGGCGATGAGCTCCAACCCGGTGTTTTAAAGTTGGCCAAGGTATATATCGCCAACAAGCGCAAAATATCCGTGGGTGATAAGATGGCCGGCCGCCACGGAAATAAAGGCATCGTATCGGTGATTGTACCCGAGGAGGATATGCCTTTTATGGAGGATGGGATGCCGGTGGATATCGTACTCAACCCCCTGGGTGTACCCTCCCGGATGAACGTGGGCCAGCTGTATGAGACCATGCTTGGCTGGGCCGGTTTCAGGCTGAATAAAATGTATTCGTCACCGGTGTTTAACGGAGCCAGCATCGATGAGGTGCAGCAGGAAATGTTGGCGGCCGGACTGCCTTCTGATGGCAAGGTATGTTTAAGGGACGGGCGCACCGGAGAGCGCATCGAAAACCCCGTCACTGTGGGGGTCATTTACATGATGAAACTGAGCCACCAGGTGGATGACAAGATGCACGCCCGGTCCACAGGGCCTTACTCACTGATCACCCAGCAGCCACTGGGAGGGAAAGCCCAGTTCGGCGGCCAGCGTTTCGGTGAAATGGAAGTCTGGGCCCTGGAGGCCTACGGCGCAGCCTACACTCTTCAGGAACTTCTGACTGTCAAGTCTGACGATGTGGAAGGCCGGTCAAAGCTATACAATACACTCGTAAAAGGTGATAACACCCCTAAGCCTGGCATGCCTGAGTCCTTCAATGTGCTGCTAAAAGAACTTCAAGGGCTTGGTCTGAACGTCACCTTAGACTAACTGGGGGGTTACTTTGGTTTACATTAAGCCGACACAGCCAACTTCAAAACAGGATATCCGGTCCATTACGCTTAGTCTGATGAGCCCCGAGATGATCCTTAACCAGTCTTATGGTGAGGTTCTAAAGCCGGAGACCATCAATTACCGCTCTTATAAGCCGGAAAAGGATGGCCTTTTTTGTGAGCGGATTTTCGGTCCGGTCAAAGACTGGGAATGCCATTGCGGGAAATATAAGCGTATCAGATACCGCGGCATCATCTGCGACCGCTGCGGCGTAGAGGTAACCCGTAAAAGGGTGCGCCGGGAGCGCATGGGCCATATTACCCTGGCCGTACCGGTGGCCCATATCTGGTACCTTAAGTCTATTCCCAGCAAGCTCAGCTACCTGCTTGGCTACTCCACCAAGGAGTTGGAACAGGTCATTTATTATGAAAAATATGTTGTCCTTCACCCGGGCCTTTCGGGTAAGGAGTATGGCGATCTTGTTAATGAAGATGAGTATCTAGCCCTGGATACGGAGTTCGGCCCGGAGTCTGTTTCCGAGGAGGAACGGGAGATGGGCAACTATTTTCAGGCAGTTATGGGCGGAGAAGCGGTTCGGATTATGCTGCGGCGTCTGGACATTCCCGTGCAGGTTGACGAACTGACGAAAGTGGCAAACGAGGCCCGTTCCGTACAGAAGGCCGAAGACGCCCTGAAACGGCTCAGGGTGATGAAGATGTTTGATCCTCGTCGGGAGCGGTCGATACCGAATAAACCCGAGTGGATGGTTCTCACCGCCCTGCCCGTAATCCCGCCGGAGCTGCGGCCCCTGGTACCACTTGAAGGCGGGCGCTTCGCGGCTTCGGATCTGAATGACCTCTATCGCCGGATAATTATCCGCAACAACCGCTTGAAGCAGCTGCTTGAAATCAAGGCGCCGGATGTGATCCTGCGCAATGAGAAGCGCATGCTCCAGGAGGCGGTGGACAGCCTGTTTGATAATGCCCGGCGCGGGACGGCCGTGCGCAGCGGTACCCGGCGACCACTCAAGTCGCTTAGCGATATGCTCCGGGGGAAACAGGGCCGCTTCAGGCAGAACCTGCTGGGTAAACGAGTGGATTACTCCGGCCGTTCGGTTATCGTGGTAGGGCCGGAACTCCAGCTGCATCAGTGCGGCCTACCAAAAGAGATAGCTATGGAACTGTTCAAGCCCATCGTTATTCGGGAACTGATGCTCAGGGGCTACGCCAAGACCCCGCGCGGGGCCAAGATGATGGTCGACCAGAAAATACCGGAAGTCCTTAAGGTCCTGGAATATGTGGTCCGGGACCATCCAGTGCTTCTCAACCGGGCCCCTACGTTGCACCGCCTGGGTATCCAGGCTTTCCAGCCGGTGCTGGTTGACGGGCGTGCAATCAGGCTGCATCCACTGGTGTGTGCCGCTTTCAATGCCGATTTTGACGGCGACCAAATGGCAGTGCATGTTCCTCTGTCAGCCCGGGCCCAGATGGAAGCCTGGGTTCTCATGCTTTCCAGCCACAACATTCTCCATCCCGCGCACGGTAACCCCATCGCTATCCCATCACAGGACATGGTGCTTGGGTACTATTACCTGACGCGCAGCCGCAAAAATGTCAAAGGCGAGGGCAATAGTTTCTACTCCTTTGACGAAGCCCGCCTGGCGTGGGAAAACGGTGAAGTTGACCTCCACGCCATCGTGAACTTCCGATTGAATGGGCAATGGCATAAGGACACCACAGTGGGGCGGATCATTTTCAACTCTATTGTGCCGCCCGAGTTGGGCTACTTTGATGAAATGATTACCAAAAAGAGCCTGGAGCGTATAGTCGGCCAGAGCTTCCAGCGATTGGGCAACTACCAGACCGTAGCTTTTCTGGATCGCCTTAAGAATATGGGCTTCGAGTTTGCCACTCGGAGCGGGGTCTCCATCGCCCTCTCTGATATTCTGATTCCTGAAGAGAAGCATAGTATTATTGATAAAGCCGGTGATGAGGTAAGGGATGTCCAGCGGAAGTTCGATCGCCAGATTCTCACAGAGGGGGAGCGATACAACAAGATCATCGATATCTGGACTCACGCCACTAACGCCGTGGCCGGTAGTATGATGAAACGGCTGGAAGAGGAGCGTGAGGGCTTCAACCCGGTATATATGATGGCCGATTCCGGTGCCCGTGGCAGTCAGGATCAGATCAAACAGCTAGCCGGTATGCGCGGGTTGATGGCCAAGCCACAGAAGAGTCTTGCTGGCACTAAAGATGAGATTATCGAGAACCCCATCAAGTCAAACTTCAAAGAAGGGCTCTCAGTATTGGAATACTTCATTTCCACCCACGGAGCCCGGAAGGGTCTGGCCGACACTGCCCTTAAGACCGCAGATGCCGGGTATCTCACCCGCCGGCTGGTTGATGTGGCCCAGGATGTGGTTATTACCATTAATGACTGCGGCACCATCCAGGGGTTTACAGCAACTGATCTGAAGGACGGGGAGGAAATTGTAGAGCCGCTGGAAGACCGCATAATCGGGCGCGTTATTCTGGAAGATGTCATTCATCCTGACAGCGGGGAGGTATTGGCCAAGACCGGGAGCCTGGTTGACCGATCCCTTGGCAGGAAAATCTCGGATGCCGGTGTGGAAAGTGTGCGTATTCGCTCGGTCCTCACCTGTGAGAAGGAGTACGGTCTGTGCCAGATGTGCTACGGTACTAACCTGGCCACCGGGCGGAAGGTGAACATCGGTGATGCAGTGGGTATCATCGCCGCCCAATCCATCGGGGAACCGGGCACCCAGCTGACGCTGCGTACCTTCCACATCGGCGGTACGGCGGCTCGCATCATCGAACAGTCGGAAATATATGCTAAGAAAGCGGGCGCGATTCGCTTCTCCGAGAACTTTGATTTTGCCGAGGTGGAGAATGACGGGCGGGTTTCCCGGATAGCCCTGGTTCGTAACGGCAAGATAGAAATCGTGGATGAAAACAAGCGGATAATTTCCACTTTCACCGTACCATATGGTGCCAGGGTCACGGTAACCGAAGGTCAGGAAGTGGATATCGGCGACACGCTTTTTGCCTGGGATCCCTATACAGATGTAATTCTTGCCCGCCGCAGCGGCCGGGTCCGCTTTGTGGATATGATCGAAGGCGAGACCCATGTAGAAGAAGCCGTTGAAGGCGGTAAGAAGATGATAGTGATTGTAGAGTCCAAGAACCGGAACCTTAGTCCTCACATCGAAATCATCGATGACAACGGCCAGATAATCACTGGTGGTGGATCAGTTCTGCCGATAAAGTCTACATTGATGGTAAAAGATGGGAGCCGGGTGGAAGCAGGTCAGATTCTGGTAAAGATTTCTCGCGAGATGGGCAAAACCAGGGATATCACCGGCGGGCTGCCGCGAGTGGCGGAACTCTTTGAGGCTCGGCAGCCTTCAAATCCAGCGGTCGTTACTGAGATTGATGGGTACGTAAAGTTCGGTCGAACCCGCCGTGGAATTCGAGAGATAGTGATTGAAAGCCCCGATGGTTCGAAGATGAAGTATAATATTCCCTACGGGAAGCACGTGATTGTGCACGAGGGGGATTTTGTCCAGGCCGGCGACCGCCTGTGCGACGGATCCGTGGCACCGCAGGACATTCTCCAGATCAGGGGACCGGCCAAGGTGCAGGAGTACCTGGTGAACGAGATCCAGGAAGTCTACCGCCTCCAGGGTGTACGCATCAATGACAAGCACATTGAGGTGATCGTACGCCAGATGATGCAGAAGGTGCGCATTAACGATCCGGGTGATGCCGGTGTCCTTAGAGGTGACCGGCTGAATCGCTTTGTAGTCAACGAGATAAACCGTGAGCTCAAACGAAAGGTTGTGATCACCAGTGCCGGTGATTCAGAACTGGAAGAGGGAAAAGCCTATATCAAGACGGAGATTAATGCCATCAACAAAGTCTTGAAGGCTGATGGCAAGACCCCTGCCAAGACCCGTGCCGCAAAGCCAGCCACTTTTCAGCCGCTACTGCTGGGTATCACCAGGGCATCGTTGAACACGGAGAGTTTCATCTCCGCCGCTTCATTCCAGGAAACCACCCGGGTATTGACTGATGCAGCGGTAGAGGGGAGAACCGACTACCTCCGCGGTCTGAAGGAGAATATCGTGATGGGCCGGCTGATACCAGCCGGTACGGGATTAGCTCGTTTCCGTGATATCCTGGTGGTTAACCCGGATCCTGAGCCCATGGAACAGGAGGAGGAAGAGATTCCGGCAGCATCGGAATCGATTATTAATGCGTAGGCTGCCTGGTATCGACATTGAGGTAATATTTTGTACGAAGTAATACTCCCAAGGTCGTTGACATTAAGAAAGCTATTGATATAACTTGCAAAGATATATTCTAATGGAATTGGAGGAATAGTGCCGACGGTAAATCAGCTTGTTCGCAAGGGGCGGAAACGTGAATTGAAACGCAAGTCCACGCCGGCCCTGCGGGGAAACCCCCAGAAAAGGGGAGTCTGTACCAGAGTGTATACTACTACCCCCAAGAAGCCTAATTCCGCCTTGCGGAAAGTGGCCCGCGTACGTCTCACCAATTCCATTGAGGTTACGGCTTACATTCCCGGTGAAGGGCACAACCTCCAGGAGCATTCCATTGTTCTGATTGAAGGCGGGCGGGTAAAGGACTTGCCGGGTGTCCGCTACCACATTATTCGCGGCGTGCTGGATACAGCCGGCGTAGAGGATCGGATGACCAGTCGTTCCCGCTACGGAGCCAAGAAGCCGAAGAGCTGATCATGCCCAGACGACGCCAACCGGAACGTAGAGAACTGACGCCAGATCCTGTTTACAGCGACGTTGTGGTGGCCAAGTTCATCAATAACCTGATGCAGCAGGGCAAGAAATCGATAGCCGAGGCCATCTTTTACCATGCAATGGATACGATCAAGAAGCAGGCCAAGGCTGATGGAATAGACATTTTCAAGAAGGCCCTGGAAAATGTGGGGCCAGTGCTGGAAGTCAAATCGAAGCGCATCGGTGGCTCCACCTATCAGGTACCTATGGAGGTGAGGGGCCAGAGACGGCAGGCGCTGGCTATGCGCTGGATCATTCATTTCGCACGCCAGCGTAAAGGGCGCACCATGGCCGAACGGCTGGCCGCCGAGTTCATCGCCGCCGCCAACAACGATGGCGGGGCGGTTAAGAAACGGGAAGACACTCACCGGATGGCCGAGGCGAACAAGGCCTTCGCTCACTTCAGATAAATTCAATCAGCTGAACATTTTTTCACCTAATGGAGAAAGTAGCTCTAGAACACGTTCGCAACATCGGGATCATGGCCCATATTGATGCCGGTAAGACTACCACCACCGAGCGTGTCCTATACTACACGGGAAGGGTTCATCGGATGGGTGAGGTCCATGATGGGGCGGCCACAATGGACTGGATGGATCAGGAGAAAGAGCGGGGCATAACCATTACCTCGGCTGCTACCACCTGCTTCTGGGACGGCCACCGCATCAACATCATCGATACCCCCGGCCACGTCGACTTTACCGTGGAAGTGGAGCGTTCTCTGCGCATCCTTGATGGTGTCATCGCCGTTTTCTGTGCCGTGGGTGGCGTGGAACCCCAATCGGAGACCGTGTGGCACCAGGCCGATAAGTATCACGTTCCCCGGATCGCTTTCGTAAATAAGATGGATCGTACTGGTGCTGATTTCTATAACGTCCTGAGCATGATGAAGGAGCGTCTGGGAGCCAATCCGGCGCCGATAGTGCTGCCTATCGGTACCGGCGACCTCTATACCGGCCTGGTCGATTTAATCAACATGCGAGCCATTCTTTATGTGGATGAATATGGCCGGCACTTCGAATACAGTGACATTCCCAGTGACATGCAGGAGGAGGCTGATAAATGGCGGCGCCATCTGCTGGAGGAAGTCGCCTCTTACGACGAACGCCTGATGGAAAAGTACCTGGCCGGGGAGACCATCACGGGTGAAGAGGTCAAACTGGCTATCCGCAAGGCGTGCATCGACGGCACACTGGTGCCCACTCTCTGTGGAGCGGCCTTTAAGAACAAGGGGATTCAGCGGCTCCTCGACGCCGTAGTGGACTACCTCCCCTCACCGAGGGAAGTCGGCGCAGTTGTCGGCTATGATATCAATTCCCATAAACCGGTCAAGCGGGAGCCTACAGATGAAGCGCCATTCAGTGCTCTGGCATTCAAGATCATGACCGATCCCTACGTGGGGAGACTCACCTTTTTCAGGGTCTATTCGGGGCAGGTTAAGACCGGTGATTTTATCTTGAATGCAAATACTGGTAAGCGGGAGCGGGTAGGGCGGCTTATGCTCATGCACGCCGCCAAGCGGGAAGAGCGTCACATGGTATCCACCGGTGAAATAGCAGCCATCGTCGGTCTTAA
>Ga0209976_10001506_pt1 | contig 13715 bp, 13 predicted proteins | sample SumtaG_FD_182806 | JGI IMG/M metagenome (GOLD analysis project Ga0209976, IMG submission 182806) | Deep subsurface microbial communities from Indian Ocean to uncover new lineages of life (NeLLi) - Sumatra_00157 metaG (SPAdes) (version 2) | ecosystem: Environmental > Aquatic > Marine > Oceanic >...
GGCGACTTCAAATTTGACCATAGCCCAATTAATGAAAAGCCGGCTGACCTGGCTAAAATTACTCAATTAGGAGAAAAAGGTGTTTTGCTTCTGATGTCTGACAGCTGTGATTCTGAAATACCAGGTCATTCGCTTTCTGAAAACGAGATTCAGAAAACCTTAGAAGGAATTTTCAAGAGCTTAAACGGACGGATTATTACAGCTACTTTTGCTTCTCTTTTGACCAGGGTTCAGGAAATTATCTGGTTAGCCGAGAAATTTGGCCGCAAGGTGGCGGTTGACGGCTATAGTATGAAAGCTAATGTGGCTATTGCCCGGGAATTAGGGTATCTTAAAATTGAGAAAAATACCTTGATTAGTCCAAAACAAGCCAATGACCTGCCGGATGATAAGGTTCTTATTCTTTGCACCGGCGCTCAAGGCGAAGGCAATGCTGTTTTGATGCGTTTAGCCACTGGCGAGCACCGTCAGCTGAAAATACAGCCGGGAGACGCCGTAATATTTTCCTCATCAGTCGTGCCCGGTAATGAACGAACTGTCCAGAATTTAAGGGATACTCTCTGCAGAAGAGGAGCTAAAATAATTCATTATGAAATGCTGGATGTTCATGCAGGCGGACATGCTCCTATTGAAGACCTTAAAATGATGCTGAATTTAGTCAAACCGAAATTTTTTATGCCTGTTGAAGGCAATTATTATATGTTAAAATTACACAGTGAAATTGCTGAAAGCGTAGGCATTCCTTCAAAAAACATTATTATACCTAACAATGGAGATGTTGTTTTTCTTGAGCAGGATTCAATTAAAATATCTAAAGAAAAAGTGCCGGCTAATTATGTTATGGTTGACGGTTTAGGTGTTGGTGATGTTGGTCAGGTTGTTTTGCGAGACCGCCAAGCTATGGCTCAAGATGGTATGTTTGTAATTATTGCGGTAGTTGACAGTAAAACCGGCCGGGTCCGCGGCGAACCGGATATTATTTCCCGCGGCTTTGTTTATTTGCGAGAATCAAAAGAACTGCTTGACCAAACCAGAAAGAAAGTCAAAGAAATTGTTAACCAAACCTCTTCTCCTGAACATACAGTTAATTGGAGTTATGTTAAGGATAATATCCGTGACAAAATTGGCCAATTCCTTTATACTAAAACCCGAAGACGACCAATGGTTCTGCCAGTAGTAATTGAGATTTAAAATTGAATACGGAGGGAAAAGGTCGAACCCCATAGTAGAGCCCCGCAAGCTCACTACGGGATAGGAAAACATTAAGAAAAACAGAAAAAGGAGATATTAGTCATGGAAAATCAAGACAAGACAGCTCAATCAGATCCTTTAAAACAAAATCCAGAAAATTATGATGATAAATCCGCTTCTTTGTTTAATATGCCTCAACCAGAAGAGGACAAAAATCCAGCTGGCGGACCGCAATTCGGCTTTGAAAAAAAAGATGGCTGGGGTACCGGATTTAGAGGATGGCTTAATAAATACGGTAGTTCGGTCGTTTTACCGATTATTGCTCTCTTGATTTTAGCCGGCGGCATTTATCTCTATGCCAGCCAGAAGAGTCAAGAAGAATCAATTTTCTTAACCGAAGGAGAAATGACAACTGATTTAGAACAAGAAACAACTGGTCTGAATGAAGAGCTAACTGGTCAAAAAGAAGTTGACCAAGTTGGAGAAGAAACTGAAAAGGGAGCCGGAGAAGAAATTATTGAAGAAATAATTCCGGAAGGACGAAAAGAACAAGGAGTAATTATTGAAAAAGCGGTTAAGGGAGACGGAGTGACCCATTTAGCCCGCCGGGCGCTCAAAAATTACCTCAAAGACCATTCTCAAGAATTGACTAACGAACATAAAGTTTATATTGAGGATTACCTCAAAGACAGAATTGGTTCGCAACCATTAGAGATTGATGAAGAAATCACCTTTTCCGAGGATTTAATCAAAGAAGCTATTGACGCTTCATCGCAATTAACTCCAGAACAACTAAAAGTCATTGAACAATTCAGCGCTTTAGTTGTTTCCTGGTAAGAAAACATAAGAGAACTGTTTTCCGCTTTTCCGAGAACAGTTCTCGGAATTAATTAGTTCTTTGCTTATAAAATAATTTAAATCACAAAAGCCCTCCGGTTAACCGGGGGGCTTTTGTGGTAAAAAAAATTCTCTCTAAAATCCCACCACCGAGAACAGGGTGATGAGATTTTAGAGAGAGGCAAATAAATTTGCCTCTCTCAATATTTTTAAGGTAATACACTTTATCTACCAATGGCAGAAAAGTGATTAAACATCTCTTTAAGCTAATGATTGAGTCAGACCCAATCAAAGACAGAAAAAAATGCCACTACTTATTAATACAACTAATAAGCAGTAGAGTGGGAATCCTTCTGGGCATATAGCCCGTTCCAAGAGGAGGGCCTGGAACCCAAAAAGGTCAGGATTCTCACTCTACTACTTACTAATATAGAAAGGATGGTGAATCAGCTATATTCATGGTAGCGCCTCCCTCCTTCCATTTATGGCTCTAATTGGCCAGTGGGAAAAGTTAGGATTTCCAATAACCGAGCTTCGATTGCAAGGCAGCTGATTCACCATCGATATTTAGAGTATACCATACCCTGAATAATTTGTCAAGCCCTTTGGGCAATATAGCGTAAAAAAACAAAATTTGATATAATAATAAGAGTCCAACTGAAAAAAGTTGGACTCCTACTTAAAAATGAATTCCTCCAAGAAAAAAATCTATTTTGACGGCCGAGTTTCTCACGGCTTTGTTTCTTTATACACTGGTAAAACCATAACTATGATTGCCGGTGGTTTCTTGGGTTTGTTCTTGCCAATTTTTATCTATAATCTTTTTGAGCAAAACTTTCAGTATACAGTTATTTATTTTGCTCTGGGACATTTTTTCTACACTCTGGTCGTAACTCTGGGAGCTAAGTTTTTAAATAAATTCGGTTTTCGCCGCTCCTTGCGCATTAGTGTTTTTTTAGGCGCTCTTTATTACGCTGCTTTTTATTTTATCAAAGAAGATAACTTAATTTATCTTATTCCTTTAACTATAATTCTTCTCACTTTCTATCGTTTGTTTTACTGGCTGCCCTATCATATTGATTTTGCCAAATTTACCAGCCAAAAAAACCGAGGCCGGCAAGTAGCAGTAATTGAAACTACCAGAACGGTAATGAGCGTTTTTTTGCCAATCTTTGCCGGATTTATTATTAGTCAGTTCGGTTTTAAAATCCTTTTTGTAATGGCCATAATCCTTTTCTTAGTTTCAGGTATTCCTTATTTAACTATCCCTCGGACTCGCGAAAAATTCAGTTGGACCTATTTAGAAACCTGGCAGAAATTTTTTTCTAAAAAATATCGGAAAACACTTATGGCTTTTATGGCCGTTGGAGCAGAAGGCACCGCCTCGCTTATTATCTGGCCTATTTTCATCTATCAACTTTTACAAGGTAATTATCTGAAAGTGGGGGCTATTTCAACTCTTGTTATTGGGGTAACGGTTATTTTACAATTAGCCCTGGGTAAAAGTCTTGACAAGAGATTTAAAAAAGAAAAGGTCTTGAAATTAGGGACGATTTTTTATTCTTCTGGCTGGCTGATTAAAATTTTTATTGAGACGACCTTTCAAATTTTCGTTGTCGGTGTTTATCATAATTTTATGAGAATTTTTGCCCGAATGCCCTTTGATACCTTAACCTATGAAATAGCCGCTGACCAAGGTCATTATGTTGATGAATTTACAGTACTTCATGAAATTGCTGTCAATGTCGGCAAAACAACAGTCCTTATTTTAGCTTTTTTTGGTTCAATGTTTTTGGCTATTCAATGGGTTTTTGTCTTAGCCGCTTTATCGGCAATTGCCTTCAATCTGCTGGGTAAAAAAATCGTTCTTTGATGTCGACCAATGCTAAAAGGTTGTACCTAAAAGGTCTGACCTCATCAACTTACTCAAAATACTGCTGCTGGAAGTTAGCGGCTAATTTAATCACATAATCAGTTACTTTATTGTTAACCCAACGCTGCCAGCGACTGCCGCCTAAGTATTTAGCGTAGGCATGGCGTTCGCCTATTTCAGTTCGTTGATTAGCTCCCCCAGCGCCTAATTTAATCGCCGCCGCTGTAAAAGCGTCTCTATGATTCCAGGGACTTGGTGGATTATGCCCGGTTAAAGCAGCTGCCCTATCCTTGTAAGCCAACCAGGTAGTGGGCATAAATTGAGCTATACCCATAGCGCCGCCGCATCCATACCAGGGCTCGGCCGAAACCGGCTGAACATCAGGATTAAGTCCCAATTCCTGACAAATCTGGAGAAAGGCGGTTTTTTCTTTTTCAGCTCTGGTCAGATAACCCAAACTTCTGTAGCACTGATACATATCTTTTTTCCATGTGCCAGTTCCCACATTAAGCCCTAAGCGGGACTCGGCTTCTAAAACACCCAAAAGAAAAGCTGGTCTGACGCCTGTTTTAGAACCAGCAAAAATAGCATCTTGAATCGCATCCTCTAAAGTTATGTGATACCTTTCTAATAAAGAAAGTTGTTCTTTAATAAAGGTGATCTCTTTTTCCGTCCCTTGAACAAGCTGTTGGTAGAGCCGCTCCTCTCCTTTGGTTTGAGAAAGTAAATCTTCTTTTTGCCATTGTCTATTTTCAACAGTTCTCTTTTGAATCAATTGAAGGGATTTTAAACGGTTTTGCTCTTTCCGTTCATCCTCTATTTTTTCTTTTTCTTCTTCTAATTCAACTTTCAGACCCTGAATAACTCCTAAAACACTTTGAGTTTCCTCTTGAACGCTCTCCAAGGCATTAATTTCATCAAAAAAATCAGAAAATTTTTCATTTTTTAAAATCACCTCCAAAAGAGTTTCCTGGTCAGAGTAAGCCACAGTCCGAATATATTCAGCCAAAAGTCCTTTTTTTTGGTCTATCCCTTGCTCTAAACCATCAATCTGACTATTTAGTCCTTGAATATTCAAGCTGCTTTTTTGAATAGTCAAGTCAATCTGTTTTATCTCCAAACGAAATTGACTAATCTGGTCTTCTAAAATCTGAATCTCATTGTTAAGAGTTCGGGCTTTCTGCTGATTTTGGCCAATTTTCTGCTGATATTGATTAATCTCTTCTTGTTTTTGCTTAATTTGATTTTCTAAGTCCTGTCGCAGTTCATCAATGTCAGCTGACTGAACAAAAAAAGGGATAACTAAACCAATGAATAAACAAATAATTACCCGTCCAACAACAGGAGACGTTTTTGATAAAATAATCATAGATATTGTTAAATCTTGTTAGACCCTAAGGGTCTAACAACTACTCTGTTGGAGTCCTGACGAAAGTCAGGAAAAGTGAAGGTTTCTTGAATTGTCCTGACTTTCGTCAGGACTCCTTCTAACTGCTCCTAAATAATTTACTCATTTCTTTTTTTGTCAGGGGCAGCTTTCTCTTCTTCAGCTGGGGCGGCCTCTTTGGCTGGTTCTACTCCTTCAGCTGCCTCTTCTCTTACTTCTTCCTTGGCTTTCTCTTCCTCAACCATTTCAACTTCTTCTATTTTCTCTTCTGGCGCTTCTTCTAATTTTTCTAACTCAGCTTTAGTTCGCGGCGGAATAACCGAAGCAACCACTTCTTTTGGCTGGACTTCTGTTTTAACCCGAGAAGGCAGTTTTAAATCTTTAATATAGATATTATTATCAAATGTCTTCAGAGAAGAAATATCCACTTCAATCTGATGAGGCAAGTCAGCTGGCAAGGCCTCTATTTCCAATGACTGAATATTTTTGACTAAGACACCTTCTTCTTCTTTAACAGCTGGCGACTCGCCAACAAAAATCAAAGGCACTTCTGCTTTAAGCACTTCATCCATTTTCACTTGATAAAAGTCAATATGAATAGGGGTATCACTGACCGGGTCTTTAGCCACTTCATGGATTAAAACCACTCTTTTCTTTTCCGCCTCTTTTTGAGCCGCCTTTATTTTCAGCTCAATAAGCGTGCTTTCACCGGCTTCCTGATATACTTTTTCAAAATTTTGCGCTTTAACTGATAAAGCCAGATTTTTAATTTTACGACCATACAAAATAGCCGGAATAAAACCTTGTTTCCGGATTTGTTTATTACCCCGACCAGTTGTCTGGCGCAAATCAGCTGATAGTTCTAACATATTTCTATTCTAATTTAAAAACCTTCCTTGGTCAAGGAAAATAAAAAGGGATTGGCGGTTATAACAACCAATCCCCTAATCTGACCTTATTCAAGTAGGGTCAATTTCCGCTCCTCCGCGGAGGGGAAAAGTCCTCATGAACCCTATCTTTACGGGCCTTGTCCTCACCCTCCTTTAAGAGCAACTGGAAATTTCCCACTGCCTTCTGGATCTGTTCTCCCACCCATCCACCGATGACCTTAAGAGCAGGATTAAGTCTAAGGTTTTGGAAGATAGTAATCATCAGGTTTACACCTTCTGGATTTTTTCCACGAGGCGTAACCAAGAGTTTTCCTAACCCTTTTTGGCCCTGTTCTCCGAATTGATCATCTATTTCAATCTTGTCATTGAACCCTCCTAGCTTTAGGCCGCCCAGGACTAGATTGATTTTCTCTTTCAAAGTCATCCAAGGAATCGTCTCTCCCGAAATACCACTTAACAATTCTTCTGTTGATTTTTTAAGATCTTTAGTCATCTCCTTCCTCCTTGTTAATTGTTTATAATAAGAACAAAAAAACCAAATATAAAAACAGTATAAACCATATCAGCTTATACTGTCAAGAAAATAATAAGGACTGCACTTAAACTACTCCCCAATCTCAATGGCCTGGACCGGACAGATGTCAGCCGCCTCTTGAACGCATTTATCATCCTTTTCTGCTGATTCGCCTTCTACTTTTTTCTCTTTAACCTGCGCCTTATTATCCTCTTCAGCCATCTCAAATAATTCCGGGCAAACCGAAGTACAACTGCCGCAGCCAATACATTTTTGTTGGTCAATTTTAATATTCATACTTTATTATCACTGCCAAATAAATTTATTTTTTCTTCAACGACTTTTTGAACCGCTTCTACTACTGACGGCATAATTTTATACGGTCTGATTTGTTGAGAATTTTCTTGAAGGGCTTTTTTAAGCGCTTCGGTATAAGCAATTCTTAACTCTGTATTAACATTGACTTTATCAATTCCTATTTCAATTGCTTTCTTAATGTCCTCTTCAGGCGTGCCTGAACTGCCATGAAGAACTAAAAACACCCTATCGCCTATTTTATCCTGAATTTCTTGCAATTTGTCTAAATATAAATGAGGATTTTCACTTGATTTAAAAACACCATGGATATTACCAATGGCTACCGCCAAACTATCTATACCTGTTTCTTTAATAAATTGCTCCGCTTGTTCGGGATTAGTCATATCTTCTTGTTTAACTTCCACTTTTTCCTGAATAGTTGATTCACCCCTTAAATAACCCAGTTCGCCTTCAACATTCTTGATTCCATTTTTCTTGGCAAAATCAACAACTTTTTTAGTTATCTCTATATTCTCTTCAAAAGACAATCCAGAACCGTCAAAATGGACCGAATCATAGCCAGCTTCTATCGCTTCTTTAACAACCTCAAAAGATTTTCCGTGGTCCAAGTGTAAAAATATAGGCAAGTCAGTTTCTTCTTGCCACGCCTCAACTAATCCTTTAATCTGTTTTTTGCCAATAAATTTACTCTCGCCTTCAGAAGTAGCGATAATAACCGGGCTTTTCAATTTTTGAGCAGCCTGAACAATCGCCTTTGTCTGCTCTAAATTAGAAACATTAAAAGCACCGATAGCGTATTTATTTTCTTGCGCTTTTTTAAAAATATCCAACATAATTATAATACTACAAAGCCCTTATCCAAATTCTCGAGCAATAATTTGTCTAATTTTTCCTCGCCAAGATACCCAATAAAAACTTCATTCCATAAGGCCTCTTGCTGATGATAAAGGTATTTGGATTCAAAACTACTCTGACGGAGCAAGGAAATTCCATTATCAAATAAATCAAAACTGATTAAGGTTTCTTCTTCTGAACTATTAGTTGGGAAATACTGGCCAACCACATCTAAGCCCTGCCAAAAGCTCAATCCTAAATCTGGAAAACGTTGGGCAAATTTCTGAATATCTAAAGCTGTTTTGGTATAATGCCATGCCTCGGGACTAATATGTGGCTCGGCTAAGCGAGGGTCATTAGGATCATCTTTGGCTAAATATTTAGCCAAAATCCGCCAACTTGCTTTTTCTTTATCAGGCAAGGGCTGGCCGCTCACTTCTACTTTTAAGGCCTGTATTATTTTTTGAGCGAAATCTGCTTCCTGATTATACATTTTGAAAAGTTTAGAATGCCAATCAACTTCATAAATATAATGAATAGTCATAAAAAAGAAATAAATGGTCTCGCCAGGAGGCTGATTAGTCGTTGGAATAACAAAAACAATACCCAATTCTTTTAAATGACTCATATGATGGAGTTTTTTGCCCAAAAATTTCTGACCGATATTCAGCCATTTTTCCGGCAAAACCATTACTTTAATTTTTCTTTTTTCAAAGTCCTCTTTTTTTAAATCAGCATAAGGTTTAAAAAAAACATCATTGAGCCATTGACTGTCTTCGGCAAATCTTAAAGCGCAAAAAACTTCAAAAACATCTTCTTTGGCTAACATTTTATCTATGTCGTCACCGTAACCCAAACTAGCCATAATCTTTTGAGGTGGATTAAGTTGGAGTAACTCTTTGGCTTTGCTCTCTTTAAGATAAAATCCCGATAAATCATCAGTTAATTCTTTGGTAGCATTGATTAAACTACGGCAGCCAACTACCGTTGAAAAATCCGGATGATGGAAATGTTCAAAAAGCGACTGGTCAGTAGATTTTACTTTATCAATTAATGCCTGATAAACTTGCTGGGCTGTTGGTTTGGGCCCAAGGCCTAACTCTTTCAATTTTGCTTGAATCTTTTGGTCATTTTCTCGGACAATTTTTTCAATCACTCCTTGTTTCCCGCTAATTTTCTCCATTTTTTTCTCCAAATCCAAAATCACCCCCTCTGATGTCCGCAATAATTTAGCTATTTTAATAATCTCCGATTTCATACATCTAAGGCGCATCTGAGGTCAGACCTTTTTGATACAACCTTTTTGGGCAAATTTGCCCAAAAAGGTTGTATCAAAAAGGTCTGACCTCGGGACTACAACCTTTTTTCTAAAACCTCAACTTTTTCCCATTTACCCCATTCGCCTTTCTTTAAAAGTCCGTTAACAGCGCCTAATTTTTGCAAGCAGGCCGTGGCATTGGCTGTGCCTAATTGAATAGCGTAAGCAATATCCTGTTTTTCAATCCATCCAGCCACAAAACCAGAACCAAAAGCATCACCAGCCCCGGTTCGGTCAACCAAGCCGGACTTTGGAATACCGGCGGAATATAAATCTTTGCCATCAGAAACAACTACGCCATCAGGCCCTTTGGTCATAACCACCATACCCTCAACCCATTTATCTAATTTTTGGAAAATCTCTTTTTCTTTTTCAAAATCTAAATCAGTTAAGCGAGCCGCTTCTTCCTGATTAAGAATTAAAATATCTATTTTATTTAATAAAGAACGCAAATTCTCCAAGCCATTTGTCAATTGTGTATCGCCTACTGGATTAGCCGCTACTTTAATATTATTTTCTTTAGCAAAATTAACTATTGGCTCCACAATTTTATAACTCTCTCCGGATAAGGAACCAAGATAAACCCACTTTGTTTTAACTTTGTCAAGTGGTATATCTCCTTCAATTATATAATGACAAGCGCCTGTTTTTTTTAAAATACTCCGACCAACCTCTGGCAAAGAAAGAATAACTGAATAAGCGGTTGGCCATTTATTTGTTTCTTTTAATAAATCCAAAGAAACACCTTGATTAGTTAATTCATCTTTAACCATTTGACCGGAACAATCTTTGCCAATTAAACCAAGATAAGTTGTTTTTAATCCCTGCCGTGAAAAAGTAACCGCCGCATTAGTCCCGCAGCCACCCATAGCAAAAAAGATGTCGTCCATAAACATTTTTGAACCTAAAGGAACGCAAAGCCCCTTCTTAGTTACAAATTTTTCATCCTCAACTACCCGCATTTCCCGGCTGCTCATAAAAACATCCTGGGTAGCTGAACCGAAAGTGATAATGTCGTACATAGATGTCCTTTATTTGCGCTTTACAACCTTCTTAACTGCTTCTTTAATATTATCAGCCAATAAATGAAATTCTTTCATTAGTTCTTCTGGGGAGCCGGATTCGCCAAAACGGTCCTGGACGCCAATCATTTCAATGGGCGCCGGACAATCTTTAGCTAAGACCTCGGCCACAGCTGAACCCAAACCACCCATAACCTGATGGTCTTCAGCAGTAACAATCGCCCCGGTTCTTTCCGCCGCCTCAATAATTGTCTCTTTATCAATAGGTTTAATAGTATGGTTATTAATTACTTCTATTGAAAAACCATCTTCTTCCAAATCATCAGCTACTAATAATGCCTCATAAACAGTTGGACCGCAGGCAATAATGGTCGCGTCAGCTCCTTTACGGAAAATTTCGGCTTTGCCAATTTGAAAAGGTGTCTCTTTAGTAGTAAAAACCGGAGTGGGTTCGCGGGCAAATCTTAAATAAACTGGTCCTTTCATCTGGCCAGCAGCTATGGTCGCTTTTTTGGTCTCAATAGCATCACAAGGAGCTAAAACCGTCATATTAGGCAAGCACCGAGTAATGGCAATATCTTCCAATGCCTGATGAGTGGCTCCATCTGGCCCTACGGAAACTCCGGCATGAGCGCCGGTTAGTTTAACATTGGCTTTGTTATATGCCACGCTAATTCTTATTTGGTCCCAGTTGCGGCCCGGACAAAAAACAGCATAAGTAGAAGCAAAGGGTATCTTTCCAACTAAAGCTAAACCAGCCGCAATTCCTATTAAATTTTGTTCAGCAATACCAACCTGAATAAATCTGTCAGGGAACTCATCCTTAAACCAATTACACCGCGTTGAACCGGTTAAATCAGCCCCCAAAACAACCACATCCTTGTTTTTCTTACCCAAATCAACCAAGCCCTCTCCATAACCATCCCGGGTCGGCTTCTGCTCAAGTTGAGATTTTTTGTATAGATTTTCTGCTAAGTCCACAAAATGGCTACAAAATACAAATTTTCTACAAATATACAAATAATTTGTATATTTGTATTTATTTGTAATTCGTAGAGAATTACTCGTGCTCGCTCTTAATTCTCCCATCCAAAGTCCTTAAGCATTCAATTGCCTTCTTGCCTTCTTCATCACAAGGCGCTTTACCATGCCAAGAATATTCCCATTCCATAAAATCAACTCCTTTACCAGGAATAGTATGAGCAATAATCAAGCTCGGCTTTTCAAAAATTGCCTTGGACTTCTGACAAGCGTCAATAACCTCATCAATATTATGACCATCAACTTCAATAACATGCCAGCCAAATGCCTCATATTTATTCCGCAGCGGCTCCAAGGGCATTACATCTTCAGTATAACCGTCGATCTGAATATTATTTCTGTCCATAATCTGGGTTAAATTAAAAAGATGATTTTTACCCGCAAACATAGCCGCTTCCCACATTTGTCCTTCATCATGCTCGCCATCGCTGGTCAAACACCAGACCCAGTTTTTCTTGCTGTCTAATTCAGTAAAAGCATAAGCCATGCCGCAGGCAATGGACAGACCCTGACCCAAAGAACCAGCTGAAGTTTCAATATAGGGAAAATCCAAACGGCTGGGATGACCTTGAAGCCGCGTGCCTAATTTTCTCAAGGTTTTTAATTCTTTAATTGGAAAATAACCAGCCCGGGCCAGAGTGGCATACCAAACTGGACAAATATGAGCATTGGAAAGAATTACTCTATCTCTTTCTGGCCAGTCGGGTTTCTTGGGATTATGTTTAATCACTCCGCCAAAATACAAAGCGGTAAAAACATCAACCATACCCAAGGGCCCGGCTGAATGACCAGAGCCCGCCTGTACCAGCATCTCAATGATATCCTTACGAATAGTATTAGCTAATTGTTTAAGTTCTTTTTCTGTAATCATTTTGTTTTAAGGCCTCAATTGCTTTTTTAATATCATCACTGTCAAAAATAGCTGTACCGCTGGCTAAAAGATTAGCCCCGGCTTGAATAACTTTAGGAGCGGTTTCTAAATTGATTCCCCCATCTACCCCTATATTAACATCTCTATATTTCTCCCGCAATTGCTTAATTTTATCCAAAGTTTCTTCTAAAAACTTCTGGCCGCCGCGACCGGGCCTGACGGTCATCACCAGCGCCAAATCAAGTTGGTCAATAAAATCACCAACTACTTCTATACTTGTTTCAGGGTTTATTGCCAAGCCGACTTCCAAACCGGCTTTTTTGACTTTTTCAATAATTCGTTCATGTTCTTTAGTTGAAGTATAATGAAAAATAATTCTTTCAACCCCTGAATCAATCCAATCGTCAAGATGCTTTTCAGGACTAATAATCATTAAGTGAACTGATAATTTTAAGTTGGTTTTTAGTTGTTTTAAATCAGTCGGCTGATGCCAAGTCGTATTATCAACAAATTTTCCATCCATCACATCCAACTGAACCCAGTCAATATATGGCTCTACTTTTTTGACTTTCTCCTGCAGCTCCTGAAAATCCTTGGCAATAATGGTAGGGATAATCTTTATCATTAATTATTAAATAAATGACCCGCTCCCGAAATTGCTTTCACTTTGTGGCAATGTCTCGTTCCAACTTACGGAAAGTTTTCCTCTGCCGCAATTGAGGTTTAATTAGGAAAACTTTCAAGTAAATTGGAACAATGAGACATTTGCCTGAAATTTCTTAAAAATTCTATCAATTAAAACACAATAACGGCACGACGAATTTTTAGAAATTTCAGGCGGTAATCAACGGCCAAAAGGCCGGTATCAATTTCGGGACTGGTACTACTCTATTTCCTTAATTTTTCCCAATCTTCTCACATGCCTCTCATCGCCAGTAAACTCTGTTTCTAGCCAAATCCGGACAACTTTTTTAGCTGTTTCTGAATCTATGACCTTGCCGCCTAAACAAAGAATATTAGCGTCATTATGCTGGCGTGACTGCAAAGCGGTAAACTCATCCCAGCAAACACTTGCCCGAATTCCTTTAACCTTATTAGCCGCCATAGCCATACCAAAACCAGTCGCGCAGATTAAAATCCCCTTTTCTCCGCTGGCCGCTACTTTTTTAGCCACAGCCAAAGCAAAATCAGGGTAATCATCTTTTGGCTCTAATTGCTGATTACCCAAATCTTCATACTCATAGCCCAATTCCTCAAGATATTTCTTGAGTTCTTCTTTTAGATGAAAACCAGCATGGTCAGCGCCTAAATATACCATATTTTTTAGGGACAGTCCTTTAGATACAGTCCTTGAGTCAAGGACTGTATCTAAAGGACTGTCCCTAATTATAAACTTTAAAGCTTCTTTCCTACAAATTCACAAAACTCCGCCAACCGACAAGCATATCCCCATTCATTATCATACCAGGCCAAGACTTTAACTAAATTCTTTGCCTGAACCATAGTTGAATTCATATCAACAATGGCTGAAAGAGGACTTCCGCGATAATCAATGGAAACCAAAGGCCCTTCTTCTATGCCTAAAATTCCTTTCAACTTCTCATCTGATGAGGCCTTCT
>Ga0209976_10001508_pt1 | contig 13709 bp, 14 predicted proteins | sample SumtaG_FD_182806 | JGI IMG/M metagenome (GOLD analysis project Ga0209976, IMG submission 182806) | Deep subsurface microbial communities from Indian Ocean to uncover new lineages of life (NeLLi) - Sumatra_00157 metaG (SPAdes) (version 2) | ecosystem: Environmental > Aquatic > Marine > Oceanic >...
TCTCTTCCTCGCCTGCCCAGAAGCGGCGCACGCGGCACTTCTCGCGCTCTTTGCGCCACTCCTCGGCGATAAGGTGATCGTCGTCGTCAATAGGTGCGATGAGGTCGTAGCCACGTTCGCGGCTGCCGTCTGGGAAGTCGTGATCGCGTGCAAGCTCAAGACGGATGCGCTTCAAGGCCATGGAGTTTTTCTGCCTCTGTTGTCGAAAAGGGAGGGCAGCGCAGCTCCACGTTTGTGGCGGCTGCACCGCCCAATCCAAACGAGCGTTCAGCTCTTGCCGATGGGAATCTTACGCTCCGGCTTCTGGGCTTCAGCGCTCTTGGGTCCCATAACTTTCAGCACGCCCCTGTCGAAGCTGGCCTCGATTTTGCTCTCGTCGACGCTGTCTGGAAGCCGCAGCGAGCGCTCGAAGGAACCGAAGCTGCGTTCAGCCACATAGTAGCTTTCTTCGCTCTGCTCGCTTTCGCTGTGCTTTTCGCCTTTGATCGTCAGGTAGCCGTTGGCAACCGTTACGGAGATATCCTTCTCGTCGACGCCAGGTAGCTCGGCCTCAACGATGATCGCCGTGTCGGTCTCACGCACGTCAAGCTCTGGCACAATTTTGCCGCTGACCCAGCGTGAAACCGGCGTCGACCAAAACGACTTTCCACCCTCGAAGCGCTCAAGCACACGGTTCATCTCGTCGCGCATGGCCGAGAAAATTTCCTTGGGACCGGTAGCTGGCTCACGTTTCGACTTCGAGACCTCAATTTCGCTCATGGCCTTTTCCTTACAACTCGAGGGGGGGGCTGAAGATGGGTAAGAGGAGACAAACACTACACCGTTGCGCCCGTGTGTGGGATCCGTTGCATCGTGTAACAATGCGTGGACTTAGCTCGTGCCGGTCGGGTTCGCCTCGAGGCGCAATATTCCATTGAAATAATTAAGGAATGACGGATTTAAGCAAACAGCTAGCGCGGAGTATCTTCGTGTAAAGTGTGCTGCGCGTCCCGTTTTAGTAGCCTCTCACGGCGCTGCTTATAGTGCTGGGAACCTCAGGCGAAGCGGTCGAAACCTTCTTCTTTCTTGCGCGGCGTTTGCGCGACCGACGCGTACGCCGCACGGGGGTGGCATCGTCTCCAGATATAGAAGACTGGGGCGGTGCCGTTGCCGCCGCCTCTGCAGAGGACTTGACGCGCTGGCGCGGTTCTGGCGCAAGCTCTGTCAGCGATGGTTCGTCGTCATCTCCTGCGAGTGTCGACGGTGCGATCGCTTCGTAAATCGGTACAGGCTTGGGCTTACCTTTGCGCGAGGCCTGTTTCTTATCGCGTTTTTTCTCGAGCTGGTCCGTAATCCCGGCAATCGGAGTCACTTGGCTCTTCGTGCGCAGATGCACGACCTTATAACCGCGCTTCTTCAACTGAGCAAGAATTGCGGGCAGTGCTTTCGCGGTGGAACGCTTGATATCATGGAACAGCACGATGCCGCCGTTATTGCGTTCGATTTCCGCAATCGTGCGCTTAGCAAGCCGCGAGGGGCTGGAGATATAGCTATCGTTGGAAACAACATCGACGGTGAAGGTAGCGATCCCGCGCGATTGAAGATAAGCGAGCAGTGGGCCTGAATCGCTCAAACCGGGGAAGCGGAAGAACGGTGCGATAGGTTGCCCAGCGGCCAGTTCCACGGCGGCAATGCCACGTTCGATTTGGTCCTTTGCCCGTGCCAGTCCGCGGCGGCGCAGATTGAGCGGATGCGACCAAGTGTGGGAGCCCATGGTGTGACCACGGCCCATCACCTCCTTGACCATGCTCGGGTAGGCCGTCGCCATGCGGCCCACATAGAAGAAGGTGGCCTTCGTGCAGAATTTGTCGAGCGCCTCAAGAATCGGCTTCGTGTAGCGCGGCATCGGCCCGTCATCGAAGGTGAGAACGACTTCTTTCGGACCTAGGAAGCGCGGCTCCCTCTCGTACTTTGAGAAGTCACCGAATAGGGGCCCCGCCTTGGTGTCAATCTCAACAATGCGTGAGACACCGAGCGCTGCGTCCGGGTCGGAGCAGCGCTTTTCGGTCGCTGATGCAAAAGGGATGGGCGCCGCGACGAGAAAGGCGACTGCGACAAGAAAGATGCGGGTCACAGAACCACCTCGGCGTGCTGAAATCGTACGAATTGCATCATTGTATTGGGACCGTCTGCGGATGAAGGTTACCAGCTACCGAACCAAGAGTACCATGAATTATTGCTCGTTCGTTTAGCGCGGGCTTTCCTTCGGCTTGCGGTCCGACCCGGCTGTTTTCCCCATGGAAGAACTTCGCGTTTTCCATTGGCACTCGTTCCGCCCGTGGCGGGCAAAACGACAGAGTGCTTGGTTACTGGTTGCTTTTCGGTGGCACGCTTGCGTTGCTCGATCTTGCGGGCGGCCAGCTTGTCGAAGTTTGCAAGTGTCGTTGCATTCGTCTTCGGCACCATATGCACGACCTTGTAACCGCGCATCTTAAGCTTATTGAGAAGGCCTTTCAGCGCCTGCGCCGTTGCTGGCTGGATATCGTGGAACAGGAGGATCCCTTTGCCACGCTTGGCAAGCTGTGCCAGCACCCTGCGTTCTACGATAGCCCCATCACGCGTATCGAAGTCACGGGAATCGATGTCGATGTAAAAGCTCGCCACGTTGCGGCTCTTCAGATAGCCAATCGCGGTGTCGCTCATACGCAGATAGGGAAAACGGAAAAACGGGGCGATGGGTTTGCCGAGTGCCTTAGCAACGGCGCTGAACCCTAGCTCGATCTCGTCCCTGGCCTCGTTGAGGCCCACCGTCTGCAATTTGGCGTGTGACCAAGTATGCGCGCCGATCGTGTGTCCGTGTTTGGCGACCTCTTTGACCATGGCGGGATCAGCCACCGCCATGCGCCCCACCATGAAGAATGTCGCCTTCGTGCAGTGAGCGTCCAGCGCCTCTAGCACCTTCGCCGTGTAAGGGCGCAAGGGGCCGTCGTCGAAAGTCAGGATGACTTCGTGGTCGCCCAAAACGTCGAAAGCCCCTTGAGGTGAGCGGCCAAACATCGGGCCTCCGGTGGTATCAACCTCGATGACGCGAGATATGCCGAGCATGTCGGTGCGCGTCGCGCAAGCATCGACAGTGGCAGCAGCCCAGGCCGCTTGCGCCAGCAACCCGCTGGCGAGCGCAAAAATCACCATTTCTACGACTGCTGCTAAGGCGCGCCGCATGGCCTCGCTTCCGTTGGCTAAGGGTTATCCCCAATCGAGCACAACGGCCGAGCCGCAGCGCCTAAACCTAAATAGAACCTAACCACCTAACATTTCCTGTAAACGGGCAGTGTTAGCGCAAGAAGCAGCATGAAACTGGTTCACATCGCGCCTGTTGCATTCGAGCATCAGACTCCCATTGCGCGCGCGACGTGATAAGCCGCCGTGTTATCCAGGCATCGAGTGTTGGATTGATGACAGCCCGAGCCCATTTCGCGCGCGTACTCAAGGAGCGTTTCCTCCAATGGTTGAGGGACAAGAGGAAATTATTGCGCACGAGCGGGGCGCCGCACCCACGGCGGAACTCGTGCGCGCCGTTACGGATGCTCTGGAGGGGGACAACAAGGAAAAGGTGCGCGTCCTTGTTGCCGAAGTGCACGGTCCAGATCTCGCTGATCTCATCGAGCTGTTGGGGCCTCAAGAGCGCGTGGGCCTTATCCAGACCCTAGGGTCCGACTTCGACTACAAGGTGCTGACAGAGGTCGACGAAAAGGTTCGCGACCAGATCTCGGCGGCCCTGCCTAGGGACGTCCTGGCCAAGGCGGTCTCCGATCTCGACAGCGACGACGCCGCCTATGTCATCGGCGGACTGACGGAGAGCGAACAGAAGGAGATTCTGGACCGGCTCCCGCAAAGCGAGAGGGCCGCGCTGCAGCGCAACCTCCTCTACCCGGAAGAGACCGCGGGCCGTTTGATGCAGGCCGATTTCGTGACGGTCGCGCCATTTTGGACGGTTGGTCAGGTTATCGATTTCATGCGTGAGACAGAGGATTTGCCTGAGACCTTCTCAGAAATCTTCGTCGTCGATCCTGGCTTTCATCTGCTTGGAAGCTTGGATCTCAGCCGCTTGTTGCGCACCAAGCGGAAAATCCCCGTTGAGACGATTATGGATACCGAACGCCATCTGGTGCTGGCTGCGGCCGATCAGGAAGAGGTGGCGCGCCAGTTTGAGCGCTACGACTTGATGGCAGCACCCGTTGTCGACAAGAACGAGCGTCTCGTTGGTGTTATCACCGTCGACGACGTTGTTGATGTTATCGAACAAGAGGCCGATGAGGACGCCAAGCTTCTGGCCGGCGTCGGCGACGAGCGTCTCTCTGACAGCGTTCGCCAGGTCACGGGGCCGCGTTTTGCCTGGCTGTTCGTCAATCTTTTGACCGCCATCTTGGCCTCCGCAGTCATCAAGTATTTCGACGCTACGATTGAACACATGGTGGCTCTCGCGGTTCTCATGCCCATCGTCGCCTCCATGGGTGGCAACGCGGGCACGCAGACCATGACGGTGACCGTTCGCGCGCTTGCCATGCGCGAGTTGGGGCCGGCCAACATTTCGCGCGTTGTCATGCGTGAGACAGCGGTGGGCCTGATCAACGGCTTTTTGTTCGCGATGCTGCTGGCGCTTGTAGCGTACTTTTGGTTTGGCACGGACCAGTTGGGTGCCGTGATCGCCGTCGCTATGGTGGTGAACCTGCTGGCGGCCGCACTTGCGGGTATCCTTATACCGCTGACCCTTTATAGGATGGGCTTCGATCCCGCCGTCGCCTCGACTGTGTTCGTGACGACCGTCACCGACGTGGTTGGTTTCTTCTCATTCCTCGGTCTGGCCACGCTGTGGTTGATGTGAGTGCGCGGCAGCGCGCCTCAGCTTGTCGGCTCGTCGAGCTTGCGCGTCAAATTCTCGAACTCGCGGCGTAATTCCTCGTTCTTGAAAATCTGATCGAATGTCGGTGCCTCCAGTTTTTGGATCGCTTCGAACGACGCCGCACTATCGCGCATTAGTCTCTTGAGCTGAAAGCTCGCCTCCACTGTCTCATACGTATTGTCAGCAATGCGAAGATCGTGCGCAGCCCGTGTGCGCGCCCGCGCGATCTGCTCACGCTGATGGCGTAGGTAGCGCCGATAGGCCTTTGCGGCCTGGTGCGCAACCTTCTGCGCATCGCGGTTCGCTTGCAGCGCGCGGCGCTGGTCTGGGCGGTTGTTGTGCTTTAAGAGCCGGCGCGTTTTGCCCTGGGCAGCCTCGATGTCCTTCAGGATGGCATCGAGTTTGGGTATATAGTTCGTATCGATCTTCGCAATCGCGGTGTCCTGTGCATGCACCAGCATCGCGAACAGCGCCGCGTGCATAGCAAAGTACTTGCGTGCCGTGCTCATGTTGTCGCCGGCCGCGGTCAATAGTTTACCAAGTTGCGCGTCGATCGCCTTGGCCGCATTGAATACCGCAACGAGGCGCACAAGGTCGCCCGACAGTACACTGTCGAGCAAGAGATCGACCTGCTCGGGCGTAAGATCCACGCCCGCTTGCGACAGCGCGGTTGCGATTTCGATCTTGGTGGCGTCGATCTGGTTCTGGTTCTCAACGACGCGCTTTTCTGCGTCCGTGATCTCGGTGCCGAGGCTGTCGACGGTATCGGTTAGCACGCCGGGCAGCATGCCATCGGTCGGCGCCGTGATCTGCTTTTCTTTCAGCGCAGCGATGTGGCCTTCGATGTCCTGGATGTTCCGCCTCAGTCGTTCAACCTTCTTCTGCATGTCGACGATAGGAACATCGGTAACGATGCCGAGCGCAGAATCGAGAAGACTGCGAACGTGGAGTTCGCGGTCCTCGCGCGTCTCTGTCCACAACGGCGTAACGATGAACTCGTCCCTACCCGGCAGCTTCCGCGCTTGCGTGCGCTGTTCGGCTGTTTCCTTCAAGACCGCATCGATTGCCTGCATGAGCCGGCGCGCTTGTTCGTATGTCTTTTGCCCCGCGCGTGGGTCTTGTGGCTGAGGCGCTGGCGGCCCCGCAACATCCTTGGCTCCCGGCGCAGGTCTGGCCGTGGTCTGGGCAACCCTGGTGCCGTTGGCAGAGTTGTTGATGAGTTCGGCGATGACGTCGCGATGTGAACTCTGCGCCGCAGCCGGTCCCGAGAAGGCACCAAGCGCACCGGCGGCGAGTGCCAACGCCAAATATGGCCCGCGAATTTCGGTAGCCATGATTGAGCCCTCCAAACTCATGGGCAACAAGCCCCGAAATTCAGGCTTATCGATGATCAGACCGTATACATGCTGTCAATCGTTCACCTTTTTGGCCGCGCGCTTAATGAGGTCTAAAAGATACGCATCAACTTGGCGCGCGTCGGTCAGAACCACCATGTGGGAAAGTGCGTCGGCTTTTCCAAGGCCGCCGCCCGGCACGCCCTTTTTGACGATTTCGTCGGGCGGGTGATCGCCAAGCTCCAAATGCAGCCGCAACTGCTTAGCGCCGATGCCGAGCGCTGCGAAGTTTTCCGTGTCGCCAATTGCAATGAACGTTCCGCGCGGCTCAAAGCGCGCGGCCGGCCGTACCGTCTTGATCTGCTCAATGAGAAAATGTGCCAGCGGCCGGTATGCCTTGGCCTTGGCGAGCAGCGCATCGAGATCGTTGTCTGGACGGGCTTCGACAGAGGCGCTGGCTACTGGAACGGGCTCGGGCTTCGGCGCGCTGGGTGGTTTGACGATCTCACTTGCGTCTTGTCGCTGGCGCGGCGCAGCCGGAGGGGCGGCCGCGGTGTCGGCATAGATCGGTCGTCCGCCGTTGTGGTGAATGCGCTCCAGCCACGACGCCTTGGAAAACATGAATCCCTGTTGGCGTAGCCAGTCGATGATGTCATTGCGATGCGGCAGGTTCTGTTCTGTAATCGCCGCCATCCATTCGTCGAGACCGCGCCCGCTATTTTCTTTGAGGCCGTCGATGAAGGCGCGTTCCTTTTCACCGTAGTCGGTGGCCATCGCGTTTCCCTCACAACCAACGGCGTGTCTTCGCCTTGTAGTCAAGGTAAGCTTGGCCGAAGCGGCTTTCCAGATGCCGTTCTTCGGGCAGGATCGCGAACCAAGTGACCAGCAGCCCAAAGACAAGCGCGCCAATCACAAACCAGATGTTGGTGGTGATTTCGGCCACGCCGAACAAGATCAACACATCAGCGAGATAAATGGGATTGCGGAAGAAGCTGAACGGTCCTGTTGTAACGAGCGTCGTTGCGCCGACGTTGGGCTGCACCGTGGTACTGTGACGGCGCAGGGTGAGAATTGCAGCGACGAGCAGGATGACACCCCCGGCTCCCAAGCCAACCCCGACCACGCGCGCTGGGAGATCGTTGAGGCCCGGCCAGGGCAACGGCAGTACCTGGCCTAGCAGCACGGCGACAGCGACCACGACGATCAACAAAATTGGCGGCCAGGGAAGGCGGGTCGGCTGCTTTGCGATGTCGATATTTGATTGTGTGGTCATCCCTCTCCCCGAGCTTGCGAAGCTGCGCTTTCCTACACCAGAAATCCAGTGCTGGGATCAAGGATCGAATGATTCGCGGGCGACCTTATGATCAAGGTTTTTTGTTCTGCGAACTGTTTGCGGTGTTTTTTGGGGTTGGCGTGCTTTTCGCATTCGCGGGGGCCTTCATCTCGGCAGCTATGTCGAACGTCTTGCAATTCTTGGTGGCGAGCTGGCGGTTATAGGCCTCGAGCATGGCGTGGTCCTGAGTGTACTGCCGTTCGGGATCAATGGCCGCCGGATTCCCGCCGAATACGGACTGGCTGACGGTGTGCAGTCCGCGCGAGGCGAGCGATGACCTTGCGTGTGCTTGCTGGCCGCGCATTTGCAATATGCGCACTTGCATGACGCCGGTCAGCCTCTTGCAAGCATACGCATTCTCTTTCTCGGAGAGTTGATAGGAGAATCCCGCGGCGTCGCCGGTCAGCGGTGGCTTGGCTGCGATCGCCGGCGGGCCGCCGGTCGAGGCAGACGTGCATGCACAGGTGAGCGCGCTCACCATTGCTGCGAGACCCATTGCCCCTTGCCGGACCATTGCCCTTCTTTCCACCCGCCTGTCTTTGCTATCGATTCCTGAAACGGGGCGGATATGAGGCGTTAAGGCGCAGGCCCATTGTGGGGGTTCTGTGAGAAGACGGCGCAGTTGCGCGCAGGCCCGGCTCAGGCTTGAATGCGCCACGAAAATGGGATCTCTCCTGCCGGTGTACCGGAATTGGGATTTAGTCGAGGGGGCGATTATGCAGTTTGCTTCTGTGCTGTGTTTTGTGCTGTTGGCGGTGAATGTCGTGTTCGTCGACGCGGCCCGTGCGCAAGATGTGTCCAAAGACCTTAAGTGTACGTTCGAGACGGGCCACGCCTGGAGCTACAAAGAGGGTGAGTTTAGTTCCAAGGCGCCCGCGCTGCTCACCTTCGAGATCACCGAGATCGATCTTGATGGGCAATCTGCGCGCCTTTTGACCGACGGTCACGACAATCCCGGCACACTCAAGATTGTCCGCGCCATCAACGCCAACCATTTCCTGGAAGTCGTCAATGAGGGCTTCCTCAATCTGACGACCGTCTACGACAAGGACCCGGCGACGGGCGCGCATCCAGCGGTCCATTCGCGCCACTTCGGGCTCCTGGGCCAACCGGTGTTTGCGCAATATGCTGGGTCGTGCACAGCGAAGTAGCCGTCGCCGGTACAAAACCTTGTGGATGTTTGTTGTTTGCTCTCGCGAGTCCCTGCCGCACTGGGCCATGTTTGCGTTGGACGCTCAGGGGAAGAAGAGCCATGACGTTGCATCTCATTAAGCTGTGTGTGGGCGCGACCTCGGTTGAGGATCTCGGCGCTTGGCAGAAGGCGCGTTTGGAGGAGCAGAGGAAATCGGGCCTGCAACCGCGCTTGTTCCACACAACCTTCCAGGCTCCCAAGCGCCAAGATGAGCTGCTCGACGGCGGCTCGCTTTACTGGGTCATCAAGGGCGTGGTTCAGGCGCGCCAGCGCCTGGTCGGATTTGAGGACGGACACAAGAAGGATGGCTCTCGCTGTTGCTTGCTTCTCTTCGATGAAGAGCTTGTGCCCGTTCGCCCCGTCCCGCGCCGTGCATTTCAGGGCTGGCGCTATTTATATCCAGACGATGCGCCCACTGATCTTGGGCGCGGGGACAAGCGGCTTGCAACGCTGCCGCCCAGAATGCGCCGTGAGCTGGCTGAGCTGGGCCTGATCTGAGGGGCCGAGTTTGCCGGTCGTCGATGCGGCGACGGGGGCGATGAACAAGTACGACTATCGTACCCCCATCGTGATGGTTTCGATCCAGGGCTGCCATGTGTGAAGCTGAAGCGGGGCGATGAGTTAGGTCGGCGACCGATGAATTGCGAAAGCGGTCATCGATCTTCGTCACAAGGGCCCAGACGCGAGCACACCCAACGGCGCCAGTAGCATCCGCGCATTCAACTTGCGCGTATGGGAAAGCCTGAGTATTTGACCTCAAGCTAAGTCCCTTCACGGAACGTCCCACGGAACACTCAATGCCGCGGCCGCGTCTCACCGCCCTCGTTAAGAGCCTGCCCGCGTTCGTGCCATTCGTGGGCCCGGAAGCTCAGGAGCGTGCGCGCGGCCGCGTCTTTCGCGCGCGCCTCGGCGCTAACGAGAGCGCCTTTGGTCCTTCGCCCAAGGCCATCGCGGCGATGGAAGCTGCGGCCGTCGAAAACTGGCAATACAGTGATCCCGAAAGCCATGAGCTACGAGCCGCGCTTGCACAATTCCACAACATTGGCATTGACAACATTGTCATCGGCGAGGGCATCGACGGGCTCTTAGGGCTAACGGTGAAGCTGGTCGTGGAATCAGGTGATGTGGTCGTCACGTCAGACGGCGCCTATCCCACCTTCAACTTCCATGTGGCCGGCGCCGCAGGTCGCCTCGTGCGTGTGCCCTACAGCAATGATCGTGAGGACCTCAACGGTCTGCTCGATGCGGCCGTCCGCGAGGACGCAACTCTGATTTACGTTGCCAACCCCGACAACCCCATGGGCACCTTCCGGCCGGCCTCGGCCATCAAGCAGCTCATCGACCGGCTGCCCGATGGCGTGTTGCTCTGTCTTGACGAAGCCTATTCCGACACTGCTCCTGCTGGCGAGGTCCTTCCCATGGAAGCGCTGCATCCACAGGTGCTGCGCTATCGCACGTTCTCGAAGGCCTATGGGCTTGCCGGTGCGCGAATTGGCTATTGCCTCGGCGAGGCAGGGCTCATCGGGCACTTCGAGAGGATTCGAAACCACTACGGCATCAATCGCGTCGGCTACGTCGGTGCGCTCGCGGCACTGGCGGACCAAACGCACTTGGCGCACGTTGTGGCGAAGATCGCGCTCGCGCGCGAAAAGATTGCCGAGATCGCGACTGCGAACGGCCTCACGCCCATTCCCTCAGCGGCAAATTTTGTGACCATTGATTGCGGAAGCGACGGTACCTTCGCAATACGCGTGATGGACGAACTCATTGCGCGCGATGTGTTTGTGCGCATGCCGAGTGTTGCGCCCCTCAATCGATGCATTCGCGTCAGTTGCGGCCGTGACGAAGACCTGGCTGTGTTTGCCGCCGAACTGCCCCAAGCGCTTGCCGCCGCGCGCAAGTGATCACCAACCCCGGTGTTGCCTTGGCCGTCCGTGTGCTAATCAACTCGCCGCAACCGCCACAAATGGAGGCAAAAGCCCCATGAGCGAACTCCTGGATTACTCGTCGTCGGCCTGGTCCAGCCCAAAGGGGTGTGGGCGACCAGGCGGAGCACAATCGTGATTGTGTCTATCCTGCTACTGCTGATTGCCTCGACGGCCTTCTACATCGCAACCTTGCCATTGGATTCGGCGCCCGACGGCAGTCATCGGACCAGCACAGAGCTTGAGCCAACAGCGCCCGAGCGGTAAGAATGGGAAGGGTCATGACCGCGCTTCAACGCGGAGCCCTTCCACTTTGACGGCATTCGAGAGAGAAATTGATATGCAAGGAATGGCCAGTCTCACGGTCGCGCTCATCGTCGCTGCCCTAGGGTTTCTCGGCCTCGGCTATGCCGTTTACGAGATGATGACTCACGCTGGGCCCGACGCGGCGCTCAAGACGGCGGGCGGGCTGGCCGTGTATGTCATCGTGTGTTTGGCGCTGCTGAGGTTGAGTTGGTAGGCGCACGTCCACTCTGCGTGGCGTCTAGGGCCAGCGGTGCAAGGCGCCCTCTGGAAACGACCACTCAGGCGTCACGAGGCCGCCGGTGAAGTCGGCGGGGTACCAAGGCGAGCCGTCAGAAGCGGCCGGGTTCTTCAGGACGTGCATCTCCTGCGCGGGCATGAAGCTCTGTATCAGCAGGAAACGCTTCTCGCCCGTTGTCGGGTTTGCCACCATGTCGGCGACAAGCACGGCGTGACCTGGAAAGCCGCCTCTGATGAAAACGTCGCCAATCTGAATGTTTTGGCGGGGCACCTTTTGCAGCTCGCGCTCAAGTGAGTACGTTCCGGCATAAGCGAATACCAGCGTCATGTATTTCTTGAACGAGGCGTAGTCGAGTTTGCGTCGAGACGAAAAACGACGGCGCTTGCCGTCGGTGTAGTTGAACGCGATTTCCTTCTTGCGGTTGGCAGCGAACAGCCATTCGCCACGCAAGCGCATGATTGCGTCGGCGCATTGTTGCAGGTCGCGTTTTCCCACGTCGATGTCGATAACCGCTACGTGCACGTCCTGGCGCCACTTAGGTGCGCCCGTGTAGAGCAGGACGGGCACGTTGGCTGATTTCAAAGGCAGCCCGCGCAACCATGCCGCCCAGCTGCCGGGTGGTACGCTCACACGCTCAAAGCCGGGTGGGCGCGCGATGCGCTGCGCAAGCGTGTCGGCATTTGCGATCGTGGAGCTGGATTGCCACGCATATGGGCTTGCGCCAGCAGTAGCGGCGGCAACACAAACGAGGATGGTAGCGGCAACGGTGAGGAAGTAAGGGCGAGTAGAAAGTGTCATGCTGCTAGAGTGAGCATGCCTTGTGTCATGGCGAAGGCCATAGCCTCATGCTGAAGTCCAACGATGTCATGCACGCGTGTTCAATAGGTCATGTCGCGGCGATCATCGGTCTTGGTATGAGAATGCTCGGCCCTGCCAGTTGTTATCGAACATCTTCTTGGCCCAACCGGGAACACTATCGTACTCGGCGGCCTTGATCTTTTTGCGTGGCCGCGCGGTTCTACGTGGCCGTTGCGATCGCATTTGACGGCGCGTCGAGCCCGATGCCTCAGGCTTGCGGATCGGAATATCGATAGCAGCCACGTCGTTGAGCGATGAATGCTCAACGGCCAACACAGATGGCAGTGACGCAATCTCTTCGCTTATTTCGTTTGCCGCAGCGAGCGTGACCGGCTTTGGTTCGGCATCCGAAACTTCCACGACAACAGCGGGGAGCCGGCCGCTGTGCCGGGGCGGCCTGGCCTCTGTCAGCGACCTCGGTTGGTACAGCCGTCCCGTCGCCGATGTCGTCATGGGCGAAGGAGCGACGCTGGCGTCGATCTGGATGGCTGCAAACTTAGGCATAGGCTCGGACGATAGCTCTTCGCCATGCACCTCTGCCGTTTTGGATGCCTGATCCAAACTGAGCGCCCATTGGGACGGCTCCTGCTTCAAGATCTCACCGAGGTTCGCAGTGTATTGAAAGCGCGAAGGGGTGTTCGCGGTGTCGGAGGCCTGCGCGGACGGGGCGACCATCAGCGCATCATCGCAGCCAAGGCAGCCATGTGGTTCCGTCCAGATGGTAAACGCGAGCCCGCCCACTAACAGGGTCACCAGGAATCCAGCGAAGCCAACGCGCGGGCGCCAAAGCGTTGGTGCGGTGCGAGGGGTGCTTGATGGGGCCTGACGTACCCGACGGAGGCCATCTCTGCCGTGCGCTCGTTGCGATAGCGCCTGCTCTGGCAGCGCTGCGAAATCGTTCAGCAGCGTCACAAATCCATCGATCGATGTGCCCTCAGAATCGACACGTTGCTCGTTGGCGCCCATGGCGCGACTCCAGTGTTTGCGCCTCCCCGCGGCGTAACGCATCAGCATAATGACGGTTGGCGGAAGGCTTGCCCCGCCAACAAGCCATGCGCTTCGCCCCTGAGGAAGCAACTAGGGGCAATTGCGCTCCAAATTCACTGTGTTACGCGGGAACGAGTGCAAGCCGGTGTGAAATAAGTAGCGCACTGCGCTGAAACGAAAAACAAATCAGCTCGTCTATGTCTTAAAGTTACCAGCTCTGGGTGAATTTTCTACGAATATTCTAAGCAATTTGGGCCACTAGCTGAACGCTATACTTACATATACGACAACCGTTAGGCACTATAGTGCATAGGATTGTTGATGATGCCTCGCGCCAACAATTTGGCGTTGTGCCACGACAGAAAGCCCGGAAGGTGAAGTGCTTTCCGGGCTAATCGATCATGGGCATTTCACTGATTGAGCGGTCGCGTTGCGGTATCCTCAGAACGGCTTGAAGGCTTCGCAGGCCTTTGCCGATGCGCAGGAACGTTGTGTCTCCGCTATTCGAAGCCTTACTCGATCATATCAAGTCATCACGGATGGCTGACTCTTCGTGCCGGATTGATCCCCGACCACGATCGCCAATGTTGATCACCCTCTCATTCTGGTCGGCTGCGGGTCAGGTCATCGAGACGCGTCCAAGCCCGAAGGCAC
>Ga0209976_10001509_pt1 | contig 13702 bp, 13 predicted proteins | sample SumtaG_FD_182806 | JGI IMG/M metagenome (GOLD analysis project Ga0209976, IMG submission 182806) | Deep subsurface microbial communities from Indian Ocean to uncover new lineages of life (NeLLi) - Sumatra_00157 metaG (SPAdes) (version 2) | ecosystem: Environmental > Aquatic > Marine > Oceanic >...
TGATCTTCCTACAATCCGGATCCGGACATCGACCCCACAGTGGCTATTCCGGAAATGGAGCTGCGCAGTGTCAAGATTGAGCCCGCAGAAGAACCCGTAGAAGAACCCGTAGAAGAGCCGGCTCAAGCGCCCCTTGAAGAGGTGGAAACTGCTGCTGAAGTCACGGAAGAGATAGCCTCGCCGCCTGAAGCCGAACTTACCCTGATTGCCCCGCTCGAAGAGGAAGCCTCTATCTCACCAGACCTGCCGGAAAGCACACTTACGGAATTGGCACAGGACGACCTTTCCCGCCTTGCTTCCCGCAGTCCGCAGAAGAAGCTCTTTATGCCTCCCCGTGAAGATGAGCGTTTTGTCTTTATCGAAACTCCCCAGCCGCCTGTCCCGGAAGAAAAGGGCACTATTGCCGGCCTGATCCGGCCGGGTGAAGAGAGGCCGGAGCATGCCTTATTGGCGCTGCCCGGGGTTGAGCAGGAAGAAAAGCCGCTTATTGAAGAGGCTTATCCCCTTGCCTATACCTCCGAAGAGGGTGAAGCAATTGGCCTAGTCACACCGGAGCCGCCACAAATTGAGCCCGAAAGCAGAGAAGAAGTCCCCCGTACTGAGGTAACACCTGAAAGAGTCGTTATTACCCTGGAGCCCACCGAACCGCGGCCGCCGGCAGAAGAAAGCAGAGCCGGCCAGGACGTTTCTGAGCGACTTCCTGTAGAGGCGGCAGAAGCTGTAGAGACTGTGCAACCGGCTGCAGCCGGAGAAGGCCCCCTGTTTATCGATAAACTGCCAAAAGAATCCTACTTCATACAGCTTGGGGCTTACACCGCCAAAAGCCTGGCTCTGAAACTCGGCCATGACCTTGCCGGCACCTACTCGGTGGCAATTCTGCCCGCGGCCGGCAGGGATAGAGGCATTATCTATAAAGTAATGGTCGGCCCGGTAAATGATGATGAGAGCGGTGTTTTGCTTTACAATCTTAAATCCCGTGGATTCAAAGATGCCTTTATTCAATATGGGGAGTAAGCGGCATGAGCCGGGAGAGCGGCGCTAAAGAGATTGAAGAGCTGTCAGCCAGGCTCAGGCAGTATCAATATGAATATTATGTTTTAAGCAGCCCCACTATTTCCGATCTGGAGTACGACCGTTTATTTGACCGCCTGCTTTTGCTCGAAGAGCAATTCCCTGACCTGAAAAAAGCTGATTCGCCATCTCAAAGAATCGGTTCAGACTTAAGCACAGAGCTCCCTGAGATGGAGCACACCATACCGGTCTTAAGCCTTGATAAAGCCTATGCTCTCTCTGAATTAACGGAATGGCTAGAAAAGTGCCGGCGCAACAGCTCCAATGAGCTCTCTTTTATTATAGAAGAAAAGATCGACGGCGCCTCGATTGTGCTCTATTACCGTGACGGCCTGCTCAGCCATGCCCTGACCAGGGGAAACGGCCTGACGGGTAATGATGTAACCGCTAATGTAAAAACCATAGGAGCGGTGCCGCTGCGCCTGAAAAAACCGCTTTCAGTAACAGTGCGCGGCGAGATTTTTCTGGCCAAATCCCTCTTCCGCAAGATCAACTCAAAGCTCGAAACCCCCTATGCCAACCCGCGCAACCTGGCCTCGGGTACATTACGCCGGGTGAAAAGTTCGGAAGCGGCACAGCTGCCACTGGATATATTTATTTACGAGGGCTACTTTGCTGCCCCGGTAGCTTCCCACCGCCGGATACTGAGTGAACTGGAGCTTCTGGGCTTCAAGTTAAACAAGAATATTGGCTTTTTCATCGATGCTGATGATTTAGCAGGAATCCGGCAGGAGCATCCCTTATGGCAGGTTGGCCCTATCGCCGAGATAGCGGCTTTTTTAAAGCAGGCCCAAGCCCGGAGGGAGATATTGGATTACGAAATCGACGGCCTGGTGATAAAGGTAAATGAGATCAGGGCAAGGGAAATCCTGGGCTTTACCGGCCACCATCCCCGCTGGGCCATTGCCTACAAATTCGAAGCGCCTGAGGGGTCCACTATTATAGAAGATATTCAGGTGCAGATCGGCAGAACCGGCAGGGCCACTCCCGTTGCCAGGGTACAACCGGTACCTATAGCCGGCTCTATAATTTCCAATGTTACTCTCCATAACCAGGAGTACATAAATATTCTCGATCTGGCCATTCTCGATACAGTAAATGTATCCAAAAGGGGCGATGTGATCCCGGCGGTTGAAAGACTGGTGGAGAAGAACGAACTGGGCAATACCACCTGGAAAATGCCGGAATCCTGCCCTTCATGCGGCACCATCTTAAGCCGCAGCGGCGCCCATCATTTCTGCTTCAACACCGATTGCCCGGACCAGGTGCGGGCCAGGATCCGCTTCTTTGCCGCCCGCAACCAGATGGATATTGAAAATCTGGGACCGGAGACCCTGGATGTCCTCATTGACAGAGGATTTATCAAAGATCCGGCAGATATTTACCATTTCGATCCGGAGGTTTTAATGGATCTCCCCGGCTTCGGCCGGAAAAAAGTAGAGCTGCTGAAAAAGGGGATCGAGTCGAGCAAGCAAAAGCCCTACCGGATTGTGCTGCAGTCTTTAGCCATACCGGAGATGGGTCAGAAGGCAATCGAACTCCTTATTGAGGCTGGTTTCAGTGACATTGAATTGCTTTTTAAAGTGTCTGAAGAATCCAACATCGAGGCGCTTACCTCGATCCATGGGATCGGTGAAATGACAGCAAACTCAATTATCAGCAGTCTGAAAAGCCCCGGGTTAAGACAGAGAATTGAGCGGCTGAAAAAGCAGGGGCTTTCATTCAGCGAAAAAAAACCGCTCCCGGAAAAAGAGCAGCCGGCCATTTTCAATGGCCAGAGCTGGTGTATAACAGGGAGCTTTGTCCATTTCCAGCCGCGTGAACTGGCCGCAGAAGAGATAAAAAAGCGGGGCGGTCGGGTAACTTCCACGGTCACCGGTAAAACCACCCACCTATTAGCGGGCAGCTCCGCGGGCAGCAAAATGGGAAAAGCCCTCTCCCTGGGCGTAAAGATAATTAAAGAAGAAGAGTTCTTGGATTTTCTCCAATCTCCCCAAAAATATACTTGACTTCTCCTCTACTTGAGCTTTAGAGTAGAGAAAATAATTATAATTAAAGGAGAGAGAAATGAAAGGAAAAATTAAAAACCTCCTCTGGGTAGGCCTGCTTGCAGTAGCCGTCTTTACAGCGGTTACACTAATATCCTGCAAGCCCAAGGAGGCGGCCGAAGAGGCAAAAGTTCCGGAGGCAGCCAAATTCAAAATCGGTATTGCCTTCGATGTGGGCGGCAGGGGAGACAAATCGTTCAATGATTCAGCCTATGCCGGCCTGGTACACCTGGCCAAAGATTTCAAGGGTTATATTGCCGGTGATCCGGATAATGTGGATTTCGGCAAAGAGATCGAGCTAAAATACCTGGAGCCCAAATCAGGAGGGCAGGACAGAGAGCAGCTCCTGCGCATTCTGGCGGAAGACGGCTACAACCTGGTTATCGGTGTCGGCTTTATGTACTCCGATGCGCTCGGCAAAGTAGCCAAGGACTTCCCCAATGTGCACTTCGGCATAATCGACGGCTGGCTTCCCGACTTGACTGAAAGCAGTAATATTACCTGCCTGGGATTCACAGAACATGAAGGTTCATTCCTGGTGGGTGCCATAGCCGGGCTCAAGAGCAAAGAGCTTGGCGGCAAGCTGGGCTTTATCGGCGGTATGGACATGCCGCTGATCCATAAGTTCCATGCCGGTTTCTATGCCGGAGCCATGTATGTAAATCCCAAGATGCGCGAAGAGGGCATGCTATTAGGACAGTACTGCGGCAAAGACGGTTCCGCCTTTAATGATCCCAAAACAGGCGAAAGCATTGCTATTAATATGTACAACCAGGGCGCTACCATCATTTATCATGCTGCCGGCGGTTCGGGAAACGGGCTTTTTAAAGCAGCAAAAGATATGAACAAAATTGCCATTGGTGTCGACTCCGACCAGGGATACGGCTATGCAACCGGAGATAATGAAGAAGAAAAGGCCATGGCCGAACACATTCTCACCTCCATGCTCAAGAGGGTGGATAACGCAGTTTACCTGACCGGCAAAGAGATGATTAACAACAGCAAGGTTGTGGGGGGTTATACGACCTTTAATTTACCGGTTGAGGGCGTGGGCTATGCCCTGAATGAGTTCAACAAGGACAAGCTTGCCGATGTAAAGGCTGAAGTTGACAAGCTGAAACAGAAGATAATCAGCGGCGAAATCACCGTACCGGATCACGACTCCCAGCTGCCCGATTGGATGGCTAAAACCTTCTAATCTAGCATAAAAGATAGAAGCGGGGCCGGCTTTAACTGGTCCCGCCTTTTATTTACAATCGATAATGCAGGAGGCTTTACTCAATGTCCGGAACAGTCCTTTTGCGGATGGAGGAAATTACTAAAACATTTCCCGGGGTGCGAGCAAATGATAAAGTATCTTTTGACCTGAAGAGCGGCGAGATCCACGCCCTGGTTGGTGAAAACGGGGCCGGTAAAACTACTCTCATGAAGATACTCTACGGCCTGCAGAAACCCGATTCCGGAACTATTTATCTTAAAAATCAGGCTGTCTCCATTAAAAACCCTAAAGATGCCATCCACCAGGGCATCGGTATGGTACATCAGCACTTTATGCTGGTGCCTCCTTTCACCGTGCTGGAGAACATTATCCTGGGTGAGGAAAGCCACCGGGCCGGAGTTCTTAATATGAACATCCCGGCGGCTAAGATAACGGAAATTATCCGGGAAAATGGTCTTCAGGTTGAATTGAATACTAATGTAGAGGATCTGCCCGTGGGGCTTCAGCAGCGGGTGGAGATTTTGAAAGTTCTCTACCGCGGCGCCGAGATCCTGGTTTTTGATGAACCCACGGCCGTGCTCACTCCCAAGAAAGCTAAGGAACTTTTTGACACCTTCCGCAGAATGAAAGAACAGGGTAAAGGTATTATATTTATCAGCCACAAACTCGACGAGGTTTTAACTATTGCCGACCGGATTACCGTGATCAGGCGCGGCCGGGTAATTAAAACCCTGGAACGAACTGAGGCCAGCAAACCTCTTATTGCCGAGCTCATGGTAGGCAAGCCCGTATTCCTGGAGGTTGATAAAAAATCAAAGGCTGCCGGCAGGGTTATTCTAAAGACTTATGATCTTCAAGCTACCTCTGAGCGGGGCCATAAAGTATTAAATGGTATCAATCTGCAGGTTCATGCAGGGGAGATCTACGGAATTGCGGGGGTTGAGGGTAACGGCCAGACAGAACTGATAGAGGCAATAGGTCAGCGGGTAAAACTCGATGCCGGGGATATTCAGCTGGAAGGTGAGAGCATACTTACCTGGGATGTACGCAGGCGGAGAGATGAAGGCATAGGCCACATCCCTGAAGACCGCCACAAATGCGGGCTGCTCCTTCCTTTCTCCCTGGCCGACAATATTACCCTCGGCCGCCACCATCAACCTCCCTTTGTAAAGAAATTCCAGATTATAGATAAGAAGCAGATCAGGGCCTATTCGCGGGAAACTATCGAGTCTTTCGATATTCGCACTCCCTCCGAGCTGACCCCGGCTAATGCACTATCCGGGGGCAACCAGCAGAGAGTTATTATAGCCAGGGAAATGCGCTTCGAGCCCAAGCTCCTGGTAGCGGCCCAGCCTACCAGGGGAGTCGATATCGGCGCCATGGAGTTTATCTACAGCCAGCTCATTAGGGCCAGGGATCAGGGCAAGGCTGTTCTGCTGATATCCGCCGATCTCGATGAAATCCTATCACTGGCCGACCGGGTCGGGGTGATCTTCAAAGGCAGGATAATTAAAGAGTTCAGGAGGGAGGATACCAGCCGCGAAGAGATTGGTTTTTATATGACCGGGGAGCAGGAAAGTGCTTAAATTAAAATTCAACAAATACAAATTTTTTGAAATGTTGTCACCGGTAATCGGCTTTTTTGCCGCCATGGTTGTGCTGCTTATTCTGGTCATTCTGGTGGGCGAAACCCCGCGCAATGCCATTGTTGCCATTTACAAGCTCACTCTAAGCACTCCCGCCCGCATGGCAACTGTTCTATCCATTGCTATTCCCCTCTTTATTTCCGGCTTAGCCGTTTCCCTGGCCTTCCGCGCCGGAGTATTTAATATCGGTGTCGAGGGACAGTATTATGTAGGCGGTCTGGTTGGCGCATTAATTGGTATCTACCTTCCCCTGCCCCCCATTATCCACATACCCATGGTCATTATTTTCGCCATGATCGGCGGTGCTTTATGGGCCCTGATCCCGGCATTGTTGAAGGCAACCAAGGGAATCCATGAAGTAATCTCCACCATCATGTTCAACAACATCGCCCTGGCCTTTGTTAACTACCTGGTAAATGGACCCCTCTCAGGTATTACCGAAAAATCACAACTGGAAGCGCAGACCGGCAAAATACTCGATACAGCACTCTTCGGTAAGCTTAACGGCTTTTTCCGGGCCCTTGGCTGGCCGGTCCCCGATTATGTCTACCTGGATTACAGCCTGATCGTGGCAGTGATAATGGGTTTCTTTATCTGGTTCCTGCTTTTTAAGACCCGCTACGGTTTTGAGATCAGGGCGGTAGGAACCTCGATCGATGTATCACATTACGCGGGTATCAGGGTAAAAAAGACCCAGATAGGCGCCTTTCTCTTAAGCGGTGCTCTTGCCGGCCTGATCGGCCTGCAGGAGATCTTTGCCATCAGGGGCTTCTACACCTATGAGATTGCTTCTGGCCTGGGTTTTGACGGTATAGCCATTGCTTTGATCGGCAGGAACTCGCCGCTTGGGGTTATCTTTGCAGCATTGCTCTTTGCCTTTCTCAAGCAGGCCGGATATGGACTACAGCTTCACACTGGTGTATCCAATTCTATTATTTACGTAATCACCGGTTCGATGATCCTTTTTATCGTGGTTTTCAATGAGCTAATCGCCAGGTATATTCGCGCTCTCAGAAGAAAGGAGATCAGCTGATATGGATTTTTCAACTCTTCTTCATTTTTTAGTAAAGGGACTTGAAATGTCAGCGCCTATCGGCTTTGCCGCTTTAGGAGCGGTTTTCTCCGAAAAGAGCGGCGTGGTCAATATTGCCCTGGAAGGCTTTATGATCGTTACCAGTTTTGTCATTGTCTGGGGTTCCATTGCCTTCGGCTCCATCTGGATGGGCTTGCTGGCCGCGATTGCTGCCGGCATACTGATGAGCCTGATCCATGCCGTGGCTACCATTACCTACCGGGTCAACCAGATCGTTTCCGGTGTGGCAATCAATATTCTGGCAATCGGTATAGCCCGCTTTCTCTCTCAGCGCATTTTCGCCCAGGAAACCCAGTCCGCCATGAACCCTTTCCGCTTTCCCACTCTCTTCGGTATCAATTCCTTTGCCTTTGCCATTATACCCATTGCCCTGTTGTCCTGGTTCATTCTCTACCGTACAGTATTCGGCCTCAGGCTGCGTACCGTAGGCGAAAACCCCGAGGCCGCGGATACCCTTGGCATAAATGTCTATCTGATGCGTTACGCGGGTGTAATAATTTCCGGCGCTATGTGCGGCTTCTCCGCAGCCACCCTCTATCCCACCCAGTGGATTAACGGCATGACCGGCGGGCGCGGCTTTATAGCTTTAGCAGCCATGATCTTTGGCCGCTGGCACCCAATAGGAGCGGTTTTAGCCTCACTACTCTTCGGTTACGCCGATACCTTCCGCATCATGTTTGAGACCAAGATCCCATTCCCCAGCCAGTTTGTGCAGATGCTTCCCTATATTTTAGCTATAGTGGTACTGGCCGGAATGGCCGGCAAGGCCTCGCCCCCGGCTGCGGACGGCAAACCCTATGAAAAGGGTGAGGATTGATTAAAATAAGGTATGGGCTAAGTGTTCAGGTTTCGGAACCGCCTTCGGACAGCCCGGCCTCAGGCCAGGCCTGACATATTGTTGAGTTCCTGCTTCACTTCCTTAAGCACCGAGGAATAGCGATCCTCGAGCAGTACCAGGTTCTTTCTGAGCAGTTGCCCGAATTCCGGGTCCTGCATGGGGTCAATTTTTACCGGCGCCCCCAACTGCTTGCTCATTTCCTCTTCCTTCTGTCTAAGCCGGGGTGCGTACTGCTCTTCAATGGTCGCCTGCAGCCTTTTACGCTCCTCAAGATACTCACCCAGAAAATTCTCAAGCTGATTCATCAGGCGATTCAGTTTTTTAACATCTTTGATTACACAATAAAAGCCTTCGCGTACCCGTTTGCTCTTTTTAAGGGCCACCTCATCAATGGGCAGAATAAGATTTGCTGACAGCGCCTCATAAATGCCTGCCCTGACCCACTTCTCCTTTGAGCTGTCAAAGCTTTTCAGTTCTTGAGTCAGATCGATTTCTTCATCATTCAGAAAGCGGGAAACAAGTTTCTTGCCCTCGGCATTGTATTTACTGGCCTCCAGGGACTCCTTGCTGGCCTCTACATCTTTTGTGCGCTCTAATGCAATTTCCAATGCGGATTTTATTTCAGTCATAGCGGAGTGCCTCTAACTATCTCAATTTTTTTGGGCTGGGCAGATTTAAACTGCCGACCCTACGCCCCCCAGACAAGGAAGCTGTTTTCCGTTTTTTTCTCTTTTTCTATATGTTCCAATATAATGAATTAAACAACCGATGTCTACGCTATAGGTGTGGATTGGCCACAAAAATTATATACCTATCGAATAAGATTGAAGAGGAAATCATTTTAGAGCTATGCTTTTTTACTATAACGACTCCCCCAGGCCTCAAGTCCCTTATGGCGTTGTGGATGAGGATATCCGTCATGCCCCGGACTTCGTTGGCGATAGAACAATCGGACGCTGAGTGACCGAAGCTCCAGCCCTCAACAAACACATCAAATCCACCACCGAACTCGGGGATGTTCGTTTTGTCAGCTCTTACAAACCTCAGCTTGTCTTCATATAAGGATAGAATCTCCTGAGCGAAATTGAGCATATGCTGAGATCGATCACAACATACAGACGACGCGGGGTGCTCGATGTACAGGCGGATTACCCTGCCGGTCACAACACCACCCTCGATTACAGAGAGACCGCGCCAGTTGACAGTCTCATGGAGGAGGCGCCGGAGATTGTCCCGATGGTCTTCTGCGCGAATCAGCTCGTCGTACCGATCGGCGTGCTTCTCGTAGATCTCATACATTTCCGGCATGGATCGGTCCCTTTTTTCGTGTTGGTTGCGCGATCAAACTCGAGCTTCGCCACACCAATGCGGTCTAATAGGGCTGCTGAGTAGCCGTACCGATTTAGGTGATGAGTACAGTGTAACATGTCCCGGTAATTATATAAATTACTATTTTGCGGTCTGCTCAAGCAGGTTGCTATATTCACATCTTATTTTTCTATTCTCAAAAATTCCTCTGCATTTAAGACCGGTAATTTGCTATTCTTAAAATCACCTTTGTTTCTTGTTATTATAAAATCTATATTGTTTTTCTCTGATGTAATATATTGAATTGCATCTTCAAAATCCGTATTATCTGACAATAACGCTTCGTCAACTATTTCTTCGTTTATAGATAATATCGATATTAATTTCCTTAGCTTCCTTAAATTCTTTATAGATTTTTTCTTTCCACCGAATTTCGTCATAATGTAGTGAATATTCGCGATGACAAGTGGAGTAGTGTAGCCCTTGTATTTTCTTTTATCAATTTTCGTCATTAATTCTGCAGCGTTGATATAATAATCATATCTTTTTAGAAGTAGATCTAAGATAATATCGGAGTCAATATATAGTTTAATCATTAAGGTACTTATCTTTTAGATATTCGTATTTTGTCTTCTCGTAGTCGAAATCGTCAGGTACTTTTATTGATCCCAGCAGTTCTTGTACTGTTGAAGAAAGTTTTTTTTCCTCTTTTTTGTAATTTGACGTAATTACTCTGAAATAGTTCTCAACCATTCCAGATAGTGATTCCCTTTTATCTGAAGCATATCTCTTTGCTTTCTCGATAATTGCATCATCCAATGATAAAGTCAATTTTTTATTCATTTCACCCCTTCCTTACGTATTAAATATAACACGTATAATACGTAACGTCAAGAGTAGGCGAGATCCAGGGAATATAACGCCGTTTTCACCTGCGCCCTCGCAGGCGCGAAGTGACAAGAAGGCGTCTACTCAAAAATCAATCAAGCCACGATTGAAAGCACGGTTACTGTTTGTTGCTTCTGATACAGGCAACATTATATACCTTATTCGATAGGATGAGATGATTAGGTGTTTCCTTGAATTCTTTTTCTAATTGGTACATAGATAATTACTTAGAGAATTAAAGATCCCATTTCATATTACTAATGCTATGCTGTAAATGGCACATAACGGGGCTGCGGATGAGCGGCGGAGGGAGGAGCTAGGTTTTCTCGCTACGACCGACGTCCGATCCATTCGCTTGATAGGCGGCGCGGAGCGCCGCCAGAAAGCGGATGCTAATTCGCAGCCATGTTAGACCGATTTCTAAATTGGATTATTCCCAATTTATCTCGAGTTTTTTATGTTTTTGCGCACGTACGTTGATCGTAACGAGTGCAACATTTATTCCCGGCGGAATGTCGCTTCGTGTTAGAGACGCTGAAGCAGGTGTACAAGACTGACGCGGAGGCCAGGGGGCAACAGATGTCGGATGGGCAACGCCTGCAAAATGCCCTGTTTTACAAGACTGAGCACGGAGCCTGCATCGGCGATCTATACATGAGCATCATCCATACCTGCGCTCTTGCCGGAGTGAATGCCTTCGAGTACCTGAACGCCCTGGAAGAACACTCGAAGGAACTCTTCAGGTATCCTGGGCGCTGGCTGCCCTGGAGCTACCGTGAGCAACTGGCCGCCGCAGTTGATCAGCCGGATTGATGCGACGCATCACGAGCCGCGGGAGCAAGAAAATCCCCCCACGCACGCTTACTGGAAGGACACAAATGAGTCAAAAGCAGGAAGCATAAGTTTGGGTTCAAATTGAATCTTGCCCTCTGCAATATTCTTTTGTGCCAGCTTTCCGGCATGCGCTGTTGAAAACAATCTGATAACACCATTTACCACAAATCCTGCCACCATAACTCCCATGGTTGGCATTAAATCATTACTACTTTGATTTTCCCATCTCTCTTTGATGGTAGCCCTGGAATCCCCAAAATAATCCAGACTGTCGAACCTTAACTCATCCGGCAGCAGGTAATATGCTCCAATTAATGTTCCGGCAGTAACAGCAATGCTTGAAATAAGGAAGAGTGTCCCACTCAGGGGATCATTATTCATATATTGCCCGATCCCGGGCAGAACAGCCGAAGCAGTTTTTGAGTTTTTTACAAACTGCATTTTCTGGAATGGTATTGATAGATCAAGAGCAAGCTCTTTCATTTCATTTAGAGTGAATTCACCAATGGGAGTATTGTCCACGGCCTCAAGGATCACAGTCGCTTCCTCTTTGTAAACCCGGTAATCATCATTCCCATATCCCTTAATCTCTAATAATCCATCTGCAAAAGCAGATGCCACAACAGCCATCATCAAAAAAAGTAACAGTAATTTCTTCATCTTCTATGCTCCTCCTATAAAAAGTCAATCACGAGCTCAATAAACAAGCTCATAATCAAGCTGATTTTTCATCAGCCAGTGCGGTATCCAATGCTGCCGCCTGCATATCCCTATCTTTCGTAATATTAGTCATCCTCAATTCATTAAATGTCTCTCTATTCGTGGACAGTTTTTTACCCTTCGGTTCTACCATTGTCCAAATCAATTGTTTTAGCAACATCCAAAGGATACACTTCTTCAAGATGAGTGGTAGTTTGATACATCGAAACCGATATGTGTTATTACCTCCCCCCAGGAAAACAAGGGCCTCTGGGTCTGCCCGAAAGCGGCTGTATAATTCATGGATAACGCTTTTTGGAATGGCTTTCATGGTAGGTTTATTATTATCATATGTCTTACCCTAATGCGATGGTGCAATTAAGAGCCATAACAATGAGGATGAGCCGCCGATACGTCCGGCCGCAGGCCGGGTTGGCACGGGTTTTTAGCCTGTTTGTACCCCATACTTTTCCTTCCAACAAAAACCGTGATAAAAGCAGAGGTCGTCTCAATCCTTAAGGTGATGTGGTATTTCCAATTTAAGTGAGGGTAAAATCTAACAAACATACTCTGTCTCAATTGTAGTCAATTTTGATAACAATCTTTCCAAATTGTTTACCGTCGTGAAGTCGTTGATATGCTGAACTGGCCTGTTCCAGTGGGAACACGGTATCTATGACAGGACTTAACTTTCCTTGAAAAATTAATTGCATTACTTCGATAAATTCCTTTCGATTTGCCATTGTGCTCCCTATGATGCGCAGCTGGTTCCAGAAGATCAATCGAATATCGGTCTCTGCCAGATGTCCTGTCGTTCGCCCGTAAGTTACAAGTCGTCCTCCCTTTACCAAACTTTTAAGGCTTTGAGCCCAAGTTGCTGCCCCGATATTTTCCATAACAACATCTACTCCCCTATTATTCATCAATGCAGCAAGTTCTCCCCAATAATCTCCTGACTTTCGATTGAGAACGATGTCCGCTCCCATCTGTTTGGCATATGATATTTTGTCTGTGTTACTAGTCACAGCAATTACATTTGCGCCGACTAGCTTAGCAATTTGAATGCTTGCTGAGCCCACACCGCCACTCGCACCTAATATCAACACATCATCGCCGGGACGAATGTTGGCCTGTGATATCAACGCACGCCAAGCTGTTTGATAAACTAACGGTGTGGCTGCTGCTTCTTCAAATGACATCTGCTCTGGCAATTTCATTAAGTTCATTGCATCGACTGCGATATATTCTGCAAAACCGCCGGGTACCGTATCGCCAATAATTCCATAGCTATTACATTGGCTCTCTTCACCCGCTAAGCAGTGTTCACATTGACCGCAATATAGACTTGGATTAACAACTACTCTATCCCCTAACTTGAATTGATAGACTGATTCTCCTACCTCAGCCACAACGCCAGCTATATCCGCACCGCCCCAAAAGGGAAATGTAAAATTATCTGGACCGGCTTCACGAAGTACTAATAAATCAAAATGGTTTAGGGCACACGCTTTTACTTGGATTAGTACCTGATGGTGATCAATTTGTGGGTTCGGTACTTCCCCAAGCTGAATTTTTTCTGGTCCGCCAGGTTCATAAAAAACGGCAGCTTTCACAATAAAGTTCTCCTAATAATTTTAGGGTTATGATACATAAAGATCACATTTCCCAAGATGTTGACCACAAACAATCCTTTGAGCTGCGCTCTCACAGGAGTCCAGCGACAAGGCGTCAAGTCCAGCGCCACGTTCAAGTAAGACGATTCGCGGCTGGAATTTCCTGTTAGAAAGATCTTAATTCATTTGGCATAATTTTTCCACAATTTTTTAATTGATTGAAAAAAGTGAATATTCTTGATAGTATCATTTCAGATAACAACGGCAGATTACCAGAAACACCGGAATTGACCTTTCAAGTCGTCTCAATCCTTTAAGTTAGGCATTCAGCTCGTTTATGCAGTTACCTTCTCCTTGAATATCAAACTACAGCAGGTAACTGCACCTTCAGCTTTCTGCAACTCAGAAATATCAACAACTCTTATGGAGATCCTCTCTTCATCTA
>Ga0209976_10001511_pt1 | contig 13700 bp, 12 predicted proteins | sample SumtaG_FD_182806 | JGI IMG/M metagenome (GOLD analysis project Ga0209976, IMG submission 182806) | Deep subsurface microbial communities from Indian Ocean to uncover new lineages of life (NeLLi) - Sumatra_00157 metaG (SPAdes) (version 2) | ecosystem: Environmental > Aquatic > Marine > Oceanic >...
CGCTAAAAAAAAAAAAGAAACTTGTCCTTATTGTGGTAAAGGTTTTGCATATTTATCCCGTCACAAGTGTAAAATCAAAGAACGAATAGAGGGCTCACCTGATGAAAAATCTGAAGTTGAGAGAAGGATAGAAAGAATAGAAGAAAAAAAGAAGACTTTTAATCGCTCTTTGCACAAAGATGAAAAACAGATTTTACATATAATAGATCGAGAAAAAGATATTTATTTTAATGATCTATTAAAACTCTGCGATAAAAGACCCAACGATCTGGATGAAATTTTAGATATTTTGGCAATTCAATCGAAAATAAAAATAAAAAGGGAGTTAATTGAGGCATCTTGGACAAAACACATTACTTCTATTGAAGAAATCGAAGTAGAGATAGATGAAATTAAGATAAATAAAAATCAAAAGGATTATATATGGACTATGTTTTCAAGGCAACCATGTTTTATCTGTCCCTTTCGAAATAAGTGTAATGATACAAATATGGACCAATTTAACCCTTTACAATGTCCATGGTTAACAGAATGGGTTGAAATTAATTTAGCTGGAAAAGATTATGATATTAATTTTGATGAGATAAAAAAAAACTTAAAAGACATATAATTACTTTTTCCGTATTCCTATTAGATAAATTTCATTACTCGTTTTCTTTGAGGATTGAGGTTTAAATGCTTTTAATATCTTAAAAATACTCTTAGCTTTTCTATACAACTTATCAAAATCAGATCCTTGAAACGTTTTCATTACCAGTGAACCCTTAAACTTAAGATGAGTTTCTGTTAAGGTAAGTATCTGAGAACATAAATTAACTTGTTTTATTTGGTCGGAAAATGAATTTCCAGTTTTATTTATTGAAGCATCAGATAGGATTAAATCTATTTTAGCGTGAAAAAAAGATTCCAAATGATTGTGAAATCCCGGTTTCGTAAAATTTGTTTGAAGAAATTGAACATTTTCAATCGGGGATACTTTTTTAATATCTACTCCCAAAATTCTATAATGATCTCGATGGTAATATTGATCCTTATTTTTGGTCAAGTTACTCTCTGCGAATTTTTTAGCAACTTGAAGCCAAGATCCCGGAGCACATCCTAAGTCTAAAATATAGTATGTCCTTTTAAAAATGTTAAACTTCTTTTGAATCTCGAATAGTTTGTAGGCAGACCTTGCTCTGTATCTCTCTCTTTTAGCTTGCTGATAATACGGATCTTTTTTATGAGTTTTAGGATTATCTGTCAAAGTAGTTCTTAGCCTAATTATTTTTTAACTCTAATAGAGTTTTTTTAATCGTATTTATATCCATGTTTGTTTTAATTGATAAAAAATCAAAATGAGTTCTAGAAGCAATATAACCTTTTTCCCTAATAAAATTGATTAAGACGTCTAATTTTGGAAGATTTGAAATTTTTAAAATTCTACTTAATTTATGGATGTTGTAAAATGAAATTGGTTTATTTATTTCTTCCTTGATTAACTCCAGTAATTTATTAATTCTTTTTTTATTACTATATTGTAATTCATCATTTAAAGCAACCATGTCATCTATAAATTTTAAATCGTGAAGATCACCAATCCAGAGAGGTCCAGCATAAATCAATTTTCTTGCTTCCATGCAAAGAGGACAGCCATCAGGTATGTCTAGAATGTTATCTTGAAAAATGAACCGGTGTCCACAATTATTACAGTGTATTATGTATCCATATTTTTTAAAGAATTGAGAGATCTTGTCTCTATTTTTAAAGGTTAAACAAAACACCCTTAAAAAATGGGAAGAATAAAATGTTAGTAAAGGAATAATCCCCATTTTATTTACATTTGCAATTCTCGATATGAAATGAACAAGTATTCGAGCTCCAATTTCTTTACAATATTCTGTGTGGAGGGATTTGGATAAATATTTCCTAATACAAGTTTTAGGTCTTACACCAAACAGAACTGCAGTATCCGTTGCTGTAATACATAGTAATCCATCTTTATTTTGTATAGCTTTAAAAGCAGCATCTACATATAGGTTGGGTGTCCCAAAAGGATCTATTGAGATTACGTTTGGTTTTTCCTCACTATTATTAGATTTTGTATAGAAATTTTGTGTAAATTCAGTAAACAAATAATTTGCATCTTTTCTTGATACTTCAATATGAGATGATGGATTAATATTTTCGTTTAAAAGTAAATTTTTATTAATAAGATCTACTGCTTTTGGATTTATATCATTAATATAAATTGTTTTTATATTTTTGCATTCATTTAACATTCGAATGGAGCTTATTCCTGAAGCTGCCATAGAATCCATGATAATGAGAGGTTTTTTATTGTAAATCCTATTATAAGAACAAATTGCTATATTAGATATATCTCTATTAATCTCCATTTTTTTATTATAAAAAACAGTCATAGATTTTGAGGGTATAGCTTCTTTATCAATCTTGTGTATATAAAATTCAACAGATCCTTCCTTAATTGTACTCAAGTTGGTGTTCATTAATTCTTCTTTTTTTTTCATTTCAATATCTTATTATCTAAAAATTCAATTAAATATTGTAATTTATTTGTGTGTATTTTATTATACAAAAGTATGAAAAAGTATGTCATAATTTTACTAAATTCTATTTAAGTTAATCCCTAAAAACCTTCATTGGTTAAATTGTAAGTAAATTCAATATTTTGAATTTCAGGATGTTTCGTGATTATCAATTTTCTCTGTTTTAATACTTCAGTTCGTTCAATTTTTATATTCAATGACACCCAATATTCCATTACTTTCCCACCGCTTTGTACGGCAATTATTTGGTTGTTAATCAATTTATTCACTTTCTCATTTACAATCAATATATCAATATTATAAATGTTATTTAAGAAAGAAAGGTTCGCTAAGATTTGATTTAAGTTGAAATTTATGTTATAATTTTTTTCCTTTTTTTCTTTATTCAGCCCTAATCGATAAAAATCCGTTAAGGAATCTATTACAATTAGGGTAAACTTCTCTTTTTTTAGCTTGATATTGTTTAAAATTAAAAATTCTAAATTATATACTATATTGTATAAATCTTCAAAACTCTCCGTTTGTATAAATGTAATGTTCTTTAGAGGTTCTATGGATTCTTTTGACAATTTTATTATTTTCTCTGCGGGAAAATTAGACTTTGAATATATGTATATGATTTTATTTTCATGTCTAACATTGTTAATGGCAGTTTGAAGACACAATGTAGTTTTTCCCACTCCAAAATCACCCCAAATTGAAATAATCCCTTTAAATAAAGGTATATTTTTTAAAATTTCACTTAATTCTGAGGTTGGAAATAGCATTTAATTAAAAATATTTAATTTTATCTAATATTAATTATTATAATTTGAGAAATAAAATCTTGTATATTTATACTGAGAATTTAAATTTTTTCTATAGGCTGAATAAGGAACTAATTCGATTTAATGTGAAGTTCGAAATTTTAACTGTTAGGAGTAAAATTCCCACTTTTGCTTCTATTATTCTAACTACTTTTGAAGAAATTCATAAGTTTGAAAAAAATTATGAAAAATTACAAATCCTTCCTTTCCACAAGGATGGAAATTTCCAACATTATATTCTAAAAATATTAGCTGCTTATAAAATAGATTATAAGGATAATTATTCAACTTTAATATTCTCCATTGATCCAGGTACTAGTCAAATTGGAATTGCAATTTTTCTGGATGACTATTATTTACAATCTCACACAATTTATGAAAAGGAAATGTTGACAGAAGTAATTAATGATTACATCCTTAGTTTTCAAAAAGAAAATTCAAATTTTATTACTCTAATTTTCAAATTTGGTAGAGGAGTTATATCAATAACTATTGATCTATTAAAAATAATTTATGACGCTTTTAAAAACAGAAATGCTGTGAAAGTTTATTTAGTTGATGAGTCAAGAACTTCTAAAGTTAAAATTCGAGACAAAAAAAAAAGAGTAAAGACTAAGCATGAGGTGTCCGCTCTAATTATTGCTATGCGAAAAGGGATTGAAGTTGATTCAAGTAATTATATACAAGTTATCAAACAGAACATTTTCCAAAATAATAACTATCATGAGAGGAGAGAAGAAGATCGGGAAGAAGTTCAAGAAAATAAATTGAATTTAAAAAAAATTATGGAGAGATTATTAAATAATGATATCTCACTTAGTAAAGCCTCCATCTTAGTTAAAAATTTGAATATTATGCCATAACGATATTATAAGAGCTACCCCATTAAAAGAATTAAACTTTAAATATTGTTTATCAACTATATCTTATGGAAATAATCCATGAAATAATACAATGAGTCATTAAAGGAAAACTTCTAAAATATGAAAATTCATCGGTTAAGGAGTATTGATATATTTCGTGGAGCTTGTATGGCATGGATGGTTTTAAATCATTTAATTGATTGGTGGTTAAAGACTGAGTACAACTGGTTATATACAATTACTATTATGATAATTGATCCAATTGGAGCTTCAGGATTTCTGTTTATTTCAGGTGTTAGTATTGCAATCTCCCATAGAGGTAGATTAAATAGAGTAAAAGAATCAGAAGATTATAGTTACAGAATGGTTAGAAATTCCTACCTTTTTAGGGCATTATTTATTTTCATAATCGCCATAATTTATAATATACCGGTTGCGATTGTATTAAAAGATCCGTCTATGATTTGGTCGTGGTTTGTGTTACTAACAGTTGCGGTTTCACTTTTTTTAGCTTGGCCACTATTAAAGACGCATAAACTCTTTAGGATCTTCATAGCGATAACAATTTTAGTTATACACTTTATTATCATTTCATGGTTATTACCTTTTCAAGGTGAATCGAATATTTTTGGTTTATTATTCCATATACTATATAATATTATCTTCCAAGATCCAATTCTAATATTTTTCCCCTTTTTTATAATTGGAACAGTTATAGGAGATTTAATTTATGAGACCATCTATAAAAAAAAGGAAGATCACCAAAATTCAAGTTTTATAAAAAAATTACTAATTCCTACAATTGTAATTGGAATTTTGTTGATAATTTCTGGTGTTTTTATCAATTTTCCTCAATTTTTGAGAAGAGAAAGTCTGTCGTGGGTAATGTATTCAATTGGAATTGATTTATTAATTCTTACGATCCTCATAGCAATAGAAAAACTCAATATTTTCAGAAAACAAAGGAGTTTTAAATTATTATTCTATTATTCATACTATTCTCTCACAATCTATTTAACTCATAATTTATTATACTTTCTGTTTTTAGAACAACTCGATTTAGTTAGTATTTGGATATTTTCAGCTTTATCTTTCTTTTTAATAGGATTAATATTAAGGGGAATATATATGAAATTTCAAGAGAAAGCATCTTTAAAAGTACAAATAGGGAGATTAAGTCAAGCAGTGACACAAAAAATTGAGGTTATAATAAATAAGAGAGATGCTAAACCATAACTTATGAAAGAAAGAATTGACATATTATTAGTAGAGAGAAGACTAGTAGAAAGTCGTACAAAAGCACAATGGCTAATACGGAAGGGATATGTAATTGTTAATGGAATTGAGATAACAAAACCTGGTAAAAAAGTTGATAATTCCTATGATATACAATTGAAAAGAGAATTTCCATATGTGGGTCGTGGAGGATTGAAATTAGAAGTTGCCTTAGATAAATTTTCGATATGTGTTGAGGATAGAATTTGTGCTGATATAGGAGCTTCAGTTGGGGGATTTACAGATTGCCTGCAGCAACGAGGAGCTAAAAGAATTTACTCGATTGATATTGCTTCTGACCGATTACACCCTTCTTTAATGTGTGAAAAGATGAAGGGTAAAATAATTCCCTTTCTTGGAGTAGATGCTCGTCAAATAATGTGTATTGATGAAGAAATTGATATTTGTACCATTGATGTTACTTTTTCTTCATTAAAATCTATTCTTCCTAATACTAAGAATTTTCTAAAGAAGGATGGGGATATTATAGCATTAGTAAAACCTTTCTTTGAGAGTGATTTAAGTAAAACAAGTAAAATTAGAAGAATTATGCAAGATTCTTCATTTATTAATAAGATTCTTGTAGAGTTGATTGAGTGGTGTATTGAAAATCATTTTAATCCCTTAGGGATAATTAAGGCCCCCATGTTGGATATTAAGCGTTCTCTTGAATTTTTTATCCATTTACATATTGATGACCAAAAGAGCTCTATTAATATCACAGAGGATATAAAAAAATTATTAAATTAAGTCTCCACTTAAATAAAAAATTATATAAATTGTGAGATTTTAGCTTTTTGGATAACTATTGAACATCTTGCCCCACTCTGTTTTCATAAAACTCTTGATTATCTTTTTTCCTATAGTTGGATACCAAATCATATCATGATAAATTAATGAGGCTAAAATTGGTCCCATGAAAAATTTCTCGTTTCTGAGAAGTGGATTGATAAAACTAAGGGGTCCTTTTCGCACCATTTGATCCCCCCATATTACCAAACTTCGCTTAACTTTAAAATCCCAGTTGATTTTCGATATGTCCTCTCCTATTATTTCTAATTGGTCAAAATCTCCACATCCTAATCCTTCTTCATGAGCTAATTTTATCGCAGGTAGTTTTAGGGGATCAAAACCTAACATATGTCCAACTACTGCATCAACGGCTACTTGATCATATCCTGCGAGTATGTAATTTTTAATACGAGGGATCATTGTTCTAGGACCTGCTCCGTCACCACATACCGTTCCATCAACAACAGATAATATTTGTGGATGGATTTGTTTTTGGATAATTAATAGATCTACTAGAACTTCTGACATATACTGATGTGAGAAATGTCTCCTTTTTGTAAGCAACCCCCCAAATGCGTTTTTCATAGCACATGTAATTCCACCATGTTTCATTTCCTCTGAAGTCATATGTAATGAACCACCTATTGCACCAGTGTGCCCATGAGTTTTCATAGTAGGAAGATGAATTATTGGTTTTCCAACATAAAATTTAGGAATTTTAAATCCATCTGGGAATATTTTAGAATCTAAGACGTGAAGATTTTTATTTTTTAGAGCTAAAAACTTAGGTCTTAAGGATTCATATGAAACAAATGGAACGCGTGTTAATGGAACAAACCAAACCCCATATTTTTTTATGATAGGACCCCATTTATTTCCTTTCAATCCTTTCTCTATATTGGTAACTACTGTTCTATTCTCGGCGGTAAATATTTTCCTTGGATCGTATCCATCCTTAATCATTGCTTGAAGTACACCTTCAACTTGCCATGGAGGACTAGAACAGGCAGGGAAAAATTTTGACCAACTTAGGTTTAATTTTAAAATAATTTTTTGAGATTTTTCAAAGAATTTTTGATAATTAGCAAGATCCATTAATTTCTGATAATCGTCAAGAATAGATTTAGGTGATGTTTTAACTACAAATATTTGAGAGTTTGGTGTCATTATTCAGATAAATTCTTATAGATTCAATTAAGTGTCAAATTTATTTACATGAATTATTCTAAAATTATAAAATCTGATATTTAAAATTTAATTATTATATTTTGAAAAATAAATATAAAATAAGTTAGTAGAATTTTCCTAATCAGATATAAATTTCATGTCTTTATATGATTTAGCTTCATTTTTAAAAGGAAGGCACATCATATAATGATCTCCCCCCAAATGGATTTTTCTTGGGTTATCGACGCCACAATTCAGATGATCTTCCTTTTCTTGACACCTAGGATTAAACGCACACCCCTCAGGAGGGTTAATAGGACTGGGAACATCACCTTCTAAGATGATACGATTGGATTTTGAGCCAGGATCGAATGTGGGTCTTGCAGATAATAATGCTCTTGTATAAGGATGTGTAGGGTGATAAAATACTTCTTCAACAGTTCCAATTTCTACAAACTTTCCCAAATACATCACAGCAATTCTATCAGCAATATGTTGTACAACACTAAGATCATGTGTTATAAATAAATATGATAAATCAAAATCCTCTTGTAACTCTTTTAGTAAATTTAGAATTTGGGCTTGAACTGATACATCTAGTGCAGATGTGGGTTCATCTAAAATAATTACTTCAGGATGGCTTGCTAATGCCCTGGCAATCACGATCCTTTGCTTTTGACCCCCTGAAAATTCATGGGGATAACGATCTAAATGCTCGGGTTTCATGGACACAGTTTCTAAAAGTTCTAGAACTCTTTTCCTTATCTTTCTCTTTCTAGTCAAACCTTCCAAGATTCTTAGTGGTTCACCAATAATATTAACAACTTTCCATCTTGGATTTAAAGAAGCATCAGGATCTTGGAATACCATTTGAATTTTTTTTCGTAAAAACTTATCTACTAAAAAATCTTTTTGAAGTTGTCGAAATTTATTTTTTATGCTTATGTATCTTTTTTTAATATATTTAGGACAATGGGATATAACTTTTTCAAATTTTCGAGCATTTTTTTGATAAATATTTGGTATTGCATATAGTATTAAAGTTTTATATTTTTTTAAAAATCTTTCCATGATTCCTTGAATTCTACTTAAATCAATCCTTCGATGCTCGTAAAATATCTTCCCGTCTGTATTTCTTACAAGGTTTAAGATAGTGTTTCCAATTGTAGTTTTACCACATCCACTCTCACCTACCAATCCCAAAGTTTCATTTTTATGAAGCTTGAAAGTAACTCCATCAACAGCTTTGACTTCTCCAATTTTACGTTTAAATAATCCACCATAAATTGGATAATGTGTTTTAAGATCTTTTACAATAATAATAGGTTTTTTCTTTCCCTTTGTTCCAGTTGCCTTTTCCAATTCTGCTTGTTTAATATTTAATTCTGGAGTTGTCATTTTATTTAAGTTATCTCTTTAAATTTATAAATTATATCTTATGTGAAGCTTCATCTTCTTTTTCAGTCAATATATACTTAGGTGAATTTTTATACTTGGGATCAAATAAATGGCAAGCAACCTGATATCTACTTGCAATTTCTGTTAAAGGGGGTTTTACTTTATCACATATTTCCATTCTAAAATCGCACCGAGGATGAAATCTACATCCTGAGGGTGGAAAAATTAGATTTGGAACCATTCCACGAATAGTTTGTAATTTTTGGTTTTTCTTCTCTATACTCGGGATCGCCCCGATTAAACCTTTAGTATAAGGATGACGTGGATTTTTAAATAAGTCTACTGCTGTTGCATATTCAACGATGTTTCCACTATACATTACCGCAATCCTGTCACATAATTCTGCAATTATTCCTAAATCATGTGTAATTATAAGTATTGAAGTATTAAATCTTTTCTTTAAGCCTTTCATCAAGTCGAGAATCTGAGCTTGAATTGTCACATCTAAAGCAGTGGTAGGTTCATCGGCTATTAAAAGGGCGGGATTACATGAAAGACCCATCGCAATCATAACCCGTTGTCTCATACCACCACTTAACTCATGAGGGTATCTCTTTAAAATTCCTCGAGCATCTGGAATTCCCACTTCTTGTATAATTCTTTCTGATCGGTCCAATCCAACATCCTTCAAATTTGGGATATGCGTAATCTGAGCCTTGAGGTCTTCGATTTTTTGAATTATTTCATCCTTTTCTCCATCTGATAATCGATTTGTTTCATCTTTTAATCTTAACTTTAGACTTTTTCTCTCTTCTTTTTTATTATTCCTTTCTAGTAAACGCCTATCAAGCTCTTTTTTCATATCAGTCTTTTGATGTAAATAGAAAACTTCGGAAACTTGTTTTCCTACTGTAAAAACAGGATTCAGAGAATTTAAAGGATCTTGAAAAATCATTGTTATATCCCGCCCACGACGGGACCTCATATCGACCTCCTTTAACTTTAGTAGATCTTGGCTTTTAAATATTACATTACCATCAATGATTTTTCCAGGAGCTCTTACAAGTTGTAAGATAGAAAGAGCAGTAACCGATTTTCCACACCCAGTTTCACCAACAAGTCCAAGAACTTCATCCTCATATATATCGAAAGAAACACCATCAACAGCTTTTACAATTCCTTCCTCTGTATAGAAATAAGTTTTTAAATTTTTAACTTGAAGTAAGATTTCTGATGAATTAGGTTGAGTTTTAGTACTAGCAGTTTCAGTATTATCTTTTTCTAAAGTATTCATTCTTCACTTTTTACTTATCGTTTATTTTGTTAAGAAAAAAAATGTTAAAAGAAATTATAAGTTTTTCAATTTTGGATCTAACGCATCTCGCAATCCATCACCAACTAACATAAATCCTAAAACGGTGAGAAGTATCATAAATCCCGGCCACAAACTAGCCCATGGTGCGCTATATGGGTTATTTCGAGCCTTATTAATATCATTTCCCCACTCAGGAATACTAGATGAATGGACACCTAAAAAGGAAAGCCCTGCTAAACCTAAGATGTAAGAACCAATATCAAATGTGAAGAATATAATAATTGGTTGTATAACATTTGGTAGAATGTGTCTAAACATAATTCTCCAATTCCCAGCACCAGCAACTCTTGCTGCTGCAATATAAGGAAGTTCTCGAGCTTGCAATACATTCCCTCTGATTAGTCGTGCATACACAGGAATTCCTAAAAATCCCCAAACCAGTAAAATAATCTGAATGCTACGACCGTAAATAGCAATAAGAACTAATGAGAGAACTAAGGATGGAAAAGCAAGAAAGATATCACAAATTCTCATTATTAAGGAGTCAATCCATCCCCCATAATAGGCAGCAATTACACCAAGTAAAATACCACCAGTTACACTTATAGTAATTGAAGGGATAGCAACTGTTAGAGAAGTTTGTGCACCCCATATTAGTCTTGATAAAACATCACCCCCTATCCAGGTTTGTCCTAAAGGATGTTCGGGAGATGGGGGATTCCATGAACCTACGTGAATATCCAATACATTTGCATATGATTGTGGGGAGAGCCATGAGGCAAAAACGGCTAAAGTTGAAATAAAGAAAACAATACAGAAACCTAAGATGGTTAGTGGATTTTTCAATCTCCTCATTAATGACCTTTTGCTAACAGTTTTTTCATATTCAAGCTCACGAAAGGTTAATTCTTCCATTCTAGAGCCTGGGAGGAGTAGAAATTTAAGATTTTTAAAAGTCCATGAAATTATTTTTTTTGGGATAGGTTTTTTGATTTCCTCTAACTCATCTTTTTCAACTACCAAATAAGGTTCTTCCATTTTTTTTTCACTTCTTTATTTGTTTTAAAATGCTCAAATTTTATTAATTATGCATATCTTATTCTCGGATCTAATACAGCATACAGAACATCTGTTAGTAAATTTGCTGAAATGAATATTATAGTTATCATAAATACAATTGCGCTTAATGTCCAGTAATCATATAGCAGTATAGAATCAATGAATAAAGTTCCCATTCCTGGAAGGTCAAACGTGGTTTCTGTTAGAACAGCTCCACCTAGCAAGCCCGCAATACTCAATCCTATTACAGTAACTGTAGGAATGAGAGCATTTCGTAAAGCATGAGAATGTATTACTTTTTTCTCTTTCTGTCCCTTTGCTCTTGCCGTCCTAACAAAATCCTGCTCCATAACTTCTAGCATACTTGAACGAGTCTGTCTTGTAATGCCTGCGAGCATTATGAATGACAAACAAAATACTGGTAAAAACATGTGCCATAAATAATCCCCAACCATGTACCATTGACCTGATAATAACGAATCAATTATAATAAAACCTGTAATAAATGGGGGGTGAGCATTGGTAACGGTTTTATATCCAGTTGGCTCGAATATAACTAGACCCCAAGTCTCTCTTGGTACATACCCCAGAAAGTATTGGAGCAGCATTCCAAGAAAGAATACTGGAATAGACACCCCTATTAAGGCAATACCTCTAACTATTGTGTCGGTGCTTCTGTTTCTATGAGTTGCTGAAATTATTCCGGCCTTAGTTCCCACGTAAGACGCAATTATTATTGAAAATATTGTAAGATCTATAGTAATAGGCAGAGCACTCATAAGAAGATCCCAAACAGCCATACCCTCAACAATAGAAATAGATATTCCCCAATCCCCTGTGAACAATTCACCTATATATCGAAAATACTGTACAATTATTGGATCACAAAGCCCAAGGTTACACATCATCTGTTGACGCACATTTTCTGAAGGATTATGCTCTCCCATAGCCCCTAACATAGCAGAAACAGGATCTCCTGGCATTAATCTAGTAAGGATAAAAGTTAAGGTCAATACCCCAAATAATACAGGGATCATCACAATGATTCTTCTAATAATGAATTTTATTAGGCTCATAGTTTCTTAAATCTCACTAATGCATATTTTACATCTAATAATTTTTCTTCTAATTATCTTTCAATTTTAATATTCTAACGCTCTTAATTCCTTACGTTTCTCAGTAATAACAGAAGCTAAAAATGCGGCAAAAAGATTGATACACAATAATGATAATATTGTCAAATAACCTTCAATTTGAATAAAATATATATAAAACACAGTTGGATCAAAACCATAAATAATCCAATACCAAAACCAAGATATAATCATTATAGCTGGGATATACCAAATGCAATTTCTAATTGCGTATTCATAAAAGGATTCCCTTACTGCAATAAAAAACATGATACCAAAGAGAATAATAAATGACAAGAAAGTACTTGGATTAAAAAGTATCTGGTACAAAAAAATTAACCGATTTCCTATATGTGCTTGTCCGGAAAAATCTTTTATAAAAACAGAACTGATATATCCAAAAAACAAAAAGTAAATCAATAAAAGTCCCAGTATAAAATTTCCTTGTCTCCCCAGTTTTATTCTCGAAAATTTCATCCTGTGGATCACTAATAATTTTTTTTTTTCGTTATAGATTAAAATTATAATTATTTAGACTTCATCATTTATTAATTATTCCATCATTATCATGTTCTATTAAGGTATTAAGAAATTATTTTCCCATTGACTATACAGGTTAATAATAAAAATTCATCTGATAACTTCCGTCTATTCCATATTTGATATAGATAAAATCATAACACCTTTTCTTATTCTTCAAAATAAATTTTAAATTCAATCAAATAGAATTATAGTAGAGACCATTTAGAAAGACAAGTAGAACGATATCAAAATAACAATCAATTAAAACCATATTTCATTCATAATATTTCAGGTCTCATTGAATTTTAACAAATAAGTATTGGTAAGTTCTGAAGAGAAATAAAAAAATAAAGAAAAAAAAATATTTTATTAAAATTACTTTTTCTAGTAAATACTTGGAATCGATTATACTTCCTCGTACCAATTAGCCCAGTTGAAGTCCCCAATAAAGTTATATAGAACGCCTTTTAACGTTGCTTTATGACACCGGAATAAATAGGTTGCCCAGGTAGGGATGTGTGTAGCAGTTGCGGGATTTTCAAATCTTACATCATAGATGAGACTTTGAACACCCTCCCATTTTTCCAATGATGTTACCGGATTAGTGTCTGAAGCAGCGGCTATCATAGATTCTGTTAAACCACCAGGAGAGGTATCGTTAATACGAGAGAAACATGAGCCAGAAGCTAAGTTGAATAATGGATCAATCATGTTAAAAGGGTTCAAGTAATCAGGACCCCAACCAACGAATCCACCATCCATTTCCCATGGATTATCTTCACCTACATCTAAGTATTCAGGCCACTCTCTTATGGTTACCT
>Ga0209976_10001512_pt1 | contig 13695 bp, 10 predicted proteins | sample SumtaG_FD_182806 | JGI IMG/M metagenome (GOLD analysis project Ga0209976, IMG submission 182806) | Deep subsurface microbial communities from Indian Ocean to uncover new lineages of life (NeLLi) - Sumatra_00157 metaG (SPAdes) (version 2) | ecosystem: Environmental > Aquatic > Marine > Oceanic >...
TACATGTTACATTGTTACGTTTATAATAGTCAACATATATGTTTTTATAGGGACGGGCCTAGGAGAAGTAGCAGTGCTTGTAATAGCAGAGATATTCTTATCATGGGGGATATTCTTAGCCTGGCATGCATTTGGGTATATCCTTTTTTATCACGTAGAAACTATTAAAGCCGTAGTGAAAGGTTTTATACTGCATATAACATTTTATGTTATTTTGAATGTACAGATAATTATGGGGTATCTTATATTTTCAAGATATTACGAATTTTTTCCTTGGGAAGCTATCATCTACCTTATGCTTTTATCTGCAATTGGGATTCTTATCCATGCATTAATTACGACTAAATGGGATTATTTCCTGGAGAAGGCCCAGACTAAGGTCAGAATAAAATATGGTGAAGACCTTAATAAAGATGATGTGCGTTTACTAGCAAAGAGAGTAATATTCTGGAGATGGTCATTAGTAACTCATTTCTTAATATACCTTGTTTCCTTGGTTATCATAAGTGTAAATCTAGCAAATCGAGGGTTAGACCTTCTGTTATTAATCCACCCAGCTATGGGATGGGGAATAGGAGTTGCTTTACATGCCGCGATTTATTATATAAATTTGAAACCAGTAAAAGGTTTTTTCTCTATTACAGCCTTGCTTCATGTAACCGTTTATATTATAACCAGTATATATCTAGTGATCCTTAATGTTTTATTTCTTCCAGGAGCCCCTTGGAGTCTTTTTGCTATATTGGGATGGGGAATAGGTGTAGGAATCCATCTTTTAATAATGTACTCAACAAGAAAAAGAATATTCGTTACAGAGGAAAGAGTACCTACAAAAGAGATGGCTTGGAAATGGTCATTTATAATCCACTTTTTTATCTACATCATTTGCTTGGGAATCATTGGTATTGCTCTTGCAGTTCAAGGTCAAGATCTACTGTTACTGATACACCCAACGATGGGTTGGTTAATTGGCGTAGCATTTCACGGCGCTATTTATATAATCGTCAAAAAACCTATTAAGGGTTTTTTGTCTTGGTCTGCGTTTCTTCATTTGATTGTATACATCTTTGTGAGCATATATTTAGTAATTCTCAATGTGGTATTCTCTCCTGGATTTCCTTGGAGTGCATTTGCGATCGCAGGATGGGGTATAGGCATAGGATTACATTTATTACTAGCATACTTGACGAAAAAATAAAAAATATTCAAATTTTAATACTTTTTTTTTAATATTTAATTTAGTTCCTTTTATTAAATTAACATTAGTTAGGATGTATTATTTAAAAAAAAAAAATATCAAGATATTTCGATTGTTATTAAGATAGGGTTACATAACAATAATAACTAGAATTACAACAAGAATAATTATAATAAGGACCAATAAAAGGAAGACAACAATCATTACTACAATAATAAAAGCCAACGATTTGCCAAAGCCTTTGTTGTAGAATATCATGACTAAAATGGTACCTATGATAATATTAGCAACAATAGCAATAATAAATCCATAGTTTGGGAAAAGCCAGTTAGATGCAAAGCCTATCGCAAACCAAATCACACTTATAAGAAAAGGTGGACCCCACTTTTTTGATTCAAACCATTTTTTAGCTTTTCTGTGCAATATAAGAACATTTAGGAAAAAAGCAATTATCATAGCAGCTATTATTATATAATAAATCCCTGTTAAAATTGCATCTACATTTTGAAAAATCATTCTATTCGCTACACATTTATTTTTATTTCTTAAATTTGGAGTTAACTAAAAAGAATGATATTAAATAATTTAAATATTAGTAATCTTTATTTCATCTTCTTTAATAAATTAACGTTGGTTAGTTAAGAAATATCTGTTAAAATTGCATCTATCTTTAAATATTAGTGAAAATATCTAATTTCTATTACTTCTACTAAATTATAGATGGCAGATTCTGTTCCGCATTTGGCGAAAAAATAGGATACTTATGATAATCAATTAAAATTACCCAGGGAATTGGGGCACTATTTTCAGATGATTTATTTATAAAATAGAATCAAAAATTTATTTAATAAATGTACTAAAAAAATAGTAAATACAACGTTAAAGTGAGTATGTTAAATGACTGAAGAGAAAAAATCAACACGTATGTTCTTTCTTGATAATTTAAAGATATTGCTTACGATTCTCGTAATTTTGCACCACACTATGATTACCTATGGAGCTGCAGGAGGCTGGTATTTTTATGATCCAAATACCGACGCGCTATCATCTACTTTACTTACGATTTTCGCAGCTTTAAATCAAGGTTTTTTTATGGGTCTATTCTTTTTTATAAGCACTTATTTTGTACCAGGGAGCTATAATCGAAAGGGTCCAAAAAAGTTCCTAAAGGAACGATTTATTCGTCTAGGAATACCTTACATAGTTTATATAGCAACTGTAAATCCCATTATGGTTTATTTGCTGTATTATGAGTCCGATATGTCCTTTTTCGAGTTCTATGCTAGTTATTTTCAATCCTTTGAAGGAATAGGGGTATTCATAGGTAGTAATGGTCCATTGTGGTTTATATTGACATTAATGATTTTTGCGGTATTTTATTGTTTATGGCGTCAGATTTTTAAGACGGATTCTGAAAAAGAAGCCGAGAAAAAACCACCAAGTAATAGAATATTAGTAATAATCATCATTATTATGACTGTGATTACATTTCTCATGCGATTAGTGTTCCCTATGAATGGTGGTCATGAGATTCTAAATATCCAGGCAGCTTTTGTGGTTCAATATATTATAATGTTAATTTTAGGCGTAATTGCATATGAGCGAGATTGGTTCCGTAATATTTCTGATAAACAAGGAAAAATGTGGTTAGGCATTGCCCTCTTATCTATTATTTTTATGCTTTTTGTAGGAATTTCAGCAGGGGCACTAGAGGGAGATCTTACCAAGTTGGCGGGTGGGCTTTATTGGGAAGCATTCGCTTATGCATTATGGGAATCGATCTACTGTATTGGTATGAGTGTTGGATTAGTAATCTTGTTTCGCAAAAAATTGAACACTCAAGGAAAAGCCTCTAAAACCCTATCTGCTAATGTTTATACAATGTATCTTATCCACGCTCCAGTACTCGTTGGAATTTCAGTACTACTTGTCGTAATCCTAATCTTCGCTCTATTAAAATTCGTAATTGTTCTTGCTATCGTTCTTTTACTTTGCCTTTTAATTAGTCATTTCATTTTGAGGAAAATACCAGGGACAAAAAGAGTACTCGGATAATAAATAACTTATTCCTTTATTTTTTTTTTATGAAATACATAGAGATTATTAGATTATTTGTTGATAATCCGACCAAAATTATTAAAATTTTACTCACTCATCCATCTCTGTTTTTCATATAAACCTTATATTGTTCTTAATACAATTAATAGTAACATTTTAAATTTAATTGAAAACAAAAAATTCCAATTGATTTAAATTATGAGTGAGAATTCAAAAGAAGAGGAAAAAAGGAAAATCACATTTAAAGACATTAAGCCTCTACTATTAATAACTGGTGTGTTTTACATTCTTGCTATTGTCCTATGGCAGGTTTTAGGTATATTTTTTTATCTTGTGAATTTTGTAGTCATTGGTACAGCACTAGGTTTAGGTATCGGATCAGCACCTCTCTTTAGCAGAAAAAAGAGGGATAATTCAAGAAAAATAAGCCAAATATTAATGGGAGGATATATGGTCTTTGGTTTAGGATTTGGACTTATTTACATATTTGGATTTGGATACATTCAACCAGAAAACATGCAATTCGAAGGCTTTTGGTTTTGGCTTTTTGCAGGATTATTTGCGGCAGGAACACTACATTATTTAATTGCGAAAATTCTTGGACCTTTCTATTTTAACCGTGGCTGGTGTGGCTACGCTTGTTGGACTGCAGCCGTTTTAGATATACTTCCTTGGAAAAAAAGTCCAGGACGTATAAAAAAACTAGGGGGAGTAAGATACGTTCATTTCTTTTTAAGTTTTGCATTGGTATTGTTTCTAGTATTTATAGTTGGCTATACAATAAGATCTACCGAAGGTATTGTTAATTTAACGGGTAATCTTCCAGAACGGAAGCTACATATACCGGAATATAATTCTATATTTGAAATTCCAGAATTTTGGTGGTTTTTAATCGGAAATCTCTTTTATTATTCTAGTGGAATCGCATTAGCCGCTATATTAAAAGACAACCGAGCATTTTGCAAATATTTATGCCCTATTGCAGTTTTCTTAAGGATAGGCGGAAAATATTCTATGCTAAAAATTGAGGGAGATCCCGAGAAATGTACTCAGTGCAAAGCTTGCACTCGTGTATGTCCAATGGATATAGACGTAGCCCGATATGTAGAAGATAGTATGCGAGTAACTTCTAGTGAGTGTATACTTTGTAACAAATGTGTGAATGCCTGCACATCTGATAGTCTCCAAATGACTGTCAAGAGAGATAAAAAGCGGAAAGAACTTTTACTATACAAAGAATAATTCTTATTTTATTTTTACTTTCTAACCTTTTTTTTTATTTTTTTGATATTTTTGTTATTATTTGTCTTCCTATCCACTCTGTTGACCATTTAAAGTCTTTTTTCTCCCAAAATATTAAAATAATCCACCATAGAGCTAAATTGAAAATACCAAAAATAAAGATCACATATATATTGCTTGACCATCCTGGAATTAAATAATCGAGGAAAAAATGAAATATTTCGGCTAGTGCGGATTCTAATATAAAAATTGTAAGCGAGACCCTACTAAATCGCAGAAATGGAGTAGCTCTTTTTGAAATAGATTCTCGTTTTTCCTCGGATTTAAAATCTATAGTCTTTAGTAGAATTATTACTATGAAAAAATAGAATCCAAGTTGTATGAATCTTATAAAATTCATATTAAAAAGTCCTTGAAAGAGAAATGTAATTAATAAAATAACACCAATAATCGCAATTAATAAAGAAAACCTTAACCAGCATCTCGTAATTTTCTTCTCGTCTTCTTCTCCAGCTAATTGAAGTCCCAAGATCGCTCCAAAAACTGCAAAACCAAGAATAGGAAAAATTGGGAATTGATTTGCAACTAATAATGCTAAAATGTGGGCTAAGAAATAATTGCCACTATCAAACGCATCATACATTATAGGTGTGAGTAAAAATGGTAAAAATACTGATATAGCAAGAATGACGGCCCCGAAAACACCCAGAACGATTTTATTTCGACGCATTTTTTCAATTCCCCCATTCCGAAATAGCAAGGCTAATAGAATTGTAATAGTAAATCCTGATATACCAATTATACCAAGAGTGCCAGCAAACAAAATCATTAATTCTAAAGAAGGGATGTGAAATTTTCTCATTCGAAGCGATCCCGTAAACATTCCAAAATAGAATTCACCTCTTATATGAAATCTCGTAGCAAAAAAATACCAAAAAAGATATCCCAATGATAACAGCCATACAAGTGTGAAAATTGAAGCTAACACAATTGGCTTCATTTTGGAGCGGCCAGAAGAGATTCGGTTATAGGTTGAATATGCAGTAACGATCCCGCTTATTAGAGAAAAAATAGATCCCATTGCTATAAAAAACATAAGCAATGTTAGTAAAGGGAAATCCATCCAAGGTTGTTCTGATAAAAAAAAATCTTCAGTGCTTGCCCAATCATGTGTAAATCTGTGAAATATTATGACTGCCATGATAGCAAAACCTCGGAAAATGTCTAATGAATACAACTTTTTCAAAATTTCAACCTCTTAAGAATTACGACTACTTAAGGTAAATATATTTAATAATAGATTAAATATTTAGCTTTAAAAATTTTTGATTTTTATGATAATTTTAAGTTATGATATTGTTTAAATAAAAAAAAGAAAAATTGGGTTAATTTTATAAACGAATGATCTATTATAAATTAACCCCTTTTTTTATTTTCTTACATGATAATCCCCCGATATAGTAAATCGGCACACTCAATAAGTTTTAGATTATTCAATAAGAAACTCCCCCTCACTTGCCTCATTATTCGTACCTCCTCTAAGATTTCAGGATGATTGCGTATTTTTAATGTTGCCCTAATGCGTCGCTCCACGGATTCTATTGTTTTAGGTCCTCTTAACCGGATAATAGCTCGGAGGATAGAGTTTTTATTTTCTGCAAGATTATTTTGAATTGACATTAGGGGGAATAACTTTAATGTCGCGTTCAGCCCGGCGGCGACCGGTCTGGACAACCTTTTTCCTATCTTTAATTTGTCTCGATATGGATCGATTGTTGCGTAACTGATCGCTCCTTTTTCAAAAACCGTGTAAAGTCCTTTGCGACCTCGATTCTTTTTTGTCCTTGGCGTTTTCTGTCTCTTCTTAGTTTTCGAACCCTTAGGGCGACCACGCTTTTTTTTAACTTTAGGAGTCAAGTCACTTCTTGTTTCCATGTACCTGAATTGCCGCTTACTACGCTTTTTAAAGAAATTACTTTTTATACCAATCGTTGTAGTGATTCTCTCGTTATTTTCATAGCTGTAATGCCTGATAATGGCTTTTTTAAACGGTTTTTTATGGGGGTGGATGACATGGGTCATCTCCCTGTTCAAATTTTTCACCATAGATTGTGTCGCATTCAAGGCATCTGAACTAACTACGTTAATATCATGAATGGTATTCTGATCTGCCTCATCAAAAACCTCGCGAATATCTTCTTCTGAACGAGTTTTAGACACTTTTATTCCTAACGTTTTATGGGATGTGTATCCCGTAGCTATTATAACATAAATGGAAGTACATTCGATCTTTAAGAATGTTTCATCGATAGCAATAGCCGTATCAGGTTGAGGTATTAATACGAGCGAATCGAGCCCGTTAAGTTTGTCAATAGCAGCTTCAATCTCGCTTCTAAGCGCTGATACCTGAGACTCAGAAATCTCATATTTTTTCGCAATTGTCTTATTTTTAGCACCGTCTTTCAGCAAGTCTTCGTAAAAAGCCTTGAGCTTACCATATATTAACTCCTTGAATTGATAGGAAGTCGTTAATATAAACTCTTTTCCCCCTTTATGATTCTTTAAATGCGGACAATCATCATTTTTACATTGAAATGTCTCAACACGTGTGGATTTTCTACTGTGCGTTCCAAACGGTCCGATTTCTGGGCTCCCGCATACGGGACAAAAAAGCTGGATCTTCCCTAGCGGAAACCGAGCTCCGTTCCCGTTCTGTACTTCGACAGGTACCCAAAACGGGCCATACCCCTTTTTTTTTCTACCAACCATATGATATATTAATGAAGCTTGACTTAAATATATTTTAGATGAATACTGGAACGATCTGAATTAAATTATTAGAGCGAATTGTGATTTATTCGAAACCGATAAAAATCGTAGAATTGCGCAGTATATCTCAACGTAAAAAAGGTGAAAGATAAAAAAAAGCGGGTAGAATGATTTTATAAACGAAGAGCGTTGAAAATCTTTATAATTCTTCATTCATTTATAAAAATACCCAAAAATTGTTTTTTTAATCATTTTCTGACTTAATCAATTTCAAGAGGTAAGGAATTGCCAAAAACGAAATATACATTAAAACCATTTCAATTACAACGTCATAAGCAAGAATAACGAACTCTAACAATGGATCGGCTCGTTGTAAATGAGAGTAAGTCCCATCCGGATTTTTAATACCAACTTCTATCCAACGTTGCCCGGTTATCCATTCCCCTATGGTCCAAGCAATGCTTAAACCAAGCACCGTATAAAAAAGGAATAATGCCCTTTTTCTCGTCTCTCTGTCTGTTCTAATAAGCCAATATAAAGTTAAAAAACTTAATATTAATATAGATAATATTGTTTCTATCGCGAAGATATCTCTTCTTGATGGAATACTAGGATCTCCAGCATTAACATTAGCATAATTATGTCCCATGCTTAATAACACTATGGCAGGAATAATATACCTTAAGATCGTTACTATTATAAAATATACTGTCCAATGTTTTCGTGTTTCTTCATTCATTATTTTATCGCTAAATAATAGACCAAGTACTGCTAAATATGTCATTTCAGATATAGCCTGTAAAGGTATTGTAAGCCAAAGCCAAGTTGTGATATTAACTCCAAATAAAAATTTTTCTTGCAAAACCCGCGTTCCACTAAATTGCATTCCAATTTCTGCCATAATAAAAATTAAAGTTCCAGTTATAAACACCCAAAAATAATCTAATCTTTTATCATTCGTTTTCCAATCATAAAAGCAAATGAGAATCGTAATTATCGATACAATCAGTTTGTAACCGAAATCAAACCCGAAGGCGCCGCCTCTTATCATAAATATACTTTCGAAAATCATATTCTTTCACTTTTTTAAAATAAATCTAATTTGATTCTAAATTCGATATTATGTTTTAAATAGCTATCTATTAATCAGAGAAATTTGTAAAGATAGGTTTAATAATAGGAATGTAAAACGATTAATTGCTTTCACTTAACGGGGAGTAGCTTCCCAAAATTTTTATTGATTGAAGAAAATTAGAAGAAATTAGGTATCTGTGTTATTAAATTTATATGTAAAGAAACCAATATTAAAAATTAATAAAAATAATTTTTTTTTATCCAATAAATACAGATAAATTTAGCGTGAGAATATATGGAATCTGAAAATGTGAATAGGGATTTAATTCTATACTTTATAATTGCATATGCCTTTACCTGGTTGTTGTGGCTCCCAGCTGTTTTATTTACAAATGGTTTAATAGGTGGTTCATTTATGACATATTTCATACTAGGAATGATTGCACCCTGGGGTCCCATGGTGTCAGCTTTTAGTCTGACTTTAAAATTTGAAGGAAAGAGTGGTTTTAAAAAAAATATAAAAAGATGGTTAAATTTTAAATTGGGATTGTGGTGGATACCGGTAATAATTCTAGTGCCTATTTTAGTTATTCTCGCACATCTACTCAATGTCTCCCTATTTAAAGGAAGCTTTCCAGTATCAGATATTCCATTATGGCTAATTCCTTTGATATTTATTATCACTTTATTAATCGATGGGCCATTAGCAGAGGAATTTGGATGGAGAGGATATGCTAAACCTCGAATGGAGGAAAAAACTAATTCTCTTTTAGCAAATTTAATTTTAGGATTTATTTGGGGATTTTGGCATTTACCACTATTTTTTATGGTAGGATTCCCTCATCATGATTTCCTACCACTCTGGTTATTTATACTTAATGCTGTAGTTTTTAGTCTTATAATGGCATGGATACAAAATAACACTGAGCAGAGCATTGTTCCAGCTTTAATCATCCACACCTGGATGAATCTTATGATGATATTTTTACCTTTAATGGAACCTATTCCAGGAGGGAATTACATGCCATGGCTATTGAGTGTAATCATAATGGCAGTCTTAATAGCAGTAGTCACTATTTATTACGGAATTAATTTTACTAGAAAAAAATCTTAAAAGTCATCTTTTTTTTTTAATTTTCAACCTTTTTATGTGTCTTTTTAAGAAGAAATAATTCCACAATAGTTTTAATCAATTTCACTTAACAGAATAAGCATTTTTTTTAGAATAAGCAACTTCCTAAAACCCTTTACTTTTACTTTTCCTGTTAAAACTTTTATACCTAACTTGGGCATCGGTAATCTATTCATTGCTAAAGCTAAATAGGTCTGTGTATCCATTGCCATTAGAGCATCCCAACCTACATGTTTCTTTTTTAAATTCTCTTTTGGCTTGTTTGGAATGCTTTCAACGCTTAATATACCATTCTTTATGATAATCAGCGCGGCGAAATTCACATTTATAGCATTTAAGAGGATTTTGATATCAGTCTTAGCAAATTGTTCTTTAAATTTTGGTTTTTCGTTTAAAGGAAGAAGTCCACTTGCAATTAATCCCGCAAAGCCTCTAATCCTTTCCTTTTCTAATTTTGTTTCTGTCATAAAACCTTAATTAAGAGATTATAGTGATTTTAATTTTCCTTTAGTAAATAACATTCCTCTTGAGCATTTAACCCAAACTTTTAAAATTTATCGACTTTTACCGACTACTCCCATATATATGGCAAACTCTTCTTTTTCATCTAAATCTAAAATCTTATTTATTTCATCGTCATAGTAAGCTCCAACAGCACAAACATTTAATCCTAAAGCTTCAGCAGCGAGATAAAAGTTTTGGGCCAGGTGTCCACAGTCTAGATAAATATAGCGATAAGCTCTCTCTGCATAAGTTATCCTAGTCCGTTCAATTATAGCGGTCCAGACAAAATTTACTGCTGATTTTTGCAACATTCTTTGTCCATAGCAGGCTTCGGCAACGGACTTTTTAAAATCACCCTGCTTTAGACATTCTAGTTCATGCTTTTCTATATTGTAATGATAAATACCTTGTTCAATTCCATCTACATTATTGATAATGGCGTATATTTCTATGGGGTACAATGCTCCCGCTGAGGGTATAGTACGAAACGCAAATTTTGGAAAAACTCTTGTAAGCCCGGACATCCCAAATAAGAGCTGGCTCAAATCCATTATAGATAATGGTTCATTTTTAAAAGCCCGAGTAGTATGTCTTTTATTGATTATATCCCAAAACTTAGTATCCGGTGAAAATTCTGGTTTTGGAAGGGAAATCCTTGATATCGCATTTTCGTAGTTTTTATACATACTTGATCTTTGCTGGTCTGATATATTTGCTCTTCCTACACCTCTGATATTCTTTGACTTTTGTTGGAAATTTTCTCCATAAAAACTTTCTTTTTCATCATTCATAGATTTATTAACACTCATTAACTTTAAAAAATTTTATCAATATACGATAAATTTATGAGACAAATTGTGATGATTAAATTTACTCTTCCTTTTCTTCCTGGGCAGAAATATAAAATCCAGAATCTGCTATATTGTTAGGATCAAATGCTTGTTTTATTTTTCTCAGCCAAATATGGTAATTAGACATATGTGGTCCAAAAAGTTCATGCATCCTATCACCTTCAACGAAAAAAGGCGCTCCAATATGTTTGAGTAAATCCATCTGATTGCTTGCTTCCATATATTCAGCCATTCCTTCTACACTATCCGCATCTGTTTGGTCAAAAGGAGTGGGAGACTCTACGTGATAATAATGCCCCGACTCGTAGGATGTCATCCAATGCCCCTCACCGAAATCGTTGACAATTACACCTTTCTTGATGTATTCCTTTTTCAATGGAATATTTCTTTTCGTGCTTTGGAGGCAAACAGCAGCAGTATCACAGACTCCTTTAGTGCTTTGAAATCCGCCAGTTGCAATGAAACCATGTAGACCAAGATTCGATCTAAGTGCTTCTGCATAAAAAATAGGATCAGGGGTGTATAAGGTTCCAATAATGTTAGTTAATTTCATCTCTTCTAAAATCATACTCATTACTTTTTGTTTGTAATCAAATTCTCGATTTGTTCGTGCTGTGATGATAACAACCAATGGAACTTTCATACTGCCCAATGCCATTTTATCCATTAAACCTTCAATATTGAGGGCAAATATTGCCATCACTGCAAACCCGGATAGATGGCTACACATAAAGGAGATTTCCTCTTCCTCTATGCGCAACATTGCTTTTTCAAGATAATCAAATTTATTACAATCCATAACATATACTCTCATAAAATCAGGGATATCAAAATCATAATCAGGAGAACAACCATCTAACTTAAATTCCGTACTACAAGGATATGGGAACAATTTAACAGACACCCTTGTAAAAACTCCAATGCCCGACTTCGCGCCAGCCCACCCTCTCATAATCCCTCTTAGGCTAGGTCCCGGACCATCACCATTAAACCAATCAGGGTTATTTTTAAGTCCAACAGAGCCTAATCTCATGATTTCTCCATCGGGTAATACCCATTCAACCCCCAATACATTACGTGCACTATGTCCCGTAGAAGGCGAGGTGAATCCCGGACCATTCATGCTAGTGGCACTTGCTAGAGGCGAAACTTGAGGCCCCGCACCTGGCATGTGACAATTAAGGCCGTGTTTCATAATTTCTGCTTGGAGTTGCGCCCCACTTACATATGGTTCTACAACCGCATAAAGATTTTTTGTATCAATTTTTACAATTTTATTCATTCTTCGTAGGTCTATAATTATCGAATTATCTGTAGAAGGCTGATTCCATGGTCCCAAGCCCGTTGATTGCGCTTTGAATTTTATATTATATTTATTACATAATTTTACAACACTTTGTACTTCTTCTGTGGTAGATGGCAAAACCACTGCTTTAGGAATTGGAGAAAAAGGGATTGGCTCTTTTCCTTCCATATAATTAAATATTTCCATGCACCAATTATAAGCATATGCGTTCGTCATAACTTCACCGTCGTTTATATTTTCAACACCCAGTATGTCCTGAAATTCTTTAAGGATAGCCTTTTCTAAAACCATTTAAGCCACCTCCGCTATAGCTTTTTTTAATTTTTCAGGCTCCAAACCTAACGACATCAGTAGCAATTCGCTAATATCGTAATACTTTAATTTTGAGCTACGTTCTGAAATACCATCTTGTAAATTTGTTGAACAAAAGGGACAAGCTGAAACCAAGGTATCAGCTCCTGTATCTTCAGCTTCTTCTATCCTATTCTTAGCCGCAAATAGCGCCAGCTCTGGAAATGCTGATTTAACTCCCGCACCAGCTCCGCAACAATACGCATATTCTTTAATTCTTTCCATTTCTACGAGTCTTACACCCGGAATTTTTCTTAAGATATTCCTTGGAGCATTATAAATCCCTTTTGAACCCGTTCTTCTAGGTTTGGGAGGCATATTAATGGATATCATTGGCATCAAATCTACAACGTCCCCATCCCATTCTTCATATCTTTCAGCATTTCTTCCTAAATGACATGGATCGTGGTAAGTAACTGTCAAAGGTATCTCATTTGTCAAGTTTAACTGTCCTGATTCAATTAACTCCTCAAATAATTCCACAGTGTGTAGTACTCTAAATTTATATTTTCGATATAAAGGATAGTCAACTTTAAAGGTATCATAACACCCTGCACAATTAAAAACTATCGTCTCAATGCCTTTCGATTCGATTACATCTAAATTTCTATTGAGTAGTTCTTCAAATGAAGTAATATCTCCAGTTCGCAATATTGGACTCCCACAGCAAAACTCGTCATCTTGTAAGATGTTAAAGGAAATCCCAGCTGCTTTCATAATACGGGCGGCAGATATGGCCATTTCTTTTCTTCTATACGAGGAAGTACATCCTATATAGTATAATATCTTAGCATCTTGATCGATTTTGATATCTTCAGGTAACCACTTCATTCTTGTTTCGTGAGGTTCATTGTACGGATTATTTACCTTTTTAACAGCTTCAATGTACTCCTGTTGTTTTGGCATAGGTCCAAAACCTGCTTCAACTAATTTCTCCCTTAATTTCATCATAATTTCTAGGGGTTCCAAGATATTTAGAAATTTACAGGAAACGGCACAATTACCGCATTCAGTACATTTGTAAACTATATCTCGTAATTCTTCAGAAGGTTTAATTCTGCCCATTTCCAGTGCTAAAGCCAAAATTATTTTTCCACCACCGCTATAAGGGTGAAAATTATACATATCAATTGCAGGACATGCAGTTGCATATTTTTGGCTCTTAATTTGAACTTGCGGAATCCATTTACATATGGAACAGCGTAAACAG
>Ga0209976_10001513_pt1 | contig 13684 bp, 15 predicted proteins | sample SumtaG_FD_182806 | JGI IMG/M metagenome (GOLD analysis project Ga0209976, IMG submission 182806) | Deep subsurface microbial communities from Indian Ocean to uncover new lineages of life (NeLLi) - Sumatra_00157 metaG (SPAdes) (version 2) | ecosystem: Environmental > Aquatic > Marine > Oceanic >...
CCTACTTTCTTAGTATTGCCATGTTTTGTGTCATATACAATTAGAGCTTTTATTTTGAATCACATCTTTTTATTGTTCTAAATAATAAATCCATCTATACAGAAAAATATTTTGAAATATATGCGATACTCATAAAATTTTTTATAAATATATATATAAATAACAAGTGAAAATGGTATCCACATGAGTTCTTTTATGAGATAAGGGGCACAATAAATCTTTTCTGATAAACAAATATATTTAAAGAGAACTTCCTTAATATCTCTTGTATTCAAAATCAGACTAATGTCTAGAAAATGCAATTTCATAAAGATTATCCAAAAATGCCTTTAGTATACAATCGAGTAGAAGATGAAGATCTCACTAAAAAGCCACCTTTGAAGACAACCTCTTTAAACAAAATTTACTTTGAATGTGAATATTGCGGAAAACAGAAACTCGGGAGAAGGTTAAAACGTCATATAAATATATGCCAAACTAAAACAATACACATTTTTTGTTCAAAAGATTGTAAAAATAAATGGTGTTTTGATACACAAAAAGGGAAATAATATTTGTTTTAAAAATAAATATTATTGATATTTTGTTCTAATTCTATAAATTTTCTTGTTAAAAAACTGTAAATAAGAATGTGAATAACAAATTATGCCTTTTTTAGGTATTCATTTAATTCTTCCCTTTTTTTATCAAATAGAGCTCTATTTTTTTTTATTATAATTTTCCAGAGATCTTCTCGTTCATTATCAGAGGCGAATTTTAATCTCTCATAGAGTTGTTTTATCTCTTCCATCTCAATCATTTTTGTAAAACTTTTGATTTTACTTGAATTTTATGGTTTATAAAGTGATTTATTAACGCGATATGATTTATTATAAAAAGAGCGTGTTATTGAATAGGTTTTATTTAAAATGCGTCGCCCGGGAATCGAACCCGGGTCGCCAAGTGTTTGCATTTTAATGAACTACTAAAAAATGGCAACCTGGCATACTGACCACTATACTAGCAACGCATAAGCTAATAATGATAGGTATGATAAAAATTAAAATTTAATGATTTGAGAAAAAATTCTAACTATTACTACAAAATTTCTGAAATAACTTGCTTAATAGTATTAATATTTACAAAATTTTCAAGTTCCTGTAGACTATTAGGTAATCCCTCTCGAACACCAATTTCTTGACATTCTAAGTAAGACATAGCTGTTGCTATCTTCGATGTTTTTTCAAGAGGGAAGTTATTCAAGAGAGAAATTAAGATACCGGTTAAGAAAGCATCTCCTGCTCCAGTTGAATCTTCAACTTTCCCTGTAGAATAAACTCCACTGTTAATGATTGTCTTTCCATCCGATATAATAGATCCATTCGGACCATCAGTTATAGAAATCAATTTGATTCCGAAATCTATGAAATTTTTTATCATAAGTGTTTTTTTTCTTTCACCTGTAAACTCTTGAGCTTCTTCTAAATTTAAGGATACTACATCTGAATTAGAAATTAATATTTTAGCCCAGCCTGGAGCATTTTTTATGATTGACATACTTGGGGCAGCAAAGACCATTCCTCCGTTGTTTTTCGTTAGTGTAATTGCTTTTTCTATCGCTTTACAACCATCCTCAGTCGTTAATGATGTCCAAGCGAATGCTCTGATTTTATTAAATAGTTCTTCTTCAACATCTGAAGGTTTTAATAGGTTATTAGCTCCTTTATATGCAAGAATACTTCTATCTTTTCCCCATGGAGTCCTTAATATTATTGATAAGGCTGTGGTATCTTTATCAGTCTGAATCACCTGAGTGAGATCTACTCCTCTTTTCTCCAAATCAGTTAAGCAGATTTCAGCAGAAAAATCATTTCCCACTACACCAATATATGCGCTATTCAAACCTAGCATTGAACAATTCGCTGCGATATTAGCACCCGAACCCCCTGGTACAAATCTTACATTCTTAATGTTCAATTTGCGGGAATATTCGATAGCAGTATATTTTTTAATAATATCTTTATCTATTAATTCAAATCGTAATATATCGTCGATTTCAACTATTACGTCTAATGTATTACTACCAATTGTTATTAATTCAGGAACATTCAAAATAACCATCTATTAATTTATAATTTTTGAATTATTGAATAAGTTTTAAATATAAATAAGTCTTTTAAAAATTTTGCTAAATAACTGCTTTAGAAGATAAAAAATACATTATTTACTCATCAGATTTTAGCCGATTTAATTCTTTTTCTAATTCGGCTATTTTTTCATCAGAACCTGCACTTGGGAGAGCAATTCCCATTTCTACTTGAATCTCAGCATCCATTTCACCTAAAACATTGTTAACCTCGGAATCTGTTATTGCGGTATCGAGCTGAATGCTGTCTATCCCTTCTGTTGTGATTTCTGCTGTTACAGCAAAATCTTCCATATCAATATCTATATTTTTCATCATTTCTGTAAGCTGTGGAATTGAGAATTGAGCTTTTAATGTTGAGAGAGATGAAGCTATACCAGTCATAATTTGTGCGACATCTTTAACAGCATTTGCTTGTTCCAATTTAAATAACAAACCCTCTAAGTTTGTACGAAATCCGTCTATTGAACGAGCCTGTTTTTTTGTTTGTAGATAGTTACGAGCATGAAATTTAGAACCTTCCATATCTCCTTCTTTTCGAAGTCGTACTGCCTTATCCCTAGCTAATTTTGCGCTTATTTCTAATTTTTTTGTTTGTCTCATCAATCTTTTATTAAATACTTTTAATTTAATAGCAGCAGAGCGGGGACCACCTTTACTCTTACCTCCTGAGAGCCACTTTGACATATCCTTTAGAAAACCCATAATTATCACATATTGTTTGGAATTATATAATATATAAATAGCTATACTGTATATATAATTTTTTGGAGACCATTATTTATTTACTATGATTTAGAAGAGTAAATTTGATATATACGGTTAGAATTATTAATAATACAGAAAGTTAAATTAAATTAGTTATAAATAGAAAAATTGTTTTTATATTTATTATGTCATCAGTAGATTCAAAACTTTATCAATATGGTGTGAAGACAGCACAAGAAGCAGTTGAGTCAGATAATCAAGGTAAATTCAGGCAAGCAATAAATCTATATCAGCGAGCATCAGAAATTCTAATGCAATTCATGAAATTTAATAAAAATCCTCAGATGAGAATGATGTGTCAAAGAAATATTGAAGAATATGTGGAGAGAGCAAAGGCGCTAAAATCTCATCTTAGTGGAACACGACCAAGACGAGGAAGTCCATCCATGAAACCGAGTACTTCAAAAGACGGAGGAACTTCTGAGTCTGAAACCGAAGCTGTATCATCGGAAGAACAAGAACTTATTGATTTGATATCTGGAACAATTGTTACAGAATCTCCAAATGTTAGATGGGACGATATCGCAGGTTTACAAAATGTAAAGCAAGCTTTAAGAGAAGCAATCGTTCTACCAATAATAAGACCAGACCTATTTACTGGAGCTAGAAAACCATGGTCTGGGATATTATTATTTGGACCACCAGGATGTGGGAAAACATTATTAGCCAGAGCTGCAGCAACGGAATGTAGTGCTACTTTTTTTAGTGTATCTTCGGCTGACTTATTGAGTAAATGGTTAGGGGAAAGTGAAAAATTGATTAGTTCTTTATTTAAAGTTGCACGTTTAAAAGCACCGAGTTTAATCTTTATGGATGAAATCGATTCAGTGGCAACTAAACGTGGGGAAGGTTCTGAAAGTGGAGGTGAAAGACGTGTTAAAACACAACTTTTAAGCGAAATCCAAGGATTAAAATCCACTCATGATAAACCTCTCTTAGTTCTAGGTGCTACAAATCGTCCGTGGGATATTGATAATGCAATGCTCAGTAGATTTGAGAAAAGAGTACACGTCCCCCTTCCAGATTTAAAGGGTAGAACTGGGATTCTCAAAATTCATGCTGAAGGTGTAGATAGTTCATTAACAGATGAAGACTATATAGAATTAGGGGTTAGATCTGAAGGATATTCTGGAAGAGATATTGCAAACGTATGTCGTGAAGTAATAATGCTCCCTATTCGTGAGTTAGATACGAGCGGCTTATTGGAAAGCTCAGACAAAGATATAAAAGTTAGAGACATTACTCTAGATGATTTTACTAAAACACTTAAAAAAGTTAAACCTATGACCAATAAAGCATTATTAACGCAATATAAAAATTGGGCAGATGAATTCGGTGAAGGATAGATATAATTAGTTGGTTAAGATGGAAAGACAAAGAGAAAAAACAGAAGAAATACCTAAGGAAACCAAAGTTAAAGCTGAAAAAGGCCTTGAAGAATTAAGAAAAGAACTTGAACGACTTAAGAAGCTAAAAGAAGAAAAAGAAGATTTAGAGAGAGAAGCTACTCAAAAAGAAATTATAAAACAGGAAGATACGAAAGAAACAGATCTGAATTATATCGAAGAAGAATTTGATAAACTTCAAGATTTATTATCATCCCAGTTAGGAAAAATAGACCAGAAGACTTATAAGCAACATGCTGAGCATATAGAAGCAGAACTTCAAACGCTTGAAGAAGAGATAATTGAAGAAAAAGGATTAATAGAAAAAAAACTAACTGCATATGAGAATTTAATAGAAGCTTATCCTTGGCTAGAAGAAGAAAGAAAGAAATTTATGTATTCAATGCCGGATAAAAACAGACAGAAAAATGATTATATTTCTTGGAAGACTGAATGGGCTAAAGTATTATTTGATTATGCCAGATTTGCTGTAATCCATGTATTATATATTAGAGAATTAAATTCTCAAAAACCCTTTTCTAACTTTACTGATAGAGAAAAATACATTCGAAAAATTGTTAAAGAATTAATCGAAAATAAACAAGCAAAATGGCTTTCAAAAAAGAAAGATAAAGCAAGAGTTTTATGGAAAACACTTGAAGTTTGGTCAGATGAAATTTATGACTGGGCTTATGAGAATGGAAAAATTGAACCGATCATGGTCTATGAGTTAAGAGAAGCAAAGCAGGAAGATTTTAGTAATCTCCCTATAGAAGATTTAGAAGCGATTTTTAAAATTTTGGCAAAAAATCGCAGGGCTACAGTTTTAAAATTAGATGATGGGCAATTAGCGTTTAAGATAAAATTAGAATAATAAATAATCTTGCTTCATAATGAAGGGAAATACCACTGTTTTCCGGTTAGAATGTTTTCTCTATATTTCGCTATATCACTCTTTTCAAGCGATTCTAAAGCTCTAAGGGTACGATCTTTCGACCAATCTAATTTTATGCATACATCTTCTAGTATTAATACTCCTTTTTCTTTTGCTAATTCAATCACCTTCGCCTCATCTCCAGTGTATTGAATTGGAAAGAATCGAACAATCATGGCTCCTGATTCCAATTGCGTTATGTTTTCGATAACTTTTGTTTTTTTAAGGAGCTTCATTGCCTTTTCTACATCTTTTACTTCTACATTACCTTTTAAAATACCCGTATTAACTAATTCAAAAACTTCGGATAGGGGGACTATTCCTCCAGTTTCCTCTTTACTCATTAGTATTCGTTGGTAAGCAAGCATGCCTAGCTTTTGAAAGTCAATTTTTGAAAATTTCTTTAATACATCGTGTTCAGTTATTTGTTCAGTTACTATTCTTGAAGATGGAATCCCATAGACTTTCTGTAATTCTTTCACTTCTTCTCTTAATTCAGGAGTTAATGCTAAAAGAATGCCATGCTTCTTAGCTAAATCACGAAGCTTTTCTTTCGTAAATTTTTCAACCGATGCTTTTGCTTGCATATCTTTCATTTTTAATTCAGCGGCTTTTTTTTTCATCGCTTCTCGTAAGTCGATTTCATCCTCAATCTTTCGAATGCCCATTTCAGATACACTTATTTTTTAATACTTTTATAGATTAATAATATTAAATCTTCTTATTTCTTTTTATTTTAACTAGTAATGATTGATACCAGAATTTTTAGAAAGATCAACAAAATTGAAATAAATATAATTGCTAACTCCGTAAGAAAGATATCTACTAAACTATTGCCTGTTTTGGATACGTTAAATAGATTTCTTTATATCTTGATTAACAAATCACCCTCAGAAAAAATATTTCCTAAAATTTATTTAATTACTAATGAACAGCAGAAAGTAATTAAAGAGAGCAATATTACAAATAAAATTTATAGTGCTGGACTATATTTTGGTTTCATTAAAAAGGGAGATTTCTATTTCAGCATAGAAGCTTCAGAACATCTATATAAATCAGGTATTTTTACTGATTTTAAACTATTAATAATAGATAATGGCGGAGAGAAATCAATTCTTTATGGAAACAATATCTTAAAGAAGATGGTCATTAAACACCCTATTAACTTAAAAAAAAAAGATTTTTTAATAGTGTTAAATGAAGTTCATGAAATTATAGGATTAGGTTTATCACATGTAAGCAGTGAATTAATTTTAAGTCTTAAACCAAATGATATCTTTGCTATTAATGTAAGTGATAAAGGGCAATATTTGAGAGCGCAATAATTACGCTTTTTTTAGCATACCCAAAAATTAATTGATAATTAAGAAAGGAATAATTGTAAAAAAACAAATAATTAAATTTTATTTATCTCTTTGTTTTTTGAGTACTGAACCCGCTTTATTAATGCGTTTCTAAGGAGACTAGATTAGAATTATGAAACTTTCATTTTAATAAAGTTTTCAAAAATGTAATAAATCAATAACATTTATGATTTTCCTCTTGTTTTTATAACATTGGATCTCGCATAATTCTCCCTTTTAATCGTTATAAAAACTATTAACATCACTTAATTCATTTTTTGAATATATAAAAGTACTAGGACTAAATTTTTGCAGAAAGATCAAAGTCAAAAAGAAATGAACGAAAACTACGACTGAATAAGGTAGCAGTACCTCACTAATTATTAATGAATAAAATTATTCCTCATTACTCTGATTCGAATTTAGATATTTAACATCTTCACCAGATAATTGATCTATTTCATGTTTTAGATCGTTATAGAGGTTAATAAACTCCGTAGGCATACTGAGTGGTGACTTGATTAGTTCAGTTTTGATAGCTTCATATTCTTCCTCATCAGTAAAAACACTCCTAAGTTTAGTTTCTAATTCTAAAGGTATCTTCACATATTTTCCCGTTAGTAATAATGGTTGTTTTTTACTCTTGACAATCTTATAAGGAAAGTTAGAGAAGTGTTTTACTATCAGATCATAAGCATCCTTATACTGACTCGTATCTTTAATTGATTTCTTTAACTCTCGTTCAAATTTTTCTTCGAAATCTCTTGTGAATTTTATTACTGACTCACGTAATAGTTTAGAAGATTTTGTAGCAACTAATCCAACGGTCACGAACTTAGATTCTCTCATGATTAAAATTCCTTCTTCAAGATTAATATCTAAGAGCCCCCCAATATCCATTACTTCTTGGCTCATGAGTTGAACAGCATTTAAGAAACCAGTAAAAATAGTTTCAGTAATATTTGATTCGACCCAATCATGATCATACAAGGGAGCTCCTTCTCTATCTTTTACAAGGATTCGGTGAACAGTAAAAGGTAATATGTATAGCAATTTTGGCTCTTTTAGTATAGCAACCATGAAGATAATTACACCAATTAAGATTAATAAATTAGAAATTAAAATGTAAAACGATTCAAAAAGGTACATGAAATAAAATACTAATCCTAAAATTGTAGTTATTGAGATCCCTGTAAAAAATAGAGATGCTTCTTTTTTTATTAATATTGGAGCATTTAACCACGTTTTAATTCCCCAATAGAACATATACAAGACTGCTATAGCCGTAAATAAAATCCCGAAAATATTAAACAATCCTACCCACTCTATTCTAAGATAGCCAGATTCTGTACTAGGTATTGTAGCATTTGGTTGGAGACTAACAAATAAAAATAGAATACTTAAGCCAAAAACTAAGACGAATCCCTTGGAATAATAAGTTTCTCTTATTGTATAATTAACACCAATGATTATACATAATGTGGTGGGTATAAGCATTAATCCCGTTAAACGAGCAATGAAGTTGTTGACAAAGAGGAATGCCAACCCATCAAAAAACATAAATATAAACATTCCAAAAATTGAAAGCCTAATAAAATTAAGTGAAGTTATTTTTTGAGTTTTAGGCGGTAAATAAGTGATGATCGTACAAATTAAACCTGCAAAAGCAATAGCAAAATCAAAAATAACTTCAATATTCCAATTTAATGTCATTTTTTTAATCGAATCTCAATTTTATTTTGTTAGTATATTTTTAATTATTTATCCTTGGACTTTTCTAATACTTCTAAGATGCTATCCCTTTTAGCTGAATTTATTAAGATTTCTTTATCAGATTCTTTTAGTGGCAAGATTAGTTCTTGTTCCATTAAATTCTTCAAGCGGTAATAAACAATTTCTCTTTTTTCATTTATGAGCTTATAAACATCAGATTTTTTAATAGAGTTCTGGTTAATCAATAAGTTTAAAATTTTCTTATTAATATTATCTCTAATCAGGAAGCATTGCTTTCCCACTTCTTCATCCATATCAAAGGGAATAAAAATGGTATAGTTTCCTACCTTAGTTTTCTTAATCGAGTTAAAGCGAAGTAACATCTCTAAATGCCAAATTAATTGCCCAGAACTCCCAACATTTCCAAGATCATCACAAAGAACTCTTTTTCTTAAGATAGAGAAATGGACTCCCGGATAATTCATAATAAAATTATAGAGCCTTTTTCTGCATTGGTTTTTGAGTATAGTTCCTTTAGAAAATTTAGAACCCTCAATTAAAATCTTCTTATCCAGTAATAATTGGATAATACTTAAAAGACCATTTTTTGGGAATTTTAATCTCTTTTTTGCCCTATTATATAATGTTTCAATACTCAACACTTTGTTTTGACTCATAATTTCTTCTGCTATCCCTATTACTTTTTTTACACTAGGATGATCTAATCCAAGGGATTTAGCTTTAATTTGAGTCTTCATCGCAAAGTTAATTATTATTGTTCAATAGGATAAAGTCATTCTGGGTTTGATCTTTTAACTCATTAATGATTTCACTAAAAAGCCTTTTAAATTCTGAAAATGTTCCTCGAGGTGCTTTAAGGATTTCTTTTTTAACTAATTTCCTAATATCAGAGTTCTTTATACTATCGTTAAGGATTCTATAAAGATTGTTTCTTAATAAATATAATGATACATTTTCCTTTAAAGGTAGGATTTTTAGAAGAAACTGTAATTTCTTTGAAAAATGTAATATCCAAACCTTTTTTTTGCTCTTTTCTACCTCTATATTTTTACATCTGATTACTAAATCTTCGACTTTCTCCGATACACTTCGATTCTTATTCTTATTACTTCTTTTTCTTTTATCCAAATTTCCGCTGCCGAAACTAAATATTATAATAATCTGAATAATGAAAATAAATAATATTTGGAAGATTTAAACCACCATTATTAAGATTTTTCATTAGATTAAATTTTAAATCAAAATAATAATAATCATATTACTCCTATAAAGGTATTAAGACCGAAATTCAACAAAAAAAAAGGATGATTCGTTCACATACCATTTAATTCATTGATCGGTGTCTTTAAGAATCTAATTTAAAAAAAAGGATGTAATTATTTTACTTTTAACTTTTTCTTTATGAGATATATTGAAACTATTGCTTATTTTCAATTAAACATATAAAAAATCCTATGGTATCATGAATATGTGGATATATTCTTTGCGAATGCTTTAGTTGATTCATCAAATCCTTCCCAAATACCTTAGTTAATCCACTCACTCCAAATTCAATCTGAATTTTTCGAATATTAAATTTAGTATGTCTTTTTAGTACATCATCAATCACTAACTCATTCTCTTCAGGAGCAATCGAACAAGTGCTATACAATAACTTTCCATTTGGTTTTAGGGTGTTTAAGCCTGCCGTAAGCAAATTTTTCTGTATAGAAGACATCTTTTCAATGTCTTTTAATTTTCTACTAGTTTTCCTACTTTTATCTTGTCTTATTAAACCTTCTCCTGTACATGGTGCATCCAATAATATTTTATCTGCTTTAACATTCAATTTATGAAGATTTACTGCATCAAAATTTAATATAATGGAATTTGTAATTCCTAATCTACGTAAATTCATTTCTAAAGCGGGAATCCTCTTCTTATTCCTATCGATCAAAATGAGGGTTCCTTTATTCTTCATTATTTGAGCTAATTGTGTTGCTTTACTCCCAGGCGCAGCACACATATCAATAACTAATTCACTAGGTTTTGGGTCAAGGATCAAAGCAGGCAACATTGAAGCTACATTCTGTAAATAATAATAACCTTGCAGAAATTCGTGAGAAGATCCTAAATTAAAACTCTCCTTAATTACTTTAAACCCATAAGGTATCCATTCTAATGGCTCTATCTTAAAATCTTTTAGTTCTAATCTATGTTTTAGTTCTAAGGGAGAGATCTTAAGTGTATTGACTCTAATTGATGGAGTTAATGGTTGTTCATTGGCTTCTAATAACTTAATCGTGTCATCTAGTCCTAAGAATTCGAGATATCTTTCTATAATATAAGGAAGATATTTAAATTGTTCTGCGAGTTTCCTTGATTCTGCTTTTAATTGAGTGATAAAAACAACAACTCCATTTCAATCAATTAATACTAATAAAAAATGATTCATTATAATTGTTATCTATGAGGAAAGAATTAATATGATTGAAGTTGAAATTAAAGCGAAAATTTTTGATTCAGATTTATTAAGAAAGGAATTCAATGAAAAACAGGGGATCTATCAATTTTCATTAATACATGAAGATACATATTTTAATATGCCGGACGGATTAAGAGATTTCAAAAAGACTGATGAAGCCATAAGACTCCGTAAGTCGATTAGATTCATTAAAGGTAATAAAGGGGAAGAACAAGAGAAAGAAGTTTATTTTACATACAAAGGAAAAAAGATAGATAATTCTACTAAGACTCGTGAAGAAATAGATTTAAGAATTGAAGATTTTGGAAAAATGAAGAGAATTTTAAGCATACTCGGATTCAAAGAGGTGTTTAGTATCAAAAAAGAAAGAGAATTGTTTACGTTTGATTATAAAAACTATTCTATTGAAGCTTTAATTGACTACCTGCCAATCTTAAATCAACATTTTATTGAAGTTGAATATTTATCAGATTCTTCAGAAAAAATAGATGAAATTAAGGATGTTTTATTTGATTTCTTAAGCTTATTCAATATTAAAAAGGAAGACTCTATAAGAGAATCATATTTAGAACTCGTTATTGAGAAACTAAAGGTTTAATCGCTTTTCGAAAAAAAGTTTTCCTAAATAAAAAGCTTCTTGGATCTGCAGAAGAGAGCCCTTTCTGGTCGGTTTATCTTGCTGCCATTCTTTAAAATGATGGGGGGAGGAAAAAAAATTGATATTCTTACATAATGATGTTGCAGCACAACAGGAGTATTCCATATCAAACCAAACCACAACATTTTCGTGGTTTAGATATATTATTTCATTATCTTCAATTTTTATTTTCACTTCATCATTACAATGAAGGCATTTAGAGTTAATTGAAATATTACAATTTAGCATGAAGCTTATACCCAGAGCATCTACAGCGCACATAGAATTTATATCTTTATATTCATTTGTTCTGAATTTAATTAAATGTGCTGTCTTATAACCAGAAAATGGATATGCTGCCATAATCTTTGTATTACTATCTTCATCAAGATGTATAATATCAATCTTATCTAGTGTTTTTAAAATTTCTTGGATTTCTTCCTGTTTCATTAAAGTAAATTCTTCTTTAATATCTTCAATAGAGGGAATCCTCCCTAAAATCGGTGATTGACTTAATATATAATGTCTTATAGAATTTTCATCTTTTGAGAGTCCTTGACCGAATTTCCCTTCCATATCTTCGAGACAACAAGCAGCTTCGTAAATTTTCTTAGCTTTCTCAGTTAATTCAGGCTTAATCCTTACACTATTTATCGATTTCATTATGTTACAATATGTTTTTTCTTACTTATATCTTAAATCTATAATTTAGAAAAAGATTGTTTGAAACTACAAAAAAAAAAGAAATGGAAAAGAAATAATCATAAATAACTAACGTGCATTAATAGGTTCTATAAGTTCTATAAAATGCGTTAATTTCATCTTTTTTAATTATTATATCCCTTGTATATGATTTTTTTACTTTGTTCATATTCTACTTTCACTCCATTCTATTCTAAATATTAAATATTGAGATTAGTATAAAAAAAATTTGGAGTCCAATTTTTATATCTACTCATACTAGTAAAAATCGGACTATGTTTCATTTTAGTAATTACGTTCTCTTTTTATAATCGAAGAGAGATTAATCTCTAAATAGAATTGGAGTTTCTAAAGATGAAAATAAATAATAATTTGATACGAAAACCCTTATCTCACGAAGGGTATTCAAATTTTCTTGAGATATTTAAACTATAAATTTCTTTTTCCTTTTTTGTTGAGATATGACAAGATTCTATTTTTTTAAATATACAAATTCCCCATCTATTATCCTTACTAAATATCGTCTTCCTTTAATAATCCACATTATCTTATGCCCTTCTCTCGTTTTTTTACCCCATTCTGATTTTTTGTTGCGATTTTGTTCAATATATCGATATCCAAAAAGATCGACGTATTTAATACCACTTGAAAATTTTTCGATGGAGTATTCAATTTCATCTATTTCAACATTCTTTTTACCTTCAAATATAGCTTTATATATCTTCAAACCATTTTCTTTCAAATTCTCCATATTTTTGAGCCTCTTAAATGATAGTTATAAAGAATTTTGGAATCTAATCCTTTATTACATAATCTTTTACGACTTCATGGTGGCATACGGTAATCGAACTATTAGAGGGAGCAATTAAATTAACTTTTTCCAATACTTCCACGTGTGAGGAGAGTAGAACAAGATTATCATTATTACCGATTATTTTAACACCATCATGGATTAAACAGTTATCCGAGATGATAGCATTTTCTATTTTCACATCTTTAGAAATATAAGCCTCATTATATATAACAACATTTTTAATTTCAACACTCTCTCCTATATAAACATTATCCCCTATAATAGCGTTTGGTCCAATTTGGCAATCTTTTCTAATCACTACATTTTCTCCAATAGTGACAGGTGGATTTATCGTGACTTTCCCTTCTACATCAAGGTTTTCATGGAGTAAATTTTCCTTTTGTTCCTTCGAGTTGCTTATCATATCTTTCATTAAAAGAATATTCCCTTCTAGTAATTCCTCTGGGTTTCCAATATCTTTCCATACACCTGATATTGGATAATAATACAAACTTTCTTCTTTAACTAATTTAGGAAATACTCCTGTCTCAATTGAGATTTTTTTTTCTGGTTCAATATGTTTAAAAATTTCCGGTTCTAAAAGATAGACGCCAGCATTAATCGGCATAGGTACATGTTTTTCTCCAGGGGAGTGATATTCAGATTTCTCAAGAAATTTCAAAATTTTCTGAGATTCCTCCTCAACTATTAAAACTCCATATCGAGAAGGATCATCAACAATTTTGCTCGCAATTAGCCCAATCCCTCCATATTTTTTATGTGCCCTAACCATTTCATT
>Ga0209976_10001514_pt1 | contig 13678 bp, 14 predicted proteins | sample SumtaG_FD_182806 | JGI IMG/M metagenome (GOLD analysis project Ga0209976, IMG submission 182806) | Deep subsurface microbial communities from Indian Ocean to uncover new lineages of life (NeLLi) - Sumatra_00157 metaG (SPAdes) (version 2) | ecosystem: Environmental > Aquatic > Marine > Oceanic >...
TAAACCTTAACTACTTTAAACCAGAAGAATTTTCTAACCCAGAAGATTTCTATTACACCAACAGACAAAAAATCAGCTCTGAAACCAGCGAAGTTTTACTTGACTACCTGCCTAAAACCGCTAAACAACCAGCCAACAAAATTCCCTCAACTAGTCTTTTTGAAACCAAAGCCACCATCACTAATCTTCAATCAAAAACTGGCTATATTAGTTTTATCAGCCAAACAGATCAACCTACTAGCTTTATCTTTAATCAATACTTTTTTCCTGGCTGGCAAGCTCAAATTAATAATCAATCGGTTGACATTCAACCTGACACTGAACTCGGCCGTATCCAACTGACTCTGCCAGCCGGCCAGCATCAGGTTAAGATAGAACTTAATAGAACTCAACTTCAGCGCTGGTCAGATATAATTAGCTTGTTAGCCTGGCTAGGCTTAGCCGGCTATATATTAAATAAACGTTATGTCTAAAACCTTGTTTGAAACCGAACCAGAGCTGGATGTGTCTCAAATTAGTCATCGAGCTGTTTCCGGTGTTTTAGTCTTAACCTTGCGTAAATTTGCCCTTAGAGCTGTTAGCTATTTAGGTAGTATCTTTTTAGCCCGACTCTTAACTCCCGAAATCTTTGGTGTTTTTGCCATTGTTAGCTTTATCATTGCCTTTTTCTCATTTTTCTCTGATGTCGGCCTAGGCGCAGCCCTAATTCAAAAAAAAGACCGACTGACTCAAAAAGATTTAGCCGCTACCTTTACTCTTCAGCAGCTTCTCGTCCTTTTAGTCGTTGTTCTCATCTTCCTCATTTCTCCTTTCTTAGCCAATAAATACAACTTAGGCACTCAGGGTGTTTGGTTAATTCGAGTTTTCTCTATCTCTCTATTTCTAAGTTCCCTGAAAACCATTCCTTCAATTCTTTTAGAAAGACGCTTAAAGTTCGCCAAGTTAATTGTTCCTGAAATTATTGAAGTCATTTCTTTTCAGTTAATTGCTGTTGGTTTAGCTTGGCTAGGTTTTGGCATCTGGAGTTTTATCTTCGGCCTCTTAGTCAGAAGCCTGCTCGGTGTTATTGCTCTTTACTGGATTTCTCCTTGGCGACCAAGCTTTGCCTGGGACTTAAACATTACCAAGCGTTTAATCTCTTTTGGTATTCCTTTCCAACTCAATGGCTTCATCGCCATGATCAAAGACGCAGTCATGCCTCTCTTTGTTGGCGCTGTTTCTGGCGCGGCTGCCCTTGGCTATCTTAACTGGGCCCTGACTTTTTCCAAGCTACCCATTCTCTTTATGAGTGACATCTTTCGAGTTACTTTTCCCACCTATTCCAGAATTCAACATAATAAACAGCTTTTAAAAGCTGCTATTGAAAAAACCATCCGTTTCACCAATCTCTTTTTATTCCCCGCCGTTTTTCTTCTTGCCGCCACCGCCAAGCCCATTATTCGCCTGGTTTTTACTGACAAGTGGTTACCAGCTTTACCGGCTTTTTATGTTCACCTTTTTGGTATTTTAGTGGTTGGCATTACTAATACCTTTATGGACAGCTTTTGGGCCATGGGTAAAACCAAAATCGCCATCCGGCTTTTAATTATCTTTACCATCATTAACTGGGCCACCAGTGTCCCTCTAGTCTATAAATATGGCTTTATTGGTGCTATGGTCGGCTCAGTCATTGTTCTTTATGTCAGTTTGCCTTTAACTTGGTACTACATCAGGAAAATTGTGCCGGTTAAAGTTATCTCACACATTTGGGCCAGTTTCACTGCTGCCGGCCTGGCTGGTTTGCTCACCTGGAAGCTGGCCTTAAGCCTGGCTACCAGCCTTCCTAGCCTCATCCTAACCCTTTTCCTAGGCGGCCTTAGCTATTTAGCTCTGATTTTCCTTTTTGACAAACAAAATCTTTTAACCGATATTCGCTGGTTTTTAGCTAAAATTAAGCCGAGAAAATAGACAGTTAGAGGTATAATTAAGCATTCATGCCGAAATTCAAAAAAATCTGTACGGTTGTCTTAGAGTACTCTAATCCCCAGATGACCCTGGAAACCATTCAGTCCTTAAAACAGGCCCTCATTCCCCCTGGTTTTAAACACCAGATTATTGTTATTGATAACACTCCTGTGCCTGACGGTACTCTAAAGAAAGAGCTTAAAAAATATCGAAATATCCAACTCATTACCACTTTACAAAACACCGGCTTTGCTCAGGGAAATAATCTAGGCATTCAAGAGGGATTAAAGCAAAAATGTGACTATTTTATTCTCCTTAACAATGACGTTGAGCTTCACCCTCAATTTCTTAAATACTTACTTAAATCAGCTCAGACAGGCGCTGACATAGTTGTGCCTAAGATCTACTTTGCCAAAGGCTATGAATATCATAAAAATCGCTATAAAAAATCTCAATTAGGCAAAGTTCTCTGGTATGCTGGCGGTCAGTTTGATTGGGATAATGTTCAAGGTAAGCATCTAGGCATGGATGAGGTTGATACTGGTCAATTTGACCAGGAAAAACCAGTTGACTTTGCTAACTTTTGTTGCGTGCTTATCAAAAAGCCAGTCTTTGATCTCATTGGTCTCTTAGATCCCAATTACTTCCTTTATTGGGAAGATGCTGATTTTTCTACTCGCGCCCAACAAGCTGGCTTTACTCAAGTTTATCAACCCAAAGCCATTATCTGGCATAAAAGCTCTGGCAGCTCAGGTTCTGGTTCCAACCTTCACGACTATTACTTAACTCGCAACCGCTTAATCTTTGGCTTTAAATATGCCAGCTGGCGGACTAAATTTGCCCTTTTCCGTCAAAGCCTTAACCGCTTATTAACTGGTAGAGATGGTGAAAAAAAAGGTATCATTGATTACTATTTATTCCGTCGAGGCAAAGGCAGTTTTACATGAAGCTTAGCATTATTGTCATCACCAAAACCAACCAACCAACTCTTAAAACCTGCTTAGATAGTTTAAAGCCAGCCAGTGAAATTATTGTTGTTGATGACTTTTCTGAAGACAATACCTTAAAGATTGCTAAAAAATATACTCAAAGAATTTTCACTCACAAACTCACTAGCTTTCCGGATCAAAGACACTGGGCCTCTACCAAAGCTACCGGCGACTGGTTTATGTTTATTGATGCTGATGAACAACTCACTTCTAAAAACTGGCAAGAAATTAAAGATACCTTACCTAAAACCAACCACGCCGCCTTCCGTTTTGCCCGCCAAAACTACTTTTATAATAAAAAAATCCGCCATGGTGGTTATTGGCCCGACTATCAAACCAGGCTTTTTAAACGCTCAAAATTTAAAGGAGTCAAAGGCGTTACTCATGAACAGTATTTATTTACAGGCTCCTTAGGTACTTTAAAAGAGTCGGTTCCACATCACCCTGATAGAAGTATTGCTTATGGTTTAAATAAGTCTATTATCTGGACACCTAAAGAAGCAGAAGCTTTATTCAAAGCTGGCCATCCTCGCATTACCTGGTGGCGTTTGTTAAAAGTCATGATTTCAGAATTCTGCTATCGCTATCTTAAAAAGCAAGGCTTTCGTGATGGTTACGTTGGTTTTATCGAGGCTTTTATCCAAGCCATGAATAAATTCTTTATTTACCAGCAAGTTTGGGAACTTCAACAAAAATGAAGATCGGTCTCTACAGTCCTTTTTTAGCTGATAATATTGGCGGTGGTGAACGCTATCTTTTAACCGTAGCTGAATGCCTTCTGCCTCAACACCAAGTTGATTTAATCATTCCCGCCAACCAAGGTTATCAGCCCAAAAAGCTTAAACACCATTTTATTAACGCTTTTAATCTAAATCTAGATAAGCTTAATATTATTCCTGGTCCTTTTGGTTCAGATTTTTCTCGTCAGGATCGTCAAACCCTTACTCGTCAATATGACTCTTTTTACTACATGACCGACGGTAGTTTCTTTATCTCCAAAGCCAAGCACAATGCCGTTCATTTTATGATCCCTTTTAACCACCCTCCTCGATTTTTTCAAAGACTCAAGCTTAAATCTTGGCACATTAAAACCGCTAACTCTCATTTCACCAAGCAATCTTTAGAAAAAAACTGGCGTCTTAAAATTGACTATGTTCACTGGGGAGCGGTTAGTCCTCAGGACTTTAAACCCCTGCCTAAAAAAAATCTCATTCTTCACGTCGGCCGTTTCTTTAGCCCAAAAGGTAACAAGCACTGCAAACGCCAAGACTTTCTGGTTAAAACCTTTATTAAAATGTCTCAGCAGGGCTTAAAAGACTGGCGTTTAATTTTTAATGGCCCGGTTGATAAAGGCAAAGACAATTTTCAATATCTGACTAAGGTTAAACGTTTAGCCAAAGGTTATCCCATTACCTTTAACACCCAAGCTAGTTTTAAAACTCTTCAAAAAAACTATGGCCAGGCCAAGATCTATTGGCATGCGACTGGCTATGGCATTAATCCCATTGCTAATCCTCAAGCCGTTGAACACCTGGGTTTATCCACAGTTGAAGCCATGGCGGCCGGTGCTGTACCAGTAGTGATTAACAAGGGTGGTCAACCAGAAATTGTCACTCATGCCATTAACGGCTTACTCTGGCAAACTCAATCAGAATTAATCAATCACACCTTAGAGGTGATACAGAATTACGGGCTTTGGAGTAAATTATCAACTAGAGCTCAAACTCGAGCCAAAGGCTTTTCTAAACAAAAATTCTGTCAAATGACCAAAAAAATCTTTAATCTATGAAAACCATCTCCATTGTTATCCCAAATTACCAGAAACAACCTCTGCTTAAACATTTACCCGCTGTTATCAAAACCTGTCCTCAATGTGAGATTATTGTCGTCGACGATGCCTCACCTGATGATACCGTCAAAATCCTTAAAGCTAAGTTTCCTCAAGTTAAGGTCGTGGTTAATAAAACTAACCAGCGCTTTGCTGTTTCCTGCAATAATGGCATCAAAGCTGCTCAAGGCGATATTGTAGTTTTAATTAATTCTGATGTTTCACCTAAATCAGGCTTTCTTAAGCCTCTAATAAAGAATTTTACTGATGATCAGGTATTTTCAACTTCTTGTCTGGAGATCGAAACTAAAAAAGGTAAGCAAATTAAATCCGGTAAAAATCAGTGTCAATTTAAACGCGGCTTTCTAATTCATTCAGCTGCTAAAATCACTAGCCTAAAGAAAACTGTCCCTAACTGTTGGGGTTCAGGCGGTGCTATGGCCTTAGATAGAAAGAAATATTTAACCATTGGCGGCATGGATCCCATTTACAAACCTGCTTACTGGGAAGACATTGATCTTTCCTGGCGGGCTAGGGAAGAACATGGTTGGAAAATCTTGTTTGAGCCCAAAGCCCAAGTCTATCATCATCATGAAACCACCAATCTGAGTGTTTTTGGTAAAAAGAAAATGGAGTTCATGGCTGCCAGAAATCAGTATATATTTGTTTGGAAAAACATTCGCGGCCGCCAACTGCTTGAACACTTTCTCTGGCTGCCTTATCATTTAACCTTTACTGCTATTCGCACTCAAGGAATTTTCTTACTGGCATTTTTTAAGGCTATAATACACTGGATAAAATATAAATACTTATGAAAGCAGTTTTTCTAGGAGTGGGCGAGGCTTTTGATGAAAACTATCCCACAGCCTCAATTTTAGTTGAATCCAAAACTAAGCTATTGCTAGATTGTGGTTATTCCAGTCCGCCTCAAATCTGGAAATATAACCCTAACCCTAATTTTCCTGATGCTGTCTACCTGACTCACTCTCATGCTGATCACTATTTTGGCCTGCCTTCTTTGATTACTCGTATGTTTGTCGACAAACGCAAAAAACCCTTAACCATCATTTGTCAGGCAAAAGATTTATCTCAACTTAAAAAAGTTTTTGAATATGGTTACAAAACTATCCTTTCCAGGCTGCCTTTTAAACTTAATTTTCTCCCCATTAAGCCCACCGATAAAATTTCCTTTAATGAGTTAAACTTAAGCTTTGCTCCCACTCTTCACGCCATTCCTAATTTAGCCATTAAAGTTGATAATGGCAGAAAAAATTTATGCTACAGTGGTGACGGCGAAATTACTCCTAAAACTAAGCAGCTATTTGCCAATACTGACTTACTTATTCACGAAACCTATTTATTTGATAAGCATTTCCCCAAACACAGTTCAATTAAAGAAGTTATTAACATGGCTAAAGCTAATAATATTAACCAAGTCGCTTTATTTCATCTCCGGCGCGATGTTAGGCAAAAACTACCTCAAATTAAATCCAAACTAAAAAAACAACAACTCAAGATTAATTTTCCCAGCCCAGGAGATATAATATCTATATGAAAGCTTTAATCTTAGCTGCTGGCTTTGGAGTTAGGCTCAGAGAAATTATTCACGGCCGACCCAAACACCTCGCTCCCATTAATGGTCAACCATTTTTACGCCACCTGCTTAAACTGCTTAAAAAAAGAGATTTTAAACAAGTAATTTTATCAGTTGGCTATTTAAGTCAATATATTCTTGATGAATTTGAACACGACCAAGAAGACTTAAAGCTTACTTTTTCCGAAACTCATCGCCCTTTAGGTACTGCCGGCAGTCTTAAACAGGCTCAATCTTTGTTATCAGCAGACTTTATTGTCATCAACGGCGATACCTATCTAGATATTAACTATCAAAAATTATTAACTCAGCATCAAAAATCTTCTGCTTTGATTACTATTGTTGGTGGCAGTCAGCGTCAACAAACAGGCGGTTTAATTATTGCCCAAGATAACTTAGTCACTGATTTTATTGCCCACCCTGATAAATCTACCCAAGGGTTTATTCATAGCGGTGTTTATGCTATTTCGCCTAAAGTTTTTAAATCTATTCCTTCTCGAACAAAATACTCACTGGAAAAAGATCTCCTACCTGCTTTAATTGCCAAAAAACAAGTTTATTTATTCAAAACTAATAAAAACTTTATTGACATTGGTTCTCCTCAGGGTTATCAAAAAGCTTTAAAGCTTTTAACTTAATATATGGAAGATACCAAAACTAGAATTCAGAATCATTTAAAAAACAGCGCTCTTGTCTATCAGCAGATGATTGATCGCTGTTGGCAGCCAATTCAACAAGCAGCTCTGGTTCTTATAGAAACTTACTACAAGCAAGGCGGCACTGTTTTTACTTGCGGTAATGGCGGCTCTGCAGCCGACGCCCAGCACATCAGCGATGAACTCATGTGTATGTTACGCAGCAACCATAAATTTGAGTATCGTTTTCCTTTATCAGCCCATGCTCTAACTACTGACACTTCAGTTATTACCGCTATTTCTAATGATCTTGGTTATGAATATATTTTCTCTCGTCAACTGGAAGCTTTAGCTCAAACTAAAGACCTACTTATTGGTCTATCCACTTCCGGTAACTCACCTAATGTGGTTAAAGCCTTTGAATTAACTAAAAAACGTGGTATTAAATCTATTGCCTTTACTGGTCATGGATCTTCCAATTCAGGCGGCAAGATTGCCAAATTAGCCGACATTGTTATTAATATTCCCGCTACTGATGTCGGCATTATTCAACAAGGTCATGTAGTTGCTTTTCATTCAATCTGTGATGTTATGGAGGAAATTCTTTTTGGCAAACGAGGCTTAAAGATTACTAAAACAAAGTCTCAATGAAAATTGTTTCTCAAGCTCCTTGCCGGATAAGTCTAGTTGGTGGCGGCACTGATGTTGATCCCTTCGCTTCTCAACACGGCGGTAAAGTTTTAAACCTCTCCATTAATCTTTATAATCAAGCCACTTTAACTCCTTGGAATAAGTCTGAAGTTAGCCTAAAAGCTTTAAATGAAAAACGAACCATTCCTCATTTAAAACAGCCTCTTAAATATGGCCAGGACCCTAAGTTTGACCTCCTTCGAGCCATCATTAATCATTTTCGTTCCCGCATTCCCTCAGGTTTTAGCTTAACCATCACTCAAACCACTGACAGTCTATTAGGTCTAGGTAGATCTGGATCAGCTGCTGTTTCTATCATTGCTGCTTTCAGCCACTGGCTAAAGCAACCCTTATCTCCTTTAAACATGGGCCTTTTAGCAGCTGATTTAGAAGTTAATCAACTTGGCTGGTCTGGCGGTAAACAGGATTCTTTAGCCGCTGCTTTTGGTGGCTTTAATCTAATGACCTTTGGTCCAGGCAGCAAAACAACTGTTAAGTCCGTCAAGCTATCGTCTAAAGCCATTACCGCTTTAAAACAAAGAGTCTTTATGGTTTCTATTGGCGGTAATCGCCATTCAGCTAAACAACAGGCAGAATTAATCAAAGGCATGTCTGATAAGAACAAGCTCAAAGCTTTATTTGCTCTTAAAGATTCAGTCGATGATGCGGTTAAAGCCCTTAAATTAAAAGATTGGCAAACTTTAGGCAGTCTTCTTCATCAGGGCTGGGAGAATAAAAAGAAATCTAACCCAACGGTCACTAACCAATTAATCGATAAAATGTACCATCTCGCTAAAAAAAATGGTGCCTATGGTGGTAAGATCTCTGGTTCTGGTGGCGCTGGTCATATGTTTTTTATCATTCCGCCTTCAAAAAAATCAGCAGCCATTAAAACTCTAGTTAAAGCCGGCGCCAAACATATTAAATTTGATTTTGATTTTAAAGGCGTTACAGTTAAAACTTTATGATTATTCAAGGCCACTCAGTCTATATTCGCCCTGGTTTTATTCCTAAAAAAAACTGGGCAGTTTTTCTTGATCGTGATGGCACTATTAATCATGAAGAACACTTGGTTTATAAACTCAAAGACTTTAAGCTAATTCCTCAGGCCGCTTCAGCCATCAAAAAACTCAATCAAGCTAACATCCCGGTCATTGTTGTTCATAATGCCGCTGTCGTAGCTAGAAATCTCTGCCAACCCGACCAAGTCGATAAACTTAATCAATTAATGATTACCCAACTAGCCAGTAAAAAAGCCTTTATTGATGCTATTTTTTATTGCCCTCATCATCAAGCTGCTTTCAATCCTAAAATGATTAAAGATTGTCAGTGGCGAAAACCTAGGCCTGGCATGCTGAAAGCTGCTGCTAAACAGTTTAAGCTTAATTTAGCTAAATCATTTATCATCGGCGATACCGCTCGTGATATCTTAGCCGGCCAAGCAGTTAAAGCCACCACCATTCTGGTTAAAACTGGCCATGCCGGAAAAACCTCAACCCATCAAGCCCAACCTGATAAAATTAGTCAAAATATTTTAACTGCTGTTAATTGGTTATTAAGCTTATGAAAGTCTTTATTTTAGCCGGTGGTCTTGGCACTCGGCTTAAATCTTTAACCAACAATCAACCCAAAGTCATGATTAAGATTGGCGATAAACCAATCCTGGAGCATTTAGTCAACCTCTGCGTAAAACATAACTTCACTGATATTATTATCAGCCTTTTTCACTTGCCTAAACCAGTGACTCAATACTTTGGCAATGGTAAAAAACTCCATGCCCGTATTTCCTACTCAATTGAAACCAAGCCTATGGGTGGAGCTGGCGCTATTAAATACGCTGAACCGCTTTTAAAAGACGACTCCTTTTTTGTTCTAAACGGCGATGTTATGACCTGCGCTAACTTAACCAAAATAGCTCAATTCCATCAGCAAAAACAAGGCTTAGCTACTTTTTTAGTTCATAAAACCGATCATCCTTATGACTCAGATTTAGTAGAGTTTGACAATAATGATTTAATTACCAAATTCTTTCGACCTCAAAAGGGTGATAAATTTAAACCCACCTCCAAAACCGGCACCCATATTTTTGAGCCTGAAGTTCTGGATTTTATCCCTCCAGACATTAAATATTCCTTAGAAAAACAACTAATTCCAGATTTACTCAAGCAAGGCAAAAAACTCTATGCCTATTACTCCAATGAATATTCTAAAGACATGGGTACTTCCCAAAGACTAACCCAAGTCAGAAAGGATTTTAAGGATGGCAAAATTACCATTTAAAAATATTTGGCTATTCTTACCTTGTCTGAATGAAGAGGGTAATTTAAAGCCAATAGTTAAAGCGATTTTAAACTTAAAAATTCCTCAGCTTCGCATCGCCTTAATTGTTGATAAATCCACAGATAAAACTGAAACCATTGTTGATCAATTAAAGAACCAATATCCCCAAAAAATCGCTGTTCTCCATCGCCAGCCGCCTGCATCCAGAGCCTTAGCTGGCAAAGATGCTTTTATGTTCTGCCTTAATAAACAAGCTGACGTTATTATTGAGATGGATGCTGACTTTTCGCATCATCCTAAATACATTCCTCAAATGTTAAAAGAACTGACTGACCCTCAAGTTGACGTAGTTCTTGGTTCTCGTTTCTTGCCCGGCGGTAGTGACTCTGACCGCTCACCTTTTCGTACCTTTATTAGCAAATTATCTGGTATTATATTTAGAATAATTTTAGGCATTAAATTGACCGACATGGGCTCTGGTTTTAAAGCCTACAAAAGAAAAGCCCTTCAATCCATCAAACCCAAACAACTCTTTTCTCAAAAAGGCCTGGCTATTTCTACTGAATCAATCTTTAGGGTTCTCAAGAACGGTTACCAGGTTAAAGAAATTCCGATTATTTTCAAAGATCGTCGGGCCGGCGAATCCAAGCTTTCCTGGAAAGATTTTTTTGAACCAGTCATTATTAGCTTTAAGTTGATTCATCACCTTGGAAGATACTGCGGATAATCATATACTATACATAATGATTTGGATTAAAAAGAACTGGAAATTGCTGGTTATTATTGTTTTAGCCGCTTTTTTACGCCTCTATAATCTTTCTTCTAACCCTCCGGCTTTAAGTTGGGATGAAGCTGCCATTGGCTGGAATGCTAAAACCATTTTTCATACCCGCCGAGATGAATACGGCACCCGTCTCCCTTTAAGTTTCCAGTCATTCGGAGATTATAAAGCCCCAGTCTATATTTACTTAACTGCCCCCATCGTTGGGTTGTTTGGTATGAACGAATTCAATGTTCGCTTGATTTCAGTCTTAGCCGGCATAGCCAGCGTGGTAGTCATTTACTATTTAGCTCAAGCGCTTATTCCTAAAGCCAAAAACCTACCCTTACTTTCAGCTTTATTATTAGCCATCACTCCTTGGCATGTTTTAATGTCTCGCCCCGCCTTTGAACCCAACCTAGCCTTATTCTTTATTTTATCAGCCATATATTTTCGCCTTAAGAGTTTTAAACATCCAAGTTTGATTATCTTAACTGCTCTATCTGGCGTGTTAGCTTTGTATACCTATCACAGTCCAAAAATCTTTTTGCCGCTTTTAATTCTGGGTGGCGTTACCATCTTTAGGAAAAAAGTTTTTGCTAAAAAGATGAGGCAATGGACCATCGCGGCTGCAATTTTAGCTGCGATTTTATTATTTCCTTTAGCTAAAGATACTTTGTCTGGCGGCGATTCTCGTTTCCAAGGCACCTCAATTTTCTACACCAAAGAAGGGGACTCAAAGCCCTTTAATCTGTCTTTAGCTTCAGATCTGATTAAAAACTACTTTATTCACTACTCTCCTCAGTTTCTCTTCTCAGGTAACAGTAACATTCCTCGAATTCAAATGCAGCAACTTGGCCTGCTTTTATTAATCCAAGCCCCATTTTTGATTATCGGCTTTATTTATCTGCTTAAACACCGTCAAACCAACTGGGCTAAATTTTTACTTTGGTGGTTAATTGTTGGCCCTGTTCCAGCCATGATTGGTTTTGAAACCCCTCATCCTATCCGCGCTTACAATTTTCTGCCCGCATTAACTATTACTTCTGCTTTAGGTTTAACTCAACTCAAAAAACCTCTTTTTAAAAACTTAGTTATTCTTGGCTTTATTTTTAACATCAGCTTTTTCCTTTACCGTTACTTTATTCACTATCCTATTTACTCAGCTCCTGATTGGCAATATGGGTATAAACAGGCAGTTTTAACTGCCCGGGAATACGAAGACAAAGTTGATAAAGTTATTATCACTAGTAGCTATGGCCAGCCTCATATCTTTACCTACTTTTATCAACAACGCCAACCCTTAGATGTTTTCTGGGGTGCTATGATCAAGTACACCTTCAGAGATCTTAAATGGGATGAGGATCCACACTTAAATCAAGTTCTTTTAATTGGCACACCAGAAGAAGTTCCTCCTGATGCATCAGGAATAATTAAAACCATTAATTTCCCAGACGGAAAAGTAGCCTTTCAAGTAGTTAAGACATGAAACATAAACGCTGGTTAACCATAGCTTTTATTGGTTTTTTACTCTCCCGTTTATTTATCCTTAAATTTCCCCCTCCATTTTACTCAGATGTTTTTCATGACTATCGTCGTTACGTTCATATGTGGCAAGATGGCCTGACTCCTTACCTAAAGCACTTTTATGAATATCCGCCAGCCACCATTCCCATTCTCTCCTTTCCTCTTATTCTTAAAAACTGGGGATTAGGTCATTACTATCAAAACTATCGTCTTCAAATCTTTTTCTTTGATTTAATGCTGTTTTTCTTTATTCTTAAAACCCTTAATAAACTTAAAACCAAGCCTTTATCTAAGAATATTAGCTTAGCTTTTTATTTTCTGGCTCCCATGATTGCTAAAGATTTTTTCTATGAAGGCATTGACTGGATTTTTATCGCTAGTTTAGTTCTTGCAATTATTTATCACTCCAAGCGTCTACTCTTCTGGACATTATTTTGGCTTTCAACCTGCATAAAATTCCTGACTGCTCCTTTAGCCGCTGTCTTTTTATACCTTAGAAAACAAAATCTCCTAAAAGAACTTAAAACCATTATTCTTGGCTTTTTAATCATTTGGGGCTTGCCCTTAGCGATTTTTAGGAGCGCCTTACAAGTCATGTTTGTCTTTCATCAGCAAAGAGGTATTAAATACGCTTCTTTTCCTAGCTTTATTGTGGAAACCATTAATTATTTCACTCAATCTGAAACCAGACTAGATAAAGCGCCAGATTTTCAACTCCAGGGTCCAGTTTCTGATCTGGCAGAAAAAATTGTCGCTCTAGTTTTTCCTCTGAGCATCGCTTTAGTCTTAATCTATGCTCTGTTTATCATTCTTAAACCTAGGCTCAAAAACCTTCAATCCAGTCTTAAGCAACTATTTTTACTTAAATCCATTAATCTAAAACATCTTGATCCTTATACCTTCAGCCTTAAACTGGCTTTAATTTATATTTTTACTATTTTCTTTAGTGCTAAAATCTTTTCCCAACCCTTTCATCTTTGGTATATTCCTTTGATTACCCTATTTCCATTTAAAAAACTTAAAACCCAATTAACCTTTATTTTCCTAGCTTTATTATTACTCATAGTTGATACCACTCCCTGGATTAGACTAGATGAGCAACTGATGATTATTTCTCCGCTTCGCCTTAAGTTTTTTTCCTATTTACTCCTTCGTTATCTACCCATGGCCGCTTTGTTGATTTTATCTTTTAAACTCCCTAACAAATGAAAAAGAATTTATCTAAAATCTTACTGGCTCTAATTTTTCTTTTAGCTATTTTTCTGCGTTTCTATCGCCTTGGCTCTAATCCACCTTCTCCTTATTGGGAAGAAGCTGCCATTGGTTATGATGCTTACTCTATTTTAAAAACCGGTAAAGACTTTCACGGTAATTCTTGGCCAATAGTCGCCTTTGAATCTTTCGGCGACTACAAACCCAGTGTTTATTTTT
>Ga0209976_10001515_pt1 | contig 13673 bp, 35 predicted proteins | sample SumtaG_FD_182806 | JGI IMG/M metagenome (GOLD analysis project Ga0209976, IMG submission 182806) | Deep subsurface microbial communities from Indian Ocean to uncover new lineages of life (NeLLi) - Sumatra_00157 metaG (SPAdes) (version 2) | ecosystem: Environmental > Aquatic > Marine > Oceanic >...
TCGTCGCAATAGCCGTTTTCGGGTCTTTGTTTAAAAGCTTTAACTGCTTTCCAATAGAAGAAGGAGTAAGTTTCTTCTTAATCTCTTTCCTGTGCTGTACCCATTCCTCCCATGCCTTTATAAAGGTAGGGTTGTTAAGGTTGTCAGGGAGGGTTGTTTTCTCTTCTCTGTTCTTCTTTTCTCTTCTCTTCTCTGTGTACAGCCCTGTACAGTCTCGTACACATATCTCCTTCCCATCAAATGATTCCAAAAAGCCGTTCCTAATCAATACATCGAGGTTTATGGGGGAATTCGACGCTATTCTGCTTTGTAACCATTCAGGGTTATTAGGTAACTTATTTCCTATCTGAGCCACTAATAGCCGTAATCCGATAACGTGGTACTTGTAATCATCAGGCAACTCAGTGAACTCGTAGTTATTTAGCAACTCCCTGTCCAGTTTAATCCACTTCGGATCTCTATCTTTGTATTGTTGCATTGATTTCCATCCTTTGATTTGTAGATACTGCATGCTATGTCCTATCAAAAAAGTCCGTACAGGGGGCGTGAAACCAAGACAATAAAATACTGTGAGGAACCCCTGTACGGTTGATTTTGATGGTAGAATGTACTTTATTTGATTTCACGCTTCGCATTGTATCATATCCTTACTGGTTTGTCAAGATAAATCTTTAAAATTATTTCGCTCTCCCTATCTGTCTCATATACCTCACCTGCATATCCCAGTCAGCGTCCATAAACATCTGCATAGCGGCAGCGGCGGCAATAAAAAGCTTTCGTTCTTCAGACTTGCAATGCCTGCTGAACCGCTTAGCCGTGTTCTGCTCAGTGCTTATGGATGTTGCTTTCATTCTTCTTCTCTTTCGCTTAGTAATATATTCTGCCCCTCTTTGTAGGTGAATACTGGATGCTCCAACTTTAACTTATCGTCTATAAGGGTAAACCTTCGCTCGTATTCATTGATAATATCAAACGCCTTGATACAAAATTTCTCGGGGATTATAAACTTCCATGCCTTGATTAGTCCGGTAAGCTTCTGGATCAACTTACGTTGCTCACTGCCATCGTCTTCAATCTCCTTGATGCGCTTCCTTAAGTCTGCCATTTTCTCTTCAAGCTTTTTTTTTGTCATTATCTTCTCCGTGTCTTGGCTTGCTATCTCTTGGGTATTTATCTTTCCACTTTATGGGGTCATCTGGTAAGTATTTCTCCCAGCATACGAATTCGCCTTTGGTTGTTTCCGTTGCTGCTATCCTTCCGCATGTACAATCTTTACGTTCTATATGTTTCATAACTGTTTCTCTATATCCTGTCTTCGGTAGCCAAGCCTCCACAAGAAGCGGGCTATGTCCTTACCTGTCTGGCCTACCATAATCTCTTCTTTGTTCCAGTCGCAGGCGTGAAGAGCCTCATGAATGGCGGTTTCTAATCCTCGTATGGTTCCAAGATCTGTCATTATTATCAATTCCCGCTCTTTTGAAAACGTGTCACAGAGGCCGTCGTACTGGCCTAAGGTTATCTGGTATTTCTTACCACAAAAGGTATGAGTATAGATGTCAGTCATCGATTCTCCTCATAATAGCCGTCCGCATAGTATATAGCCGTAACGTCTGCGTGTGATAGATTTAACAGGTTGGCTACCCTAGTCACGTTTATCCCCTGCTTAAGCCCTTCATTGACCCAGAATCGTTTCACTGGGTCTACCTCGGAGGCTTCTCGATATTTAGTTGTAAGCCAATTTTGGGTCACTGTGCATATTCCCAAGTTAATTCGTACAAGTGTTCCGCTAGTTCTTCCAGCGTCTTGTTATATATCCCATGCTTCGCCATTGCCTTGAGTTCATAGTGTAAAGCCCTCATATCGTAATACCTGCGTGGGGCGTGGAAGTGTATATCAAATAATTCCTCGTCCTCTGGCAGATTAAATGTAAGCGTTGCCTTCATTCTTCTGCGCTCACGATCTCAACTTCTGTCCAGCGTGGCAGGCGAACTACCTCATCACCATTGTAACACAAAGAATATGTGCCGTCAAGGTGTTTAAAATCTAATTCTATATCGCCGAACCTTATCCTAGTATTATCTGGTACGTCAGCTAGCATCATTTTTATACCCTTTCTGGTTGTTTGTGATAAATCCTTGACAGTTATCAATAAGTGTAGAGGGTTTAGCGAACTGTATGGTAATTACAGGCTAACCTCGCGCATCTGAATGACCGTCTCGCACGATCTTCCGCCGCTGTCCCTGAATGGTGTTATGCCTATCTCCATAGCACTTATAGGCCTTGGCTTATACAACGCCCTAGAGGTGTAAGTAGATGGCCCAGCCTTGTATGACAGCCTCCACGTTCCCCAGTTGCCTAGATATTTCACGTTCTGTATACATTCTTTATCTTTGGTTTCTCTAGGTGGCACGCCAAGCTCAACAAGGGGAGGAGCTATACAGAATTGGTGATTGTGTCCCATAAGCAAAATATCAGCCCTAAACATATTAGCAATGTCTTCAAGCTTGTTAGAAGCCGCACCTAATCTTCTGCCTCCGCCTTGACCGTGACAAATAAACATAATCACGTTTTTAATAGAAGTGCCACTGCCTCGCTTGAATCTTAATACTATGAATGCCTCAGAAGTTAAATCTTCCGTGTCCATTTGGTCACACATAAATCCGTGGTGATCTATGTTGTGGTATTTCCTTATTGAATGCTCATGGTTGCCCTCGATCATGCCGATACATTTTCTCTTAATAGGTTTGAATATGTCATAGAATCGCTTTTTCTGGCAGTTTACTACATCTCTAAGGTGCGACTTAATAGTGTCCGCATCTCCATCAAACATCCAGTCGGGCAAGGACTCAGGGTCAAATCGCCTTAATTCCTGCGGCTTAATACACTCGCAGTGATCACCGCCGCCGAACCACCTGGCGTTAGGATTGCTAGCTATCATATTCCTGAGCTTCAGCAGCTTATTTTCCGCAACATCGTTAGCCCCCAGATGTATGTCTCCCAGTGGGTAAAACGTAAACTCCGTCTTGCGGGACTTAACTGGTATGTCGTAATATAGTATCTTCATATCTATTCCCTTTCTAATTCTAGTCGTTTAACTTTTACGCAATTCTTTATCAGGAGGTGCTACACCCCACCCCTTTTCCACTGACTTAGCCAATATCTCTTCGATAAACTGTGTCATATTCCGCTTACCCACTCCGCTGGTAGTAAGCCTGCCGATAGGGAATTTCCTACCAGATACATCTTGAGTAAAGAATATATCCTGCTTGAGCAAGGCAAGGCCACTACAAAGCCGTTTGACCTCATCGTCCCACCAATAGACACTTTCTTGGTTCTCGTCGTGTTTTGCTAGCCACGGCAAGCACACGCCCTTGTACCAACGTCTCTGCTGGTCTGTGACGTAATCTATAGGGTCAAGCAACTTAACCCCGCCCCCACGCTTAAGCTCGCCTAGGATCTCAGGTAGGGGCTTTTCAAAAGTGGGTTGACCGCAGCATATATTTATTACTTTATAGGTTGCCATAATATACCTTCATCCATCAAAAGTTTCTGTGTCCTAAATACGCCTTCATATAAATCTACAGTATCTTCTAGTACTTCTCTATATGTCCTAGGCCTACCTGACCTTCCGTCTACCCGATCATGGCAAGCAGAGCAACCGTGAGCCGCAATGAAATCATTAACCTTTAACCCTGCGCCGCCGCCTATACTTGGCTTGTGAACATGGCACAGCACTGTCGTTTCTGGGTCACGGTTACATTCATCAGTTCTTATCTGGCAATCTCTGTCCCTTGCCTGTTCTCTGAGTGGGTGTTTCATTCTTCTTCAACCTCGATTACTTCTTCATTCTCTCTGAATGTATCACAGTCTTCCTTACTGTAGTTCCTGCATTTCATACATCCGCTGTCTTGATTATGACAATACACGGCGTGAGTCCCAAACCTACATCCCCAGAAACAGGGCTGGTCATAGAACATGTCTTCGTCGGAGCACAGTTCAAGTACAGTTAAGTTTTTATAGGCCGTCCGAAGCTGGACTGTATGTGTTAGTGGCTTTTCATTCATTTCTTATTCTCCAATCTTGCCTTCCAGTAAGTGACATTTCCAACCCAGTTCACATTCAAGGGATGGGCATCGGGTGGACAATATCTCCGCCCCATGAAAATTATGAAGTCTTCCGGTTTACCAGCCTTAACCCACCTTGCCCTGCTCTTGACGATGCTTGCAGCACACCATCCAGCCTGTTTGTCAAGGGTGTTGGCCTCTGGGTTCATAATGCCGAATTCCATGCCTTCCCCTCCATTCTCGGCCTTCCTGATAGCCATGAGGATGCACCAGTCTTCACTTCCGTACTCAATGCCGTTACGTTCTGCTGCGATGCGGATTATATCCATATCGTTCGTGGGCGAGGCTACTTGCTCAACTTCGACTTCGTTCTGGCCGTCCGTGGGTTTTTGTTCTATGACGTATAGGAATATACTTAGTAGTAATGCGAGTGTTATTATAGCTATGAATCCTAAAAAAGTATCTTTCATTATTCTCTCCCTTCCGGTATCCTTACGCCAAGAATGATGGATATTTCTTCTATCTCCCCATCTCCAGCACTAGCCAGTTTATTGCATATCTTTTCTTCTATAAGTTCCCTTAAGTGTTCATCCATTATTTTCTCCCTCCAAACTTACATCCGCACCAAACCAAAAAGCCGAACATTGTCATTAATCCCAATACCACAACCGCTTCTGGACCTGTTATTTCTGCTATCATCTTTCATTACTCCTTAAGTAGTTCTGGATTATCTGTTGTGTTACCTATGATGGTTATGTCTCCTTGATAAATACTACACAGACTAGACGAGCACCCATTCTTGCGTATATTCCGCATCCACCATCCGCTGACTGAAACCTCGTTAACGTATTCGTTCTGTGCGTACTCAATAAGCAACTTGTCGGATATTGGTGGGATTCCGTAAGTGAGTTTAATAATGTCTTTCTCGTAAATCTCTGTGTCTTCTATGTCCTTAAGCCCAGTCCACATGCCTACGGAGTCGGGGTGGACTTCATATTTGTTATCTTGCTGGAGAATAAATGCGACTTTCCGATTATCTCTAACTGGTTGCCATAAATCGCCATAAATCCATTCGTCGTTTTTCTTTCGTTTTCCTCGATACTTATATTCCATCTTTCATTACTCCTTAAAGATAAGCCCCCGACCAACTAATTGCTAAGCCGGGGGCGGGGTTGGTTAAGTTAAATCCTTTCTAAAAAGGTATATTATCGTCCGGAGGGGCGTTATTAGGGTCATATTGAGGAGGCATCTGCTGTTGTGGTGCTTGATAACCCTGCGGTGGTGTTTGATTGCCCTGCGACTCCTGTTGATAACCTTGTTGTGGGCCACTCAGAGACATCTCAAAAGGGAACTGCCTCGTTGTCAGAACTTTGTAGTGCATCTTCGCTCGCTCATGTATTCCTGTTTCTTCGATCTTGTCGGCGCGGAAGTCGTCGTTGGCGTTGTTGTATGCCTGCCCGAACGCTATATTGTCCTGAATGCTTCGCTGTGGAGGCTGCTGCGGTGCTTGTTGCTGTTGCTGTCCTTGTTGCTGGGGCTGTTGGTAGTTCTGCTGTCCCTGATTCTGCTGGCCTTGCTGTTGGTTCTGTTCGCTAATAGCCTTCAGCTTCGGGTAGCCATTCTGAGTAGATGGCTCTACCGTAATCTGATCTCCGGCAGCTTTTGGATAGACGCCTTGCGATGTGGAGTTTATCTCGCCGGACACTTGCCCATTAGGCCCTTGCACTACCATATCGAAAGTATAAAACGTCTTTCCGTGCGCACCCCAAGACATCTGAGCGTTAGTGTTATTGTCGATTCTTGCCGTTACTGATAAAATCTGTCCTGTTACTTGCATTGTACTACTCCTTCTTAAAGTTCCGCAATGACTCTTACCGTCTTGCATTCTATTTATTTGATAATCTGCTTGTTCGCCCATTACCAACCCTTAATAATTCATTGATATGTTGGGAATCTCACCCTTTACGATTGATTTTACTATGTCGATACTCATCTGTGAGTTGCATGTTATCTTGTCAAGCTCTGCAACTGCCTTGTTGTTGAACTGTTTACGATGCTCTACGTTAGCCTGACGGTCTGCTATAGCCTTATCGGCAGCAATCTTATCCTGTAGTTCGCACTCTGCCTCATAAGCCGCTTCGTCTGCCTGACGTTGCTTTTCTATGATAACAGCGTTAGCGGCCCCGATACGCTTTGCTTCTTCTAGATCCTTTGCTATCTGAGCGGCGTTAATGACATCCTCTTTAGCTTTTAACTCGGCTTCTTTAGCCTTCGCTGCATCTTCACGCTCTTGGAGATCAGCAAGCCGCTTCTCTTCAATGGCTTTAGCTTCAGCCTTTTCAGCTTCTAGCTTATCCATAGCAGCGTCAAGGTTTGCCTGCCTGAGTTTAGCCAAAGGCCCGTCATGTACTTCGTACATTGTATGGACTCGGTTGTGCCATACTTTAGCACTAGCATTGAGGTCAGTAACAGCTTTCCTTAAGTCAGCACCCTTGGTTTTGCGTTTTTTGTCGATCTTGATCTCAACTTTCCGCAAGAGAAACAGATAATCCTCGCATTCCTTGATGCCTTTTTCTTCCGTAAGGTCGAACTCCATTTTCGAGTTCATTTCCTCAAACTCTACGATTTGTGCTTCAAACTCACTAAACACCTGCATTGCTGTTTCTGGTGCTTCTACTAACTCTTGTCCTTCATTCATTATTCTTCCCTTTCATAGTATATATCTTCAATATCAATTTGTTCGTCTCTAGTAAGATCTGCGAAGGACTTCTTGAATAAGTTCCAAGCTAAGTTATCGTACTTCGACATTTCATATCCCCTAAGATAAAAGGTGAGGCAGACGATAATCGGAGGACGTCCTATCCTTGGTCCCATTAACGCCACTGCCCCATATTATTTCGCTATAAGCCGGTCGAGAGCAACTTCAACTGCATATACCTTAATATCGGTAGCATTAACATCGCCCCTTTTGTACTGAGGGTAGCCCTGATAACCAGACTCTTTCTTTATCTCAAAGTCAGTAAGACCATGCTCTTTCTGTCTCTCTATTATTTTGTTTCTTCTGTCTTCTGGTGTCATGTTAAATCCTTATTAAATATTAAACACGGCGGCAGGAGTCGAACCTGCGTGAAATCTGTTCTGCACCAACCTGTATCGGGTAGGTTGGTGCTTGGCGAGAAGCCCGTGTTTCAGGTTTAAGAGACACTACGTCAACCCTAAAGACATCTCTTTGCCGCTTCTTTGTTTCAGCCTCGCTTGGAGCTTGGCGGTCACCATTCCGCCACACCGTGTTATTAACTTTTAAAAACTCTAAGGGCAAGAATCGAACTTGCTACCTGTGGTTCTATTTTAGAAGGCCTACCACCGCTCTACCAATGAGCTACCTCGGAGTTAAAGATAACCTATATATCCTTTTGCCTTCTTTTAATCGTTGCTTGCATCTGTCGGAGTTTGAGGGATGAATCACTAAGTGGCACACATATAATAGCTTCACGCTTGCCGCGAGAATAAATACTGATACTCAGGCTATCTTCCAGTGTGTCGACCTCAAATACGACCCTCTTGGTCTTTACACGGCAAGAGTCTAGGGAGCACTCCGTCACATTCTCCTGCATGGCCTTGAGGTCGTCGAATACCTCGGTGATAGTACCGACCAGTTTTGAATTATTAACCGAAGCGCAATTCCTTTTGTCGCCGTTTTTCCATATCACATGGCAGTTCGGTTCAGATAAATCAATAATCCCTAGTTCGCTTCTTGTAGGCCACATCCTTATATCCCCATGCCTCAGCTTCGGCTTACTCTCCCCGGCGATCTGTTTATCAATCTCTGCTATACGGGTAAGCGTAGCCTCAGAGTGGTCGAATAATTCATTTCGCTGTGCTTGTAATTCTTTAATGCTCATTTTCATACTCCTTTTTAAACCGTCATTAACGTACACCCAAAGTATACACTATAAAATTCATTACGCAAGTTGAATTCTGAAATATTTCTCATTTTATTTAAAATAAACAAAGAAACAGCCCTAATCGTAGCGAAAAGGGCTGTTTGGGGGGTGCTATTTTTTCCTGCTTATTATTATTCGCCTCAGCCATAGCAAGGCGAACATGACAGCAATAAGCCCCCACGAGACAATAATGCCGTCCTGGGTAATGCACATCTGATTCTTAATAAAGCTCCAGACAACCATTAGCGAGCCTCCCCCCATGCCTCTATACGGGCGCCTATACGGCTCTGCTGACTTACATCGTCGTTAAGCTGGCCTTGTCGAACTGGTAGCAACTCGGCGTTCACGGCGTGTACGACAGCATTGAGCCTCTTGAGGTTTCGAGTATGCTTGTTAATCTCGTCAAGTTGATGGCCTCTTTGCGTGTTTGGGCGGAGATCACTGCTACATCCCGATAGTAATGTACAAATAATGCACACTGCGATTAACTGATACTTTTTCATTTTGCTTCCTTTCAATTATTAACCTGTTTAGTTAACTTCAATTTAGTTGCTCCCTTCTTTACCGAATCCCTGTTTGAGTAGTGACCGTTAAGCCGCTTAACCTCTTTTTTTACCCTAGCTATTTCGCAGGGCAGGGCTGCCATCCTCGTTCTCGCTGCTGTTCGCAAGCCGATATTAGCGACCAATTCCTTCATTGACGTTCCATTCTTTTTCGCATCATTGATCTTTTTAGTAAGGTCTTCAACGCTAAGCCTTAGTTCTACCAGCTTGGACTCCAGTAGTGTTTGTGATCCTTTTAGTGACTTCATAATCTTTCCCTTTCAATAATATAATTGACTCTTTAATTATTACATGTATCGGCCAAAAGTCAAGTGACTATTAAAAAATTCTGAAATATAAATAAAAAAGTAACTTAGGGCATATAAAAAGCGGGTTAAAATAAATATTTAGGGTAAATATGATATTTAGCTTGACTTCGGGTTGGGGTTGGGTATAATATAGATGTGAATAAGTTATAGAGCTGTTGGCTTTCGTGCCAATAGTTTCCGGTAGCAAGAAATCAAGCCGGATATGCAATGCCGTCAGACATACAGGCTTAAATAACAACATAAAGGAATAAAAACAGATGGCGAATAAAATAGAAATACATGGCACTATTACGCATGAAGTTACATTTATCGTGGAAGTGCCAGACAAAATTGAATCAGACTCAGAAGCGGAGTTCAGCTTTGCAGAAGACCAACTAAAGAACATCACCATGAATTATTGCGAAGAAATAGAGTATAACGACAGCCAAGTATGGGACGTTAATACAGCATAAGAACATATAGGCAGTGGTTGACACCTGACATCTAAAGACCCGCTTGGAATTATCCGGCGTATCCGGTCGAGGCTTACAAGCCGTTGTCGCACTAGTCGTAGTGCCTGCCTTTTACAATATAAAGGAATAAAGACAATGACCAAGGAATCTCATATCTGCTTCGGCTGCGGAATAAGGTCAACAACCGCCAGAAGCCAAATCTGCCCCAAATGCGTACAAGACAGGGGCGACAAGGCCGCTGCAAGCTCCGTAGGGCCACTTGAGGAGTTATTGGATGAATTCAGCCATGACTACTCCGAAGACGCTCTAGGGCCGCACACGAGCGATGACAGATGGGGCTGGGGCTGGGCGGATAGAGAGGTTTAGACTTTCTTTAATATAGGAGCAATGCAATGGAGAAATATCGATTACTAAAAGACGGCAAAGTAGTAGGCTATATGGAACTACAGCCAAAGTGCTGTGAATCCAGTGACTTAATATGGAGATATTCCGAAAATGGCAAGACTGGCTGGGACGGACAGCCTAGGCGCAGGCCTAATTTTAATAAAGCAATACAGATTTCTTAACTTTTTTCTAATAAATCTTGGAATTAGCTTGTTTATTGGAGTGATATAATGGGCAGAAAATGGACATCGTAGAAGACATAGTAAGTGATTTGCAATTCGAGGAACTTCTTGGCAACATCCCTTCCACTATCAGGCTAGGCTTTAGGGATTACGAAAAGCTGTGTCACATAGCCGAATCATGGGGCAAGATGCCGGAAAAACCGAAACATGGGCAAATAAAATTTATGGGCTTAAAGCTAGAAAAGGGTACTTATTCTTATGGAATACAGATATTTTAAAAATAGTTCAAAAATTACGGGAATTAGCTTTACATTGGAGAAATATATGGTATAGTCTTTAATAGTACCCGTTGAAAGTATAAATAAGTTTATCAACAAAATCCGCAGACGATGCTTTCAACGGGCAAAACGTAGGCGGATTTTTTTATGGACTTAGATAATGAAACGATGTAAAGATTGTAAGTATGGGTTTAGGGACTTCTTATGGGTGCTGTTCAGCTTTCCAAGGCCGCACGACTGTATAAACTGCGACCGATTCAGCTCCTATGTCCGCACGCGGTGGAAGTCCTGGAGGCCGAAATAATGCTATACAGAGGCGATTGCTTACAAGAAATGAAACGCATACCGGACGGGTCGGTTGATATGGTTATCACTAGTCCTCCATATAATCTAGGTGGCCGTCATCATACTGGCCCTAAAAAAACCACCACTTACTTCGACGACATGCCTGAAAAAGATTACCAACTGTGGCAAATAGAAGTGCTATCTGAGTGCTCTAGAGTGCTTAAATCAACTGGAAGTATGTTTTACAATCATAAAAATAGGATTAAAAAGGGGTCGCAGATAACTCCCTACGAGTGGTTATTAAGAACTGATTTTATAATAAAACAAGAGATTGTATGGGTAAATGGCAGCCAGAACTTCGATAAAATTAGATTTTATCCTATGACTAAGAGGGTGTATTGGCTTACGAAATCAACAGAGACTAAACTTTTTAACCAAATAAACCATAACGACGTATTCCAAAGGCACGAGTGGAAAGCTGTAGGAACAAAAGGCATACACAAAAGAGCCTTCCCTCAGGAAATGGTTACTGATATTTTAAAATGCTTTCCTGAGAACATAGTAGTATTAGACCCTTTTATGGGTTCAGGTACTACTGGGTTGGCTTGTTCAAAGCTTAACTGCCAATTTATAGGCATCGAAAAAGACGACAAATACTATGAGATCGCAAAAAAGCGGATTAAAGAAGCAGAAGACGCTTGCGGTTTGTTTAAATAAAGCTAATTAAAAACTAAATAAGCAAGTGGTTAAGAAAGACAGGCCTTTACCCACGGGATAACAAATATCACCAAAAAAGACCTAATCTCCGGCTGACTGACAAAGGAGCAACCGAAGAGGTAAAAACTTCAAAACTAGCATGGGAATATTATACAAGGCTAGAACGTGGGTTTTCGCCGTTCCAGGACTACCAAACGCACATTGAAACCGTCCTAGAGAATGCTACATGAGATTAAACAGTATTGCTTATATAATAAAGAGTGACTAAACCATCTTATGCGTGGTTAAAGACTCGGTACAGAAACACCTTATTGTTTTAGACTTTAGAACATATAAACCACAAGAAAGGAATAGAGAAGATGAATAACAAGAAAGAAGAAACAAGACTCGCACCGTGTCCGTTTTGCGGTAAAGACGGATCATTGTTAGAGCTATATTACGACATAGAAGACGGAGCCAATTGCGGCAATCCCCTGTGTGAGATAGGCGGCCATGTAATGCCGATTAAACAGTGGAACTCCCGCCCCGGCAATGGGCTGGAACAGGCTTTGGAGGCTCAAATAGTGGAATATGAGTCAAGAGGGCAGGTATTATATGCTGGATTAGGTGCGCCAAGCTCAATAAGGCTTATATATGATCTATTAGGCAAGGAAAAGCCAGCAGACTTACCTCCCATCGAAGATAGACGAGAGAAGGCGATTATAGAGGCGTTAGAGGCGAACCAGATAGTCTTTGGGGCAATGCTCAAGGTCTTCGGACATCAGTTTAGTAAAGGGACATTTGAAGAGCTGTCGCGAACGCTCAAAGAAAACGCCACCGCTCTCGCAGCCCATAAAGAAAGAAAGGTATAACACACCAATGGTATACGAACTAAAAGATTTACAGCGAAAAGTCACCAGCATAAAGAGCAGCATTGGCGACATGAAGGGTATTTTGTTTAGGTTGCACTTAAACGCCGATAGTGGGCTTGAGGCAGCATTAATAGAGGCAGAGGACAGGCTTGAGGAGTTTGAGGATTATAATTTAGAGCAGATTAAAAAAGAGCTGGAATAAACCAGCCCTCTTTTATAAGTTAATACGATTTTAGTGTAAATTCCCCAGCAGGGCAAGAGGCAAGTAATTCCAAGACCTCGGCCCTTTCCGTTAGTATCTTGATACGTCTTGAATGGTGATTGTGGGCCTCAAAGTTCTTGCGGTGGTTTGGTAGTTGGTCTTTATGCCATTGGATAAGTTTGTTAGTGTCCATTGCTTAACTCCTTATATTAAAGAACCGCGATAAAGAGAATAATAGATAAGCCTTAACTGGGTGGGGTAAATCATCCCGCATAATGAAGCTTTGAAATTCAGCTATATTCTCTTCCATAACTTCCTGCATGTGATCTTCGGTTTCCTTGAGCATCTTTTAATCCATCGTAAATCCTTTCAATTAGTTAAGTTTCTTTGCTTTGGATAAGGCTGCGACCTTCAATTCTAGTTCTTCAACTCTTTCCAACAGTTCAAGTATAACATTATGTAAATCTTCTGGGTCAAGCATTACAATCCCTCCGCTTTCTCTAAGGCTTCGTAGGCTGTTTGCACTACAACGCCCCTGTATGCGTGTTTAGTTATCTTTTCTAGTGCATTCTTATACAACTCAGCCTTAGCCTTAAGGGTGTCATATTCGTTGAAAGAGGTGCATACCGTATCGGCTACTATGTACGATGCTGTAAATAAATACATTTCTCGAAGGAAAACATCATACATTTCCCCTGTACTTTTTCTTGTTGTCATTCCTACTGTATCCATCGTAAATCCTTTCTATATAATAGGTTAGATCCGCCCGCAAGAGAAGGTGCAGGCGGGCTGGGGGTTAGATTTCAATTGGCCTAGACGAGAACTGGTTAAAATTGTAGCCCGAAGAATCATCATACATAGGCACGTTAAGCAATGATGCAAGCTGTGCAGTGGCTTTCTCGTGTTCTTCTATATTTTGGCAACAGCTACAGCCTTCAAGCCGCATATAATCAGCTACGGCCTTTCTGATGGATTTTAATTCCTTTTCCATAATTCAATTACTCCAAATAAAACAATATTAACATTAAAGCCGCTCACCTAGTTTCGAGCAATACCGCCGTGGGGCTGCGGAGGTGGGGGCTGATACTAGCCAGTTACACGCCATACAGGGACGTAGACGGTTTCATATCCACTCCGGCCCTGATATAGATTGCCACGAAATCCATCGGCCCACACAGTTCGGCGTTGGGTAATTCTACGTGTCAGGCTTATATCCAGCCCATGTGAAAAGAAATCATCTTCGACGTTAAACGTCTGCCCCTCTCCAATACAAGAGAACGGGACTGCCTTAAGGTTATGTTTCTTTAGTGTGTCTGTGTCAATCATTCTTAATACTCCTTAAAAGGTGGTTAATATAATCCCCTTGCCGGTTGCGACCCGGCCTGTACGCTGTGGGAGGGGTTACTCGATACGATCATGTAACTTAATAGCGATACCAGAATG
>Ga0209976_10001516_pt1 | contig 13661 bp, 14 predicted proteins | sample SumtaG_FD_182806 | JGI IMG/M metagenome (GOLD analysis project Ga0209976, IMG submission 182806) | Deep subsurface microbial communities from Indian Ocean to uncover new lineages of life (NeLLi) - Sumatra_00157 metaG (SPAdes) (version 2) | ecosystem: Environmental > Aquatic > Marine > Oceanic >...
TTAAAAATAACCGTGGAACAATTATCATTTATTGATGTTGCGTATTGCATTACATATGGAATCATGCAAATTCCAGTGGGTATTTTGGTTGATCGATATGGAATAAGACTATCGTTAAGTTTGGCGATTTTTGTGTGTGCTTTGGGTGCGTTATTATTTAGTTTAGCACACGGGTTTTATTTAGCATTTTTTAGTCGCTTATTAATCGGCATGGGTTCTTCATTTGCATTTGTTTGTTTATTATTAATTACGTTAAATTATTTACCAAAAAAATACAATGGAACTTTTTTTGGTTTTGCGCAATTATTAGGTGCTGCTGGACCTTTAATTGCTGGGGCGCCGATGGTTTTGATGTTACGTCACACGCATGATAATTGGCGTGAAATTTTGTTGATGGTGAGTTTTATTGGTATGGTGTTAATGTTTTTGGTTGCTTGGTTTGTTAAAAATAGGGGGCAAAAACATCGGTTGCACGATGTTTGTCAAACTATACCGTGTATTCTTAAAGAAGCTTTTGGGTTGTTGCGGCGCTTGCGAATTTGGTGGATCGTGTTATATTCGGCGACAATTTATGTCTCACTTGCATTGCTAGGAACTTTATGGGGTACTACATATTTAGAAACTCGCGGTATTCATACGGTGCATGCAGCGTTTATTACTTCAATGATTTGGCTTGGATTGGCTTGTGGTTGCCCAATTTTGGGATTTATTTCTGATATGCTTAAACGACGCAGGCCATTATTAATTTTTTGTGCCATTTTTGGCATCATTATTTCTGCGATGATTGTGCTTTTGCCGATTCATCATCAATTAATTTTATTGTTATTATTTTTTGGTTTAGGATTTGCCGGTGCGGGACAAAGTGTCGCTTTTATTACCATGGCGGAAAGCGTTGGCGAAAATTTAAAAGGCACCGCACTCGGTTTAAACAATGCGGGAATTTCGTTTGCGATTGCAACGGTGGTGCCATTGGTTGGGTTTTTGATTGAACATTCGATGCAGGCGGGTAAAATTCCCGTATTTCATGTGGGTGATTTTGTTTTGGGTTTGACGATCATGCCGATATTGTATACAGTATCTTTGTTAGTAGCGATATTCGGAATCAGGGTGAGATAGTAAATAAGTGTTGACTAGTCAACAATAAAGTCTTAATATTGACATATATGTCAATATTAAGACTTTATTATTTATGGGTAAATATACACCACAACAATGTATTGAGCAGTTTCATTTGCTGTTCCTTAACCAATTAAGTCAAAAATTGGATCAGAAGCTATATGCCATCAAGGGTGGGTGTAATTTACGCTTTTACTTTAAAAGTATTCGTTATTCTGAAGATCTTGATTTGGACGTTAGAATAATTCACAAAGATACTTTGCGTAATAAAGTAACTCGCATTTTAGAATCACCGCAATTTGCTCAGTTGTTACGCTTAAGAGAAATGACGGTAAGCAATATTTCCATGCCAAAACAGACTGAAACTACACAGCGTTGGAAAATTTCCTTTAAGACTTCAGCTTCAGACTTACTGTTACATACAAAAATTGAATTTTCACGTAGAAAACAACAGTTTTCAACAGAGACAAAATTTCAGCCGATAGATGCGGAAATAATCCGATCTTATAAATTCATGCCTATTTTAGCTAATCATTACACAGCGGAATTTGCTTATTGTCAAAAGGTAAAAGCTCTTGCTGATAGAAGTGAAACACAGGCGAGAGATATTTTTGATATTTATATACTTTTACATACAGAAATATCTATAAATAGTTTGAATCGTGGATTGAAAAAATATTTGGATAGAGCAAAAAATAATGCTATGTCCATATCATTTGCTAATTTCAAAAGTCAAACGGTAGCATATTTAACAGCAGATTATCAAAATCAATATGATTCTCAAGATGTATGGGAAAATATTTTGTTAACTGTAATTGATGCGTTAGAGGGTAAGTGATGAAAATAGTGGATGCTTATTATAAAATAAAATTATTTAATCTTCCGATTTTTAGAACCAATGATATAGCAACTTATTTACAAATAACAACTAGCCATGCAAGTCATATTTTATCGCGTCTAGCTAAATCTGAACATATTAAGCGAATAAAGCACGGTATGTGGGCTATTCCGGAGCTTGTAGAACCTTTAATTATTCCGCAATATTTAACGGCACCATTGCCTTGTTATATTTCTTTGCATAGCGCTCTTTATTATTACGGTATGATTTCACAAGTTCCGGATACCATTTATGCTGTTTCTTTGGCAAAAACCAAGTGTTATTCTACCCCATTAGGGAGAATGTCAATTCATCATATAAATGCGGAATTTTTTTTTGGATTTGACACTCTTGAAAATGGTGTTAATCTAGCAGCGCCAGAAAAAGCATTGCTGGATGTTTTATATCTAAGCGCAGCCAAATCAAAATTATTTTCTGCTTTGCCAGAGTTAGAATTATCAAAAGATTTTTCAATTAATAAAGCAAAAGAAATAATTCAACAGATAAAAACGGTCAAAACGAAAACTTTAATTGAGCGTCGTTTTACTGCTATTATCAAACAACAGTCATGAGGGGCAAATTGATGGAAAGTTCTACCACACAAAATTTTAAATGGATTAAGTTATTACCCTTATTGATTTTATTTTTGGGTCTGGTGGCGTTTTTTTATTTTCGTTTGTATACGTATCTTAGTTTTACGTCACTAAAAACTTATCATGACGTTTTGCAGCAAATGGTGCGAGAGAATTTTATTTTTGCAGCGTTGATTTTTGTTTTAACTTATGTTGTATTAGTTGCGATTTCTGCGCCAGGAGCGATTTTTTTAACTATATTTGGTGGGTTTTTATTTGGGCCAATTTGGGGAACTTTGTTTGTAGCGATTGGTGCGACTTTGGGGGCGGCGATAATTTTTATTGCGGCAAGAACTGCCTTGCGCGATTTTTTGCATCAAAAAATCGGAGTTTGGTTACAAAAAATATCTGCAGGATTTAAAAACAATGCGGTAAGTTATATGTTATTTTTGCGGCTGGTACCGTTGTTTCCATTTTGGTTAATTAATATTGTGCCAGCATTTTTGGAAATTGATTTTAGTACTTTTGTATGGACTACGTTTGTGGGAATTTTGCCAGGAACGTTTGTTTACATAATGTTAGGCAATGGAATTGGGGTGTTATTCGCGCAAGGTAAAACACCTGATTTAGGTATTATTTTTAAGCCGGCAATTTTAATTCCGATCGTGGGTTTAGGTGTGCTTGCTTTGGTGCCGATAATTGTTAAGAGGATTAAACGACATGATTAAAACCGATATTTGTGTAATTGGGGCAGGCTCAGGTGGTTTATCGTTGGCTTCTGGTGCGGTACAAATGGGAGCGAAAGTTGTTTTAATCGAAAAAAGCAAGATGGGTGGTGATTGCTTAAATTATGGTTGTGTGCCGTCAAAATCTTTGTTGGCTATGGCGCAAAAAGCGCGATACGCAAAAGTTGATTTTAAAGCAGCGCATGAGCATGTGCAGCGTGTAATTCAAACGATTGCGCCTAAAGATTCAGTGACAAGATTTACTAAACTTGGAGTTAAAGTTATTCAAGGCGAAGGTAAATTTATTAATAAAAAAGAAATAAAAGTAAACGATGAGATTATTCGTGCAAAATATTTTGTGATTGCCACAGGATCAAAACCGATGGTGCCGCCGATTGCAGGGCTTGACAAAATAAATTATTTAACTAATGAGACGATTTTTGATTTAAGTCAATGTCCTAAACATTTAATCATTATTGGCGGTGGGTCAATTGGTTGTGAAATGGCACAAGCGCATTGTTTATTAGGTGCAAAATTAATTTCCACGGTGCGCGATCAGTTAATTAAAGATGGTGTGGATATTTATGAGGGTTTAGAAATTATTTCGGCGGAACAAAATGGTGATGAAATCGCGGTGAAAATAAACCAAAATAATCAAGAAAAAATCGTGACGGGTTCGCATTTGTTGGTGGCGGTTGGTAGAAAACCTGATATTGAAAATTTAAATTTGGCTGCGGCGCAAGTTGATTTTAATAAAAAAGGAATTGTAGTTGATCGAAGATTACGTTCGACTAATAAAAAAACCTATGCGGTTGGTGATGTTACCGGTGGATATCAATTTACCCACGTTTCGAGTTATCATGCATCAATTGTGTTACGTAACATTTTATTTCATTTACCGGCAAAAACAGATTATCGTGCGGTGCCATGGGTAACTTATACTAATCCGGAATTGGCGCATATAGGTTTATATGAAGAAGAAGCACACAAAAAATATGGTGAAATTAAAATAACATCTTTGCCTTTTAGCGAAAATGATCGAGCACAAGCAGAAGGTAATACAAAAGGATTAATAAAAATTGTTACCAAAAAGAACGGCCAAGTGCTTGGCGCTTCAATTGTCGGTGATAAAGCCGGTGAATTAATTGATATTTGGTGCTTGGCGATTAACAAAAAATTAAAAATGAAAGATATCGCTAGTTGTATTATTCCTTATCCAACTCGCGGTGAAATCAGCAAGCAAATCGCGGGTGCATTTTACGCGCCGATGTTGTTTTCTAATAAAACCCGCAAATTGGTGCGGTTTTTACTGTGGTTATTTGGTTGAAAATTGTTGTTGAAATGTGGAGCTGTTTTTTAACGGATTTAAATCAATTCCTGTTTCCTGTTGAAACCTATGCTCGGCGTTTTTCTCAAGTTTCGGCGGGAAACTCATTTTCGTTGGCATAAGATCTCTAAGACAATCTCCTTTTAATCCCTCTGCCCAAAAATATTTATTATTTACAGAAAAATATTCAGGTATAAAAATAGCGATGTTTTGCAAAAAATCTTGCTGGTCATTAATAATTTTATTCCAATTAGGGTCGATTTTTTTGAGTATTTCCACTGCTTGTGGAATCACATGCCCTGTAATCATAGTGGTAAGACTGTGATATGTAAATAGATTATCTTTACGATATAATTGCCAAAGTACGTTGTTTGCAGCGGTACTTTCTTTTGCGTTAAAAATGTATTCAAGATTATATTTTTGCAAAAGAGTTGTTATATAAAATAATTCATGCTTTGGACAAGCAGCTAAAAAATGAAAGCGAGAGCTTGCTTTTGTTGTAGGTATATTCTCATCACGATTATATTTTTGCAAAAGAGTTGTTATATGAGATTCATGCTTTGGACAAGCAGTTAAAAAATGAATAGGTATATTATTATCACAATCAAGCAAAATACCATATTTTGCTTTTTTTTCAATAATTTTTTTAGGTGGCAGATCAAAAGCGATGGTATAACCACCGTATTCATAGGTTACTGCAGCTTTTATAACATCTGCTGCAGCGACGTAATTTTCCATTTTTTTATCGGGATTGAATTGCGGATTCATTTTTGTTTCAATAAGTTTGTATGCTAAATTTCTGTTAGGTAGGTTTTGATATTTTGATGAATCAATATCAACAATTTTAATTTTGTATTCTTTACAAAGTGTTTCTAGATTTTCTCTTTTGTTTACATCGCCATTGGCGTAATATTTTCCCGAGATCCAAAGTTTTATTGCGTGAGTTTTGCCAAATTTTTTAGCGGTGTTTATTAAATTAGTTAGGTAAGGGTATTCTTTGGTGTCGGGTATTTCTGGTCCAAACCAAACATAATTAAAAGCTGTTGTAATTGAGCGTGATTTTTTAGGATCTAATTTTGGGATTTTAATAAGATTCTTGTCAGCAAAAAAATCAAACATAATTTTTTATACTCCATTGTTGTTATTAAGATTGGTAAAATTATATATCGTTTGGAAATAAAAACAATGTTATTTTTTAAAAGTTATAATTCGGTGAAAAGCTGTCCAAAGGACTAAGATGATGAAAATTAGACCAAGCTGGTTGAAATAACTTGGTAGCACAATCATCGCGATGAAAAAAATAAATGCTTCGGCGCGTTCTATTAAACCAGGAGTATAATGAAAATTCTTTTGGCTATGATTTTGGGTGAAAATTCCGACCACCAAAAATGAAGTAATACATATTAAAATACTAATCAATATGCCGATTGTTATCGTGCCTCTAGTTAATGGATCGACTAAATATAAACCAAAAATCACCGCACATTCGACAATACGATCACCCACAATGTCTAAGATCGTGCCAAAATCAGAAGTTTTGCCTTGAAAACGTGCAATCGTGCCGTCTAAAGTATCGCAATAACCAGAAAGTAGCAGCATCAATATGGCGATATCTGGATGGTTTTGTACTAGAAGTACCGGAACGGCGAGACCAAATAAAGTTGCTAATAAAGTAATCAAATTGGGATTGACAATTTTAGCAAGTTGCGCGGCGATTAAATTTACGCAATATTTTTGGTAGGTTTCCCTGGCGATTGTTTCTAGCATATTATCATCCTTTTATATTCATTTTATCATGATGCATATAAATATGCTTTTATTATAGAGGCGATTAAGAGACTCACGGGTTATTTTTTCTCCTCCATGGTACATCCATGTACCTCCCTCGCCTCATCCATGGGCGCTAGTCGTCGAAAAAACAACCCGTAAATCTCTTTTAATCGCCTTGTAATAAGCAAAGTTGTGGCACCTTTATTTCCAAAGCATAATCTGTTATCATCTAAGCAGAATTAACACAAGGAGTTACAATCATGCCAAAAATCTTTTATTTAAGTGAAATTTTAGACTTTGCGTTGGAAAAAGAACAACAATCCGCTGATCTTTATCAAAAATTAGCTGATTTAGCAGATAATGCAGATGATAAAGCTTTATTTGAGAAATTAGTACGAGACGAATTGAATCATAAAGCATATTACGCAGAAATTTTAGCGTCCGTGAAAGATGAAAGTTCTCCAAAAGTCCAGCCGGAGGAAGAATATGCAGCTTATATGCGCCAATTGATTGAAGATAGTCGTACGATAAAAGCATTGCCAGAAGATGTGAGCTCAATGCCATTTAACGAGATTTTAGATTATGCGATTGCGCGCGAAAGAGATTCGATGGCGTTTTACCTGGGATTAAAGCAATTTGTTCCAGAAAGCGCTAAAGCTCATATCGATGTGATTATCGCCGAAGAATCTCGACATGCCGCGGTTATTGCTAATTTAAAGAAATAGCATTGTTGTCTCAAAAATCTATTTATGTTCCCCCATAATCGGGTTATAATTTTATATGATCAAATTTGAATTAGCTTGGTTTTAAGGAGGAAATTATGATTCACCCGCATGCTCTGTTAAATTATCTTGCCATAGGTGTCAATATTATTGGAATTGTCATCATCATTGTCGGTGTGTTTATTGTTTTATTCAAATATCTGAAAAACCTATTTTTATTTCATAATAATTTGATTCGTTTAAATGAAATTATTCGGTTTGAATTTAGTAGTTATCTGATTTTTGGCTTGGAATTTTTTATTGCCTCAGATGTTATTCGTACTATTGTAATTCCATCTTGGACCACTTTAGGAATGTTGGGTTCGATCGTGATAATTCGAACGGTATTAAGTTATTTTTTAACCATGGAAATCAAGGAAAAAGAAATATTATTATTTAAAGCCGAAAAAGAAGGAATGAAATGAAAATTGGATTTGTTGGTTTAGGCAAAATGGGAATGAACATGGTTGAGCGCTTATTGCGCGGCAACCATGAGGTTGTGGTTTATAATCGCACTTTTGCTAAAACTGAAATCGCCGTTAAAAAAGGCGCAATTCCCGCGAAATCTTTGGATGAATTAATCCAAAAACTACCGCCACCTAAAATTATTTGGTTGATGTTGCCGGCAGGCGAGACAACCGAAAATAATTTACAACAACTTAAAAATTTATTAGAGCCGCAGGACATTTTAATTGATGGTGGAAATGCGTTTTATCAAGATTCGATGCGTCGCGCAAAAATTTTGGCAGAAAAAAATATAAATTTTTTTGATATTGGTGTAAGCGGCGGCATTTGGGGGCTGGAGCAAGGATATTGCATGATGATTGGCGGGGATAAAAATAGTTTTGCGCAAATTGAACCAATATTAAAAACTTTAGCGCCAGCTGATGGTTATGCATATGTTGGTAAAAGTGGCAGCGGGCATTTTGTAAAAATGGTGCATAATGGGATTGAATATGCAATGTTACAGGCCTATGGAGAGGGGTTTGAGATTTTGCATGGTAAACAGGAATTTGATTTGGATTTGGCGCGTATTGCTAGATTATGGAATCATGGCAGTATAATTCAATCATGGTTGTTGGAGTTGGCGGCCAAAGCTTTGACTGAAGATCTTGGGTTAGAATCGGTTGATGGAGTGGTGCCGGATTCTGGGGAAGGACGTTGGACGGTTAAAGAAGCGGTTGACTTAAATGTTCCAGCGCCCGTGATTACAACTTCTTTGTTACAACGTTTTCGTTCACGCCAAAAAAGCTCGTTCACGTCTAAGTTAATTGCAGCATTGCGTAATCAATTTGGCGGACATGATATTCTTAAAAAGAAATAAATAGTGTAGGGGCACGGCGTGCCGTGCCCTTGTATGAATTTTGAGAGAATTTTGTTAATGATTAAAAAAGTTAAACGTGTTTTGTTTGGACCTCCGCGTAATCCGATGCATCGTGATACGCGGCGCCATATTTCCTTAATTGCATTTTTTGCTTGGATTGGTTTGGGCGCGGATGGTCTTTCATCTACCTCTTATGGTCCTGAGCAAGCTTTTATTGCTTTGGGGCATCATGCGTATTTGGCGCTTTATCTTGCGTTTATGATTGCCATTACGGTGTTTGTGATTTCGCTTGCGTATAACCAGGTAATTGAATTATTTCCCAGTGGCGGCGGTGGATATAAAGTTGCGACACGTTTAATTGGTCCTTATGCTGGTTTGGTTTCCGGAACCGCATTAATTCTCGGTTATGTTTTAACTATGGCGGTATCAATCGCCTGTGGAGTTGATGCATTATTTAGTTTTTTACCCTCTGCTTTTCAAGCGTATAAATTGGTTACCGAAGTATTGATATTATTTTTCATAATGTATTTAAATTTACGTGGCATGAAAGAATCGATCAAAATATTTTTGCCGATCTTTTTAGGGTTTGTAATTACGCATATTGCGATTATTGTTTATGGGATAACATTACATGCAGACAAATTACATATGGTGTTTACTAACGCATGGACTGAAAGTTATAAGGTTTCTAGTTCGGTAGGTTGGTTTATAGTGGTTGCTTTGTTGTTACGTGCTTACTCACTGGGTGCTGGTACTTATACCGGTTTGGAGGCGGTATCCAATAACGTTAATAATTTGGTCGAGCCGCGAGTTAGAACTGGCAAGTGGACCATGTTGTACATGGCGATATCTCTTAGTGTAACCGCAGCTGGTATTATTCTTTTATACTTATTATTTGATGCGCATCCACAAATTGGCAAAACTTTAAATGCGGTTGCGTTCGGTTCAATTTTACAAACGATTCCTTATGGGCATGAATGGTTGATTTTGATTTTAGTTCTTGAAGCTGGTTTGTTATTTATTGGCGCAAACACTGGATTTTTAGGCGGACCAGCAGTGTTGGCAAATATGGCGATTGATAGTTGGGTGCCACATCGTTTTCGTCATCTTTCCAGCCGCTTGGTGGTGCAAAATGGTATTGTATTATTTAGCGTGTTGGCGGTGTTGATTTTGCTTTGGACTTATGGAAGTGTAACTAAACTGGTAATTTTATATAGTACCAGTGTGTTTTTAACTTTTTCGATGTCGTTGTTTGGGTTGACGCGATATTGGTGGAAAAGCAGAAAACGCCGCGCAAAAAAATGGGTTTCTGGGCTTTTGTTATCAATCTTTGGATTAATCCTTTGTTTGTTTATTTTGGTGACCGTTATTGTAGCGAAATTTACTCAAGGTGGTTGGTTAACCATAGTTATTAACGGCACGGTAATAATTATGTGCATTTTAATTCGACGACATTATAAAGTGATAAAAAAATTAATGTTAAAATTAGATCGTACCTTTACGTTTGCGGTAAGTCCGGTAAAAGATTTTAAATTATCAATTGATCCAAACCAACCAACTGCGGTATTTTTTGTTGGCACAAGTATTGGTGAAACCATGCATACATTATTATGGGCGCAACGCATGTTCCCAAATCATTTTAAAAACTTTGTATTTATTAGTGTTGGCGTGGTAAACGTTGATACGTATGAAAGTGATAAAGCATTGAAGTCGATGCAGAAAAAAGTTGGTAAACGTTTGGAATATTTTGTAAATTATTCTGAACAGAATGGCATACCCGCTAAAGCTTATTGTGATTATGGTACGGATCATATTAAAAAATTGGCGCATATTGCGGAGCAAATTCAAAAAGAATTTAAGGATCCGATATTTTTTGCCGCGCGGGTAGTATTAAAACATGAAAACTGGTTAACGCGATTGTTGCATAACGAAACTCCCGTATCATTGCAACGTTCTTTGCATATGCAAGGAATGCAGATGATTATACTTCCAGTGATGTTAAACAACTGATATCTGTGGTTGTAGGGGCACGGCGAGCCGTGCCCACACTGTGCCCTTACAGGAAATATTATGATCTACCTAAACCACATATCCAAACGCTACCCCAGCGGACAAGAGGCGTTATCTCAAGTGAGTTTAAAACTTTCCGAAGGCGAGATGGCGTTTTTAACCGGTCATTCAGGCGCCGGTAAAAGTACTTTATTAAAATTAATTGCCTTGTTAGAACAACCATCAGCTGGAGATATTTTAGTTAATGGTTGTAATTTAAGTTGTGTGAAAAAAAATCGTGTGCCTCATTTTCGTCGACAATTCGGTTTAATTTTTCAAACTCCTTATTTATTATCGCAACAAACCATTTTTGAAAATGTTGCTATTCCATTAATTATTGTGGGGTTTCGTCGCGCAGAAATTAACAGCCGCGTGCGCGCTGCGCTTGATAAAGTTGGCTTGTTACATAAAGAAAAATTATTTCCTGAAATGTTATCAAGTGGCGAACAACAGCGTGTTGGTATTGCGCGCGCAATTGTAAGTCGTCCTGGCATTATTTTAGCCGATGAACCAACTGGTAATTTGGATCCGGAATTATCTAAAGAAATTATGGATTTATTTGCGCAATTTAATCAGCTTGGCACGACAATTTTAATTGCGAGCCATGATGTTAATTTAATTCGTGAAATGCCGTATCGAATTTTAACTTTGAGCGAAGGCCGCTTAATTAACGACGAGGGGCGCGCATGATAAATTATATAATAAATCATTTGCGCGCATTTAAATTAAGCATGAATCAATTAAGCATGCAACCAATCACGACATTTATAACTTTTGCGGTGATTGGTATTGCGTTGGCATTACCAATGGGATTATATGTTTTGCTGCAAAATGTACAAACGGTTGCAGAAGGGTTACACGCAACCGCGCAAATATCTTTGTATTTAAATAAACACATTAAGCCTTCACAAACTAATAAATTATTACGTAAATTAAAAAACGATCAAGAAATTGCGAACATCAGATTTATTTCGGCGCGTGATGGATTAAAGGAATTACAACAACAATATAATTTTAGTAACGCTTTGTCGGAGTTACATAATAATCCTTTGCCGGATGTTGTTGTAGTGCAACCGATTAAATCGTTAAAAACCGCATCACAAATAAAAATTTTATTAAATCGCTTAAAAAGATTGCCGCGAGTTTATGACGCGCAATTAGATTTTTCTTGGCTAAAACGCTTGAACGCGATAATCAATTTAGGCAAGCATGTTGTTTATGCTCTGATGCTTATTTTTGCGTTTGGGGTGTTGTTGATTGTTGGCAATACGATTGGTTTGATTACACAAAAATATCGCGACAAAATTTTTGTGCTGCAATTATTAGGCGCGACCAATCGATTCATTCGCCGGCCATTTTTGTATGGCGGGATTATTTATGGATTGCTCGGCGGAATCGTTGCTTGGTTTTTGATTGACCTCACCATGTGGTGGTTGCATAATTCGATCAATAATTTAGCGTCTTTGTATGGTTCACAATTTCATCTGCAAATGTTGTCATCTACGTCAACTTTAGTTTTAATGTTCGGCGGTGCGCTTTTAGGTTATGCTGGCTCCTGGCTGGCTGTGGGCCGGCATATCAATATGATAGATTCTCGGTGAAAAAATCGAAGGAAATTGAGTTTTCTTAAGAAAACCTTAAGGTTAGGGGGCAAAATAAAAAGGTCCCCTGCAGCGTAAATTTTCATATTATTTTCTATATTTAAGATTTCCTTAAGGTTTATCAGCTATATTAACAATATATAATTTATTAAGAGGCAAAAAAATGTCTTATAATGAAACTGGAAGTCTTAAAAAAATCGACCCCAAAAAAGTACAACAACTCACAGAAAAAGGTTTTTATGGTGCACGATATCTTTGATATTTAAGTTGGGTTCTGTGGTTGGTGATGTTGTTATAGCAGGAGCTTTGGTTGCATCATATCTTATGTCACTTGATGATAAGTTGTAGAAAAGTATGTCTTATACAGTTATTGATGTATTGCAAGTAGTGAAGAATGCGCGCAAGGGTATGCATGATGATACTTATGATTTGCTGTGTGCAGCCATAAAGCAATCTCCTTACGGTAAATTAAAAAGAAAAAAAAAGCCGCATAAGAAATTTACATACGATCGTGTGCATCAAGTAACATTTTTTGGAGCACAACAAAACGTGCAATTCAGCCGATCTTGTTTATATGGCCAATATTGGTCCGCGATATTAACAGATAGGATTGGAAAAGGTAAGCGTGCCAAGGTGAAGTATGGTATACCTTATACATTTCATGGGGGAAAACTTATATTTGGAAAAACTAAAAGAGCTATTAAAGCTATACAAGATGAAAACAATTATAGGCCTATAGAGGTTGAAGCCGGTCATAAAATGGATGCTAATTATTATGGTGATGTGATCAAAACAAAAAATGGCAAAGTATATATTAACATGCTTTTAGCAGAATGTGATTTGTTTCAGCAAGTAGTTAAAAATTATGGAAATTGGCAAGGAACACATAGTAGCTTAGTTGATCGCGTTAAAGTGTTATTACAAATTGTCCAAGACCTTAGATTTTTACATCGGCTGGGTTATATTCATCGGGACTTAAAGCTAGAGAATGTATTGTGTTTTCCTGGAGGGAAATATAAATTAACTGATTTTGAATTTGTAAAAAAAATAGGATGCAAAAAAGATGATTTAGATAAAGGTGGCTGTGGTACTTTGATGTATATTGCGCCGGAGATAGTTAAAGGCATAAAATCTAAACAAGGCGTGCAATCTACGGTTTTTAGTGATATTTTTGCTTTAGGAATTATAGGTGCTGAGTTGGTCTGTAAAGGTAAGTTAAAAGGGCAATGGGGACAACCTGTTTATAATAACAATACGCAAACAGGTCGAAAAGAAATAAACTCAATAATTGATGCCAAAAATCCACATGCTAAAAAAAAATACATAGTACTCATACGAAAAATGACCGGTTCTAAGCCAAAAAAGAGACCTAGTCTTAAAAAAACTGAGGAAAAACTGGAGAATATTATAAAGCTTGAATGCAGCAATTCTTGTAAGGTGAAGATCAAGTAGCGACACGTATTGATATGCCCTCACAAATGTGAGGGCATTCAAAATTTAATTAAAACAATCCAGTAATTTTTCCAGTTTCTGGATCAA